>Ga0068867_100000078_pt1 | contig 59729 bp, 59 predicted proteins | sample KBSMisM32_FD_65649 | JGI IMG/M metagenome (GOLD analysis project Ga0068867, IMG submission 65649) | Miscanthus rhizosphere microbial communities from Kellogg Biological Station, Michigan, USA - KBS Miscanthus M3-2 | ecosystem: Host-associated > Plants > Roots > Rhizosphere > Soil ...
GCAACGCGCGGCTGGGTTCGGCGACCGTGTATGCCGGCGAACGGCGAGTCGCCCGTGTCGCGCTCCGAGCCGGCCGGACGGTGCCCAGGGCCAGCCGGCTGGAAGTCGTGCGCAGCTATCTGACGGCGAACATCGCTTGGCTCGCCCTGGCCCTGTCAGCGATACTGATCTTCGGAGCAATCGTTCTCAGGCGCCGCACTCGATGATCATCACCGTCACCCTCAACGCTGCCATCGACCGGACCGTGGCCGTCCCGAACTTCCGCCTCGGCCACCGTCACCGTGCCGTCGAGAGCCGAACCGTCGCCGGCGGCAAGGGGATCAACGTGGCTCGCGCTCTCGAGCGCCTGGGCCGGCCGGTGATCGCCACCGGATTCGCCGGCGGACCGACCGGCGACCGGGTTCAGGAACAGCTGCGCGAGGAAAACGTTCTGACTGACTTCACCAGGATCGCCGGCGAGACGCGGATCAACATGGCGGTGATCGATCCGACCTCGGGCGAGCAGACCGAGATCAACGAGCGCGGACCGGCGGTCAGCCCCGAGGAGGTCGAGGCGTTCGTCGCCCGCCTGCGCTACCTGGCCGAAGGGGCGAAGCTCTGCGTGATCGCGGGAACGTTGCCGCCGGGAGCAGGGGCGGACCTCTACGCGCGCATGGTCAAGGACCTCGGCGAGCGCGGCGTCCCGGTCGTGCTCGACGCGGAGGGGGAGGCGATGCTCGCCGGGCTGCGCGCCGGTGCCGCCGTCGTCACCCCCAACGAGCGCGAGGCGGAGGAGATCGTCGGCCAGGAGTTCGCCGATCGCGGGGATCTGGCCCACGGACTCTCCGAGCTGCTTCGGCTGGGCGCCGACGAGGCGGCGATCACCCGGCCCGAAGGCTGCGTGGCGGCGATCGGAGCCTCGACGCAGCGGCGCTTCGTCGAGGTGCGGACCGAGCCCCTCGAGGCGGTCTCGACGGTCGGCTCGGGCGATGCGTTCCTGGCGGGCTACGTGGCGGCCCGCTACGAGGACAGGCCCGCCGACGAGTGCCTCGCCTACGGGGTTGCCTGCGGCGCCGAGTCGACGCAGCACTTCGGCGCCGGCATGGTCGACCGCAGCCAGGTCGAGCGCCTCCTCGGCGAGGTAAATGTCCAGGATCTGGAGGTCCCCGCCGAAGTGTAGGCTGGGTTCTCAACGCCACCCTGGAGGACCTAATTGGAGATCGACATCGGTCGGGGGAAGAAGGGGCGGCGCGCCTACGGATTCGACGACATCGCGATCGTTCCGTCGCGCCGCACACGCGATCCCGACGACATTGACATCAGCTGGACCCTCGGCCCCTACCGCTTCGAGCTGCCGCTCGTCGCCTCGGCTATGGACGGCGTGGTCAGTCCGGACACCGCGGTCCTGGTCAACGAGCTCGGCGGCCTGGGCGTGCTCAACCTGGAGGGGATCTGGGCGCGTTTCGAGAACGCCGGGGAGCAGCTGGAGAGGATCGCCGCGGCGCCGGTCCACCAGGCGACCCGGATCATGCAGGAGATCTACACCGAGCCGGTCAAGCCGGAGCTGATCGGCCGGCGGATCGCCGAAATCAAGCAGCGCGGGGCGGTGGCCTGCGGCTCCCTCACTCCCCAGAAGGTGCGCGAGCACTACGAGATCGCGGTCGAGGCCGGGATCGACATCCTCGTCATCCAGGGCACGGTGATCTCCGCCGAACACGTCTCCACCACGGTCGAGCCGCTGAACCTGAAGGAGTTCATCGCCGAGGTGCCGGTGCCGACCGTGGTCGGCGGCTGCGCCTCCTACTCGACCGGGTTGCACCTGATGCGGACCGGGGCCGTGGGCGTCCTGGTCGGCGTTGGCCCAGGCGCTGCCTGCACCACGCGCGGCGTGCTCGGCATCGGCGTTCCCCAGGCGACCGCGATCGCCGACGTCGCCGCGGCCCGCTCCCAGCACATGCTGGAGACAGGCGAGTACGTCAACGTGATCGCCGACGGCGGCATGCGCACGGGCGGCGACGTCTCCAAGGCGATCGCCTGCGGCGCCGACTCGGTGATGGTCGGCTCGCCGCTGGCACGTGCCAAGGAGGCGCCCGGGCGGGGCTTTCACTGGGGGATGGCCACGTTCCATCCCTCGCTGCCGCGAGGGACGCGGGTGTCGACGCGCCAGGACGGCACGATGGAGGAGATCCTGCTCGGTCCCGCCCAGGAGAACGACGGCACGTTCAACCTGATGGGTGCGCTGAGGACCTCGATGGCAACCTGCGGCTACGAGGACATCCGCTCCTTCCAGCGGGCCGAGGTGATGGTCGCGCCGGCGCTGATGAGCGAGGGCAAGAAGCTCCAGAACGAGCAGGCCGTCGGCATGGGCTCGAACGGACGGGCGGCGGTCTCCGCCGGTGTTGGGGTCGCCGACGACTGAGGCCGGCGCCACTCCGGCGCCGGCGCCGACGACGGCGGAGGAGGTGCTGGTCCTCGACTTCGGGGGCCAGTACTCCCAGCTGATCGCGCGCCGCATCCGCGAGTGCGGCGTCTTCGCCGAGCTCCTTCCGTCGACCACGTCGGTCGAGGCGATTCGCGGCCGGGCGCCGAAGGGCCTGGTGCTCTCCGGCGGCCCCGCTTCGGTGTACGAGGAGGGCGCCCCGGCCTTCCCCACCGAGCTGCTCGATCTCGATATCCCGGTGCTGGGAATCTGCTACGGCATGCAGGCCATGGTGCAGGCGCTCGGCGGCCGGGTGGAGGCGGCGGAGTCGGGGGAGTTCGGCCGAACCGACCTGACGTTGCGTGACGGGGGCGGGCAGCTGCTGGCCGGGTTGCCGAAGGAGCAGCACTGCTGGATGAGTCACCGCGACGCGGTGTTCGAGCCGCCGGACGGCTTTACGGCTCTGGCCTCGAGCCCTGGCTCGCCGGTGGCGGCATGCGAGTACCCGGACCGCGGGCTCTACGGGATCCAGTTCCATCCCGAGGTCGTCCACACGCCGTACGGCACGGAGATCCTCACCCGCTTCCTGCGCGACGTCGCGGGTTGCGAGCGGCAGTGGTCGCCGCAGTCGGTGATCGAGGAGCAGGTGGCGAAGATCCGTCTGCAGGTGGGGGAGGGGCGGGTCATCTGCGGCCTCTCCGGCGGTGTCGACTCCTCGGTGGCGGCGCTGTTGGTGCATCGCGCGATCGGCGACCAGCTCACCTGCGTCTTCGTCGACCACGGGCTGATGCGCCTCAACGAGGCCGAGCAGGTCGTCGCGGCTTTCGAGCAGTTCGGCATCCCACTCGTCCACGTGGACGCCGAGGACCGCTTTCTTGCCAAGCTCGCCGGCGTCGACGAGCCGGAGCGCAAGCGCAAGATCATCGGGGAGGAGTTCATCCGCGTCTTCGAGGAGGAGGCGGCGAAGCTCGAGGACGCGGCCTACCTCGTCCAGGGAACCCTCTACTCGGATGTGATCGAGTCGGGCGGGGGACACAACGCGGCCACGATCAAGTCGCATCACAACGTCGGCGGCCTGCCCGAGGACCTCGAATTCGAGCTGGTCGAGCCGCTGCGCATGCTCTTCAAGGACGAGGTCCGCGCTGTCGGCGCCGAGCTGGGACTGCCCGAGCGGATGGTCTGGCGCCAGCCCTTCCCGGGGCCGGGTCTGGCGATCCGCATCGTCGGCGGTGAGGTGACGAAGGAGCGGCTCGACGTGCTGCGAGCGGCGGACGCCGTGCTTCAGGAGGAGATCAGAGCGGCCGACCTCTACCGCCAGCTCTGGCAGTCGTTCTGCGTGCTTCCCGTCGTGCGCTCGGTCGGCGTGCAGGGGGACGGTCGCACCTACGCCTACCCGATCGTGATTCGCGCCGTCACCTCCGACGACGCGATGACCGCGGACTGGGCCCGGCTTCCCTACGACCTGCTGGAGAAGGTCTCCAACCGGATCATCAACGAGATCGCCGAAGTCAACCGCGTCGCGCTGGACATCTCCTCGAAGCCCCCCGCCACGATCGAGTGGGAGTAGCCGCGGGCTGCCCTCCTTCGCCGTCTCGATCTCGACTCTCGGCTTGGTGCAGGCGGCGTTGGTGGCGCTGCCAGGGGTGCCGCGAGTCCCACGGCTGGAGCGGTTTCGCAGTCGCTGGCTGGCGCTGATCCCGGCGCTCTCGATCGTCGCAGTGATCGCCGCCGTCGAACTCGACTCGGGTTCGGCGACCGCACTGGCCTGGTTGGCGCTTATCGTCGTACCGCCGCTCGCGGCCGTCGGTCTTGGCTTCCTCGTTCACGGCTCGCGGCCGGCATGGACGCTTGCGGCACCGCTCCTCCTTGCGCTTGCCTGGGCCTCGCGCGACGCGCTGGTGGGCGAAGCAGCGGCCGTGGTCCTCACCGGCATGGCCTGCGTGACCCTCGGTTGGCTGTTGGTCTCAGCCGTGCCGGCCTTTTGGCTGCGCCTCGGCGTCTACGCAATGGCGCTGATCGACGCGATCTACGTCAGCGCCGACCTATTGCAGGGGCCAAACGCGGTGCTCAGTGGAGCCGTACCCGGCGCGGGCCTGCCGGCCCTGCAGGCGGTCCACCTCGGCCACGCCCAGATGGGCTTCGGCGACCTGTTCATCGCCGCCCTGGTGGGCTGCCTATTGGCTGCCGACGGGCCGATGCGTCAAGGTGACCTTGACGCATCGGCCCGTCGGCAGTGGGTTGGGGCGGGATTGGTGGCGGTGCTGGCGCTTGCGTTCGACTTGCTGTTCTTCGCCGTCGATGAGCTGCCGTCGACCGTTCCCGTCGCTTTGGCATTGGGCCTGGTGCAGTCCTTGAAGGGCCTGTCGCGTCCGTCGCTCACGAGATGATTTTCAGATGCCGGCAAACGTTCTCGCCGAGTTGAGCTACGAGGCGGGAGTCCGCGCGCTTGACCTTCAAGAGCGCGCCGTGGAACAGCTGCGTGCCCGTACCGGAATACTGCTCGCGGCCACATCGCTGACAGCTTCGTTTCTCGGCGCGGAGACGATCCAGCATGCGAATGGGCTGGGAACGCTTGGCGCACTGGCTTTGGTTTCCCTGGTCAGCTCGGTCGGGCTCTGCATTTACGTATTGCTGCCGAAGGAGGGCTTTGTCTTTAGTCTCAGCGCGACGGGTGTTTACGAGCAGCTCTTCGAGTTCACGGGGGACGATGACGAGATCCGACGGCGTCTCATCTATTGGCTCGACGAATACTGGGAGAAAAATCAGACCAAGATCGACGGCCTCGGAAGCTACTTTTTCGCCGCCGGCATCACGCTTATGCTTCAGCTCGTTTTTTGGTCCTGGGCTCTTGCCGATACAATTTCCTAGATGAGAAGCGCGAAGCCAAAGCCCCCGCCCCCCGCTGCGCCGCCTGAGGTTGCTCATCCGGAGACCCGCGGTGGGCTTGGCATCCTCACCAAGTAGCTATCCTGGCCGCTCCCCTGAGCGGTCAGCGATCTAGCTGTAGCGATCCCACTTCTGCAGGTAGGGCAGGGGGTCGATCGGGCTGCCTCCTTCGTACCAGCCGGGCGCCGTCCAGATCTCGAAGTGGAGGTGACAGGCGGTGGCGTCGCCGGTCTCGCCGACGATGCCGATCGGCTGTCCGGTGCGGACCGATGCGCCGGTCTTCAGCGGCGAAGGCTGCGCCAGATGCGCGTACATGAAGTCGAAGCCGGTGCCCTTGCCGTCGATCACGACGTAGTTGCCGGCGTTGGCCTCATAGCCCGCGTACTGGACCCTGCCGCCGCGGGCGGCCACCTCGGCCTGGCCGCAGCCGGCCATGATGTCCTGACCCTGATGGGTGTGGCCTGCGCGGGCGGCGCCGAAGCGCGCCCCGGCATCGCCGAAGTTATGCGGGCCGAGGATGGGGAAGGCGTAGCCGAAGAAGGCGAAGCCGAGCTCCGGCGCCTGTGTCGGCGCTGTCGACTGGGCGGCGGGAGCGCCCGATTGCGAAGACACCTGGAAGGTGTAGTGGCCGTTCGGAGCCGGCCGGCCGGCGTTGGTGGCGCCGTCCCAGCGAATACGGACTTCCGTCTTGGGCGCGACGTCGTTGCGGAAGAAGGTGCGAACGCCTTCTCCGGCGGCGTCGACCACGTCGATGCGAAGGTCGTTCTGGGCTTGCGTGCTGGCGATTTCGAAGCTCAGCCTTGGGTAGCGGTAGCCGAAATAGAACGACTTGCGCGGTGTCGTCTCGGCAGAGACGAGGCGCAGGGAGCCGGCGCTGGGCGAGCTGTCGGCGGAGCCGCTGGGGCTGCTCGGAGGAGGCGGCGAGCCGGCGCCGGTGGGGGCACCGCCGGTCGCGGCGGACGCGGTGCCGGCGAGGCAGAGCGACAGCGCCGCCGCTGCGATCGTCAACCAGATTCGACTCAACCAAGGCCCGGCATGCTTGCCTACCACGTGCCCTCTCTTTCGATTCGCCTACGGAGTTAGCTGTCGGGCTCGCGCTGAAAGAGATGCGCTAAGGCCTTGTTCGGCCCATTCGCCCCGGGAACCTGCTCGGTTCCTTCGGTTCCTCCGCTCCCATCCGCCTGTGCGAGTGGGATTCGGCACTGTCGGCGCGGCAGTATAGCCACGCGAACGGTCGCAGTCCCCTATCATGCGCCGGCCGTGAAGACCTACGTTGCGACACCCGCCGACCGCCAGCGCGACTGGTACGTGGTCGACGCCGAGGGACAGACGCTCGGCCGTCTGGCCACGCGCATCGCCGATGCGCTGCGCGGCAAGCGCAAGCCCGAGTACACCCCGCACGTCGACACCGGCGACTTCATCGTCGTCGTCAACGCCGAGAAGATCCGGGTGACGGGCGACAAGCTGGCGCAGAAGCGCTACTGGCGCCACAGCGGCTACCCGGGCGGGATCAAGTCGCGGACCTTGGGCGAGATGCTCGAACGGCGCCCGGAGGAGGTCATCCGCAAGGCCGTCAAGGGCATGCTGCCGCGCAACCGCCTGGCGCGTCAGCAGTTGACCAAGCTCAAGGTGTACGCCGGCCCCGAGCATCCGCATGCTGCGCAGCAGCCCAAACCGATGGAGATTCAGACTTGATCGACGACGAGCGCAAAGACGAGACGACGGAGCAGCAGGACCAGGCTGATTCGCCAGCGGGTCCTGTCGCGGGGGAGGACTCCTCGTCCTCGCAAGCTGCGGGCGAGGAGCCCACCCCCACGCCACCCGCTGGAGGAACGGATGACTCCGCGGCCCAGTCGCCTCAAGCTGAGAGCGAGGTCGTCGAGGAGTCTGAAGAGGAGAAGGCTGGGGAGTCCGAGGCCGGTGAGGCGGGGCCCGAAGCTGAGGAGTCCGGGGCGGAGATGGCGGAGCCTGTAGCGGAGGAGGCTCCGGCGGAGAAGGGGGAGAAGCCTCAGGCCGAGGAGAAGAAAAAGGACGTCATTCCGGGCGCGGATCTGGAACCGATCGCGGTCGAGCCGGAAGAGCGGCCGCTGAGCGCCGAAGAGCAGGCAAGGCTCGAAGCCGAAGAGCAGGAGCGCGCCGAACGCGAGGCGGCCCTTGCCGGCGACGCCGAGGAGCCCAAGGCGGCCAGCCGCGCCCCGGCCAAGATGAAGGGCGATGCGCGCTACCTGGCCACCGGCAAGCGCAAGACCTCGATCGCCCGCGTCACGCTTCTGCCGGGCAGCGGCAAGATCGAGGTCAACAAGCGCGCCCTGGAGGAGTTCTTCCCGCGGCCGCTGCACCAGACGACGGTGCGTCAGCCTCTGGCGACCACCGGCTACGAGACGACCGTCGACGTGCGCGTCAGAGTCCATGGCGGCGGCATCAGCGGCCAGGCGGGCGCCGTTCGCCACGGCATCGCCAGGGCGCTGACCGAGATCGACCCCGAGCTGCGCGGGGAGCTCAAGCGGCGCGGCTTCCTGACCCGTGACGCACGCGCCAAGGAGCGTCGCAAGGCGGGCCTGAAGAAGGCGCGCAAGCGGCCGCAGTTCTCGAAGCGCTGAGGCTTCGCGGATGACGACGGGGCGAAAGCTCTTCGGAACCGACGGGGTCCGGGGGGAGGTCGGGGCGTTCCTCAATGCCGAGCTGGCCATCTCGCTCGGGCGAGCGGCTGCGGCCTCGCTGGAGCCCCCGTGCCCGCAGATCCTGATCGTGCGTGACACGCGCGAGTCCGGGCCGATGCTGGAGGCAGCGTTGGCGGCCGGTATCGCTGAAGCCGGCGGGGACGCGCTGCTCGGCGGCGTTCTGCCGACGCCCGCCGCCGCGGTCTTGGTCAAGCGCCTCGGCCTCGATCTCGCCGCGGTCGTTTCGGCTTCGCACAACCCCTACCGCGACAACGGGATCAAGTTCTTCTCCGCCAGCGGAACGAAGCTGGACGACGCCGCGGAGGCTGGGATCGAGGCCCTGATCGCCGAGTCCTCCCCGGCCGCGGAGCCCGGCGCGGTGCGCGAGCTGAACGGCGGGCTGGAGGACTACCTGCGCGCGCTCGAGGCGCATTTCCCGCTTGATCTCTCCGGCCTCAGGGTGATGCTCGATTGCGCCAACGGCGCCACGTTCCGGGCCGCCCCGGAGATCTTCGAGCGGCTCGGCGCCGAGGTCGAGGCGATCGCGGCCGAGCCGGACGGCCGCAACATCAACGACGGCTGCGGCTCGACCCACCTCGAGTCCCTGGCCGAGCGCATCGCAGGCTCGACTGCGACCGTCGGCTTCGCCTTCGACGGCGACGGCGACCGCGTCCTCGCTGTCGACGGCGCGGGGCGGATGCACGACGGCGACGAGCTGATCGCCCTTCGCGCCGCCGGAATGGCCGCCCGCGGCGAGCTCGAGGGCGGCGTCGCGGTCACGGTGATGAGCAACTACGGCTTCCACAAGGCGATGGAGGGTGCCGGGATCGAGGTCGCCGTAACGAAGGTCGGCGACCGTTACGTGCTCGAGGAGCTTCGCGAGCGCGGCTGGTCGCTGGGGGGCGAGCAGTCCGGGCACGTCATCGACACCCGCTTCGCTGCCACCGGAGACGGAATCGCGGCGGCGCTGGCGACGATGCGCGAGCTGGCCGGGCGCGACCTCGCGAGCGCGACGCCGATGGAGAAGCTGCCGCAAAAGCTGGTCAACGTGAAGGTCGCCGACCGCGACGCCGTCGCGGATGCCGCCGCCGTCTGGGACGCGGTCGAACGGGAGGGCGCCGCGCTCGAGGGACGGGGCAGGGTGCTGCTGCGGCCGTCGGGCACCGAGCCGCTGGTGAGGGTCATGGCCGAGGCGCCGAGCGCCGAGGAGGCCGAGGCCGTCTGCGAGCGCCTCGTCGGCATCGTCCGTCGCGAGCTGGCCTGACTGGCCAGCCTCTACCCTTATCGCCTCCCTTATGTGCGGAATCGTCGGATACGTGGGCGAGCGCCCCTGCCGCGACCTCCTGGTCGCGGGGCTCGAGAAGCTCGAGTACCGCGGCTACGATTCGGCGGGCATCTCGGTGATCGAGGACGGTCGCATCGACAGCGTTCGCTCCGTCGGCAACCTCGCCAATCTGAGGGCCGCCGTCGAGGCCCATGACGAGAGCGGCGGCGTCGCCCTCGCCGCGCCGCCGGCCACGACCGGCGTCGCCCACACCCGCTGGGCCACCCACGGCCGCGTCACCGAGGAGAACGCGCACCCACACGGCGACTGCACCGATCGCATCCAGATCGTCCTCAACGGCATCGTCGAGAACCACGCCGAGATGCGCCGCGAGCTTGCCGCCCAGGGACACGAGTTCAGCTCCGAGACCGACGCCGAGATCGTCGCCCACCTGATCGAGCGCCACTACGACGGCGACCTCACCGCCGCGGTGCGGGCGTCGTTCGCAGAGCTGCGCGGCCACTACGCCTTCGTCGCCATGCACGGCGACGAGCCCGGCAGGCTGGTCGGCGCCCGCCGTGAGTGTCCGCTGGTCGCCGGCGTCGGGGAGGGCGAGACGTTCCTCGCCTCGGCGATCCCAGCCTTCCTCGCCGAGACGCGGCGGGCGGTGACGATCGAAAACGACGAGATCGTCACCATCGACCCCTCCGGCGTCTCGATCGAGACCGCCGCGGGCGATCCCGTCGAGCGCGCGCCCGAGGAGATCTCCTGGGACGAGTCGGCGGCCGAGAAGGGGGGCTATGAGACCTTCATGCTGAAGGAGATCCACGAACAGGCCGACGCCGTCGCCGAGACGATCGCCGACCGCCTGCCCGGCGAGGACGAGGTCGACCTCTCCGAACTCGACCTCGACGAGGGCTTCCTGCGCGGCCTTCGGCGGATCGTGATCGTCGCCTGTGGCACCTCCTACCACGCCGGCCTCGTAGGCCGCTACGCGATCGAGGAATGGGCCCGCGTGCCGGTCGAGATGGACATCGCCTCCGAGTACCGCTACCGCAACCCGGTCGTCGGCCCCGAGGACCTCGTGATCGGGATCACCCAGTCGGGCGAGACCGCGGACACGCTGGCGGCGATGCGCCTCGCCCGCGAGCACGGGGCGAAGGTGCTGGCGATCACCAACGTGATGGGCAGCCAGGCGACGCGCGACGCCGACACCGTCCTCTTCACCCGCGCCGGCCCGGAGGTGAGCGTCGCCGCGACCAAGACCTTCGTCGCCCAGGTTGCGGCCATGTACCTGCTGGGACTGAGGCTGGCAAAGCTGCGGGGCGAGCTGCCAGCCGAGGAGCTGCACGCGCTGATCGCCGAGATGAAGGCGCTGCCGTCGCGGATCGAGGCGACGCTGTCCGCCTGCGAGGAGGACCTGCGCGAGCTGGCCGCGAGTCGCAGCGCCAAGCAGTTCTTCCTCTACCTGGGGCGGCACATCGGGCTTCCCGTCTGCCTCGAGGGCGCCCTCAAGCTGAAGGAGATCTCTTACATCCCCACGGACGCTTACGCGGCGGGAGAGATGAAGCACGGTCCGATCGCCCTGCTCGACGAGTCGACGCCGGTGATCTGCGTCGCCACCGAGAGCCCCGTCCTCGACAAGGTGCTCTCGAACGTCGAAGAGGTACGCGCCCGTGGCGCCGCGACGATCGCCGTGGTGACCGAGGGGAACGGTCGCGTCGACGACGTCGCCGACGACACGATCGAGGTGGCGCGGACCAACTGGATCCTGCAGCCGATCGTCGCGATCCTTCCCCTGCAGCTGCTCGCGTATTACATAGCCCGCGAGCGTGGCCTCAACGTCGACCAGCCCCGCAATCTGGCCAAGACGGTCACGGTCGAGTAGCGCCGCGGGTAGGCTGCCCGGCCATGACCATGAAGAAGATCGGTTTCGTCCTCGTCCCCTTCCTTGCCTTCGTGGCGCTTCTCGCGATCGCCGGCTGCGGCGGCTCGTCGAGCTCGAACGACCTCGCCGTCGTCGCCTCTCCGCACTCGCTCGTCTATCTCGAAGCCGAGCTGAGCCCGTCGGGCGCATCGAAGGAAGACCTCGACGCGCTCGCGCGGAAGATCGCCGGCGTCGACAACCTGGGCGATTTCGTCGTCTCCAAGCTGGAAGCCTCGGCCAAGGGAGACGGCGAACCGGTCGACTTCGCGAAGGAAGTGCAGCCCTGGCTCGGTGAAAAGGCCGCGGTCGCCTTTCAGGCGCTGAAAGACGAAAAACTGACCGACCCGGTGGTGGCGGTGCAGACGACCGATCCGACGGCGGCGCAGGCTTTCGTCGATCGGCAGGCCCGCCAGAGCAAGACTCCCTACCGGCATGGCTCATACGAAGGATTCGAATTCCAGGTTGGCGGCTCCGAAGGCAACGCGATCGGCGTCCTCGGCGACAACCTCGTCGTCGCGGAAGGCGAGGACGGCTTCAAGGTGGCCGTCGACGCCTCGCAGAGCGAATCGCTCGCCGACCGCGACGAATTCGAAGAAACGATGGACCACGCCGTCGACGGCAGCGTCGCCGATGCCTTCGTCGACGTCGGCGGCCTCGTCGGCCAGTCCGGGAGCGCGCTTCAGGTCCTGAAGAACTCGGGCGTCGAGCCGAGCGAAGCCACCGCCGTCCTCAGCCTCGTGCCGGGGGCCGACCAGGTGGAGATCGACCTCAACGCCGCTGTCGGCGGCGAAGCGCCACCCAGCGGCGACGCCTCCGAGATGCTCGGATCGCTCCCGGGCGACGCATTTGCCGCCTTCGCCTCGAGCGGCTTTGGCGAACAGCTCGCCAAAACGCTCGACGAGCTGGACGAAAACGGCATCCCGGGGCAGCTCGGGCCGCATGAACTCAAGAAGAGCGTCAGCCAGCTCGGCTTCGACGTCGACAAGATTGCGAGTTCGATCGAAGACGTCGGCATCTTCGCCAGCGGCACGGGCAGGGGCAACCTCGGCGGCGCCATCGTCCTGACCACGACGGACTCCAGCGAAGCGGCGACGGCGATCAAGACGATCGGCCTGCTCGTGCGGCAGTCCGGGACGCCTGGCGTCACGGCGCTGTCCGGCGAGGCGAGCGGCTTCTACGTGCGCAGCGCCGAACTCGGGCCGCGACCGTTGGTCGTCGCCACCGAGGGCAACCGGGTGGCAATCGGCTACGGGCTGCCGACGACGATTCGCGGACTCTCCGGATTCGGCCCTTCGCTTGCCGAATCGCCTGAATACAAGGCGGCCGTGGACGCCCTCGGCGATACGCCGATCAGCGGCTTCGTTTTCGGCCCGCGGGCGCTCGATCTGGCTCGCGCTCTCGTGCCCGCGTCGGAAAGCGGCTTCTGGGAAGCGGTCCCCTACCTGAAGGCGATCCGCTACGTCGCGATCGGCGGCGGCAGCGAAGGGGACCGGGCGACGGCGAAGATCATCGTCGGCGTGGGGGAATAGGAAGCGCCCGCGTGGCTTGGGATCAGGTCAAGCTGAGCCGGCAGCGAGCCTAAGCATCTCGAACGGGTCATCCGCGGTCTGCGGAGGCCGGGCCGCAACGATTTCTCGTCGCAGCCGGGTTGGCTCGGTGGCGGCGAGGTAGTAGCGTGCTCGTCGCTCTCCGACCGGCTTGAGCAGGCCTCGATCGACCATCGCCTGCAGATCTCGCGTTGCGGTTTGCTCACTGATCTCTTCGCCGGTTCCGGCCTCGACCGCTGTGCGGTAGCTGCCCCGGCGAATGCGAAGACCATATGCCGTGTCGACAAGAGCAGTGGCGCACCGTTCGGGCAGGCCGCTGCTCTGCGCCAGCCCGGTGCAGGCATTCCAGAGAGCCTCGGCCTCTTGCCTTCTTCGGAGCATCGTGCGGATCTGCATGTAGTGGGCACGCAGGCAAAAACGGATCCATGGGCGGGCATCGCGGTGAGGATTCCATGAGCCAGCGCCTACGTCTTCCAGGACGGCGTAATACGCGCCGGTATTCCGTCCCAGGAACTCCTCGATGTTGGAGAAGATTGGCGCAACGACCCTGTCTTTGGCCAGAACGAGCGTCTGAAGGCATCGGGCCATCCTTCCGTTGCCGTCACTGAACGGATGAATCATCGTCAGGTTGAGGTGGGCCATCGCAGCTTTGACCAAGATCGGCGCTTTGCTGTCTTCGAGGTCGCGGAGCATCTCGGCGATCAGAGCGGGAACATCGTCTCCCGGAGGCCCCTCGTAGACAATCGTCTCGGTCTGTTCGTTGCGCACGAAGACAGGCCCGGGACGCCACTTGCCCGGATTCTTGCTCAGCTCGTGCTTGATCATCATGAAGTGCAGGCTCTTCAGGAGTCCCTCATCCACCTCCAGCATCTCGTCATCGGCGATCTGGAGGACATAGGTCATTGCATCGCGGTAGCCGGCTAGGGCCAGCTGGGTCTCTCCGTTGGCATCGAGGGTCGGCTCGTCCTCCACGGCGGCAACCACGTCGTCGAGCGAAGCGTTGTAGCCCTCGATGCTGTTCGAGCCTTGCACCGCTCGTGCGAAAGCCATGCGCCGCAGCGTGCCAGCCCACCTTCGGGGCTCCGTGACACGGTCGCGCAGCTTGTCGCGGGGATCGGCGATCAGCGTCGAGACGTCATGCTCGTCATCGCGTAGTTCCGGGGCCTGAAATACCATGATGTTTTAAAACTATCATAATGTCATGCCCATGATGCTTTGTAAGCGTCAAAGGTTCGTGGCCGGGATGGGCGCGCTTGACGGGTAGGCTGCGGCGTCATGGAGCCCTGGCTGAATCCGCTCTACGACGCCGAGGGGATACGGGCGGTGGACGCCTGGGCGATCGAGAGGCAGGGCATTCCGGGTGCCGAGTTGATGGAGGCCGCCGGGGCGGCGCTGGCCGAGGCCGCTGCCGAGGTTGCCGGGGACGGTCCCGTGCGCATCCTCTGCGGCAAGGGCAACAACGGCGGCGACGGCCTGGTCGCCGCCCGCCGCCTGCGCGAGATGGGCTTTGCGGTCGACGTCGCCGAGGTCTTTGCGGACGAACTGCCCGACGTCGATCGCTGGCTGGAGGGGTCGGGAGCCGTGGTCGACGCGATCTTCGGCACCGGCTTCTCCGGAGCCCCGCGGGCGCCGGCCGCCGGCGCGATCGAGGCGATCAATCGCTGCGAGGTGCCCGTGGTCGCTTGCGACATCGCCTCCGGGGTCGACGCGTCGAGCGGCGAGGTCGAGAGCGTCGCCGTCGAAGCGGACATGACCGTGACCTTCCACGCCGCCAAGGTCGGTCAGGCGATCGCGCCGGGCAAGTGGCATACGGGCGAGCTGCGGGTCGCGCCGATCGGGATTCCGCCGGGCGCTCCCCCGGCTCCCATCGCCGGCGCGATCGATGTGGCGGCGCTCGAACTGCTGCCGCGGCGCGACGAGCGCTCGACCAAGTTCAGCTCGGGGCAGGTCGTCGTCGCCGGTGGTTCGCGGGGCCTGACCGGGGCGGTGCGGATGTCCTCTCGTGCGGCGATCCGCGCCGGCGCGGGGTACGCGACGGTCGCCGTCCCCGCCGACCTCGAGGCGATCTTCGAGACGGGTCAGCCCGAGGTGATGTCCGCCGGTTGCCCGGGCGGCGACGGCTGTCTGGCGCCGGCGTCGCTGAAGCGGCTGCTGCGCACCTTCGACGGCGCCGTCGCGGGCGTTTTCGGTCCGGGACTGGGCCGTGACCCCGGCTCGGTCGAGCTGGCCCGCGAGGCGGTGCCGGCGATCGAGGCGCCGCTGGTGGTCGACGCCGACGGCCTCAACGCCTTCGCCGGCGACCCCGGACGGCTGGCGGCACGCAGGGCTCCAACCGTGCTCACCCCGCACGCCGGCGAGCTCGGACGCCTCCTCGGTCGGCCCTCCGCGGAGATAGCCGCACACCGGCTGGCGGCCGCCAAGGAGGTCGCTCTGGCCGGTGGCGCCGTCGTCGTGCTCAAGGGCGACGACTCGATCGTCACCGACGGCGAGCGCGTCGCGGTCAACACCGTCGCGGCGCCGGCCCTGGCCACCGCCGGCACCGGCGATGTGCTCTCGGGATTGATCGCGGCGCTGATCGCTCGCGGCCTCGAGCCGTTCGACGCGGCTTGCGCGGGCGTTCTTGCCCACTCCCGCGCCGGGCGCGACGCGGCGTCGCGCATCGGCGCCGCCGAGTCGGTGATCGCCGGCGACGTGATCGATTCGATTCCGGCGGGCCTGCGTCCTTAGGACCTGCCGGTCGAATAACCTCGTCTTCGCCTATGGCCAAGACCGCCGCCGAGATCATGGACGCCGACATCCCGACCGTCTCGCCCGACGCCGATGCACGGGCCGTCATCGAGCTGCTCGCCAAGACGGACCACGGGGCGATTCCGGTCGTCGACAACGAACGCAAGGTCGTCGGGATCGTCAGCGAGTCCGATCTCGTACTCGGCGAGGAGGAGGCGGACCTGCATCTGCCCCACTACCTGAACATCATGGGCGGCATCGTCTTCGTCGGTTCGATGAAGGGCTTCGAGGAGCGGCTCAACAAGGCCTTCGCGAGCAAGGTCACGGAGCTGATGACACCGGATCCGATCGTCGTCAGGAGCGACGACGACGCCGAGACGGTGGCACGGACCATCGCCGAGAAGCACCACAACCACCTGCCCGTGGTCGACGGCGAGGGCCGCCTCGCCGGGCTGGTGACGCGGGCCGACGCGCTCGCGGCGCTCGTCTCCGGCTAGTGCCCTGTCTCATAACGTTCAGATGTTGTGAGACAGGGCGCCAGGGGCGATGAAGCGGGCAGTCGCCCGGATCGACCGCGTGGCCGTCGAGCGCAACTGCGCTCGCCTGAAGGGCGAGCTGCGCGGCGGCGCCGAGCTCTGCGCCGTGGTCAAGGCGGACGGCTACGGGCACGGCGCCGATGCCTGCGCGGAGGCGGCCCTGGCTGGCGGCGCGACGCGGCTGGCGGTGGCGACCGGGGCCGAGGCGGCGCAGATCGGCCGTCGCTTGCCGCAGGTGCCGCTTCTCACCATGGGAGCGCTCACGCCCGAGGATCTCGACGCGGCTCTCGCCGCCGGGTCCGAGGTGGCGGTCTGGCGGGACGGATTCCGCCAGCTGGCGAGCGCCCGCGGGCGGGCCCAGGGGCGGCCGGTTCGCGTCCATGTCAAGCACGACAGCGGCATGGGGCGGCTCGGGAGCGCCGACCCGAAAGAGGTGCTCGCCCTGGCCCGCGCCTGCGCCGAGGATCCGCAGCTGGAGCTGGCTGGGATATGGACGCACTTCGCCACGGCGGACGAACCGGAGTCGGGCTTCTTCGACGTTCAACTGGAGCGCTTCTCCGCGGTCGCCGAGGCCGTCAAGGCTGAGTTCCCCGGCGTGCTCGCTCACGCCGCCAACAGCGCCGCGGTGTTTCGCGAGCCGGCGTCGCATTTCGACATGGCGCGCTGCGGCGTCGCCGTCTACGGGCTCGATCCCTTCCAGGGCGATCCCGCCGAGCGCGGACTCGAGCCGGCGCTTTCGCTGCTCAGCTATGTCGCCGACGTCAAGCGCTTGGCGCCGGGCGACAGCGCCGGCTACGGGCAGACCTGGCGGGCCGCCCGGGAAACCTGGCTCGGGGTGCTGCCGCTCGGCTACGGCGACGGCGTGCGCCGCGGCCTGTCCAACAACGCCGAGGTGCTGATCGGCGGCAGGCGCCACCCGCTCGTCGGCACCGTGTCGATGGACAACGTCACCGTCGACCTCGGTCTCGACACAGAGGTCGAGCCCGGGGCGGAGGCAGTGCTGATCGGGCGCCAGGGCGAGGAGGTCGTGCTGGCCGAGGAGCTGGCCCGGCGCCTGGGCACGATCAACTACGAGATCGCCTGCGGGATCTCCCAGCGCGTGCCGCGGGAGCCCGCATGACGATTGCCGATCGGCTCGCGGCGGCGCCCGTCGTCGACCTGGCGCGCCGCGCGCTGGGCGGCGAGGGGGCCTGGATCGCGGGAGGCGCGGTGCGCGACGCCGCGCTCGGTCGCCAGGTGGACGATCTCGATCTCGCCGTGATCGGCGATCCCGCGGCGGGAGCCCGCGCTGTGGCCCGCGAGGGGAACGGGCACGCCTTCGAGCTCTCCGCCGAGTTCGCCACCTGGCGCGCGGTTGCGCCCGACGGCTCCTGGCAGGTCGACCTGACGGCGCTGCGAGGCGAGACGATCGAGGCCGACCTGGCCGCGCGCGACTTCACCGTCGGCGCCGTGGCGGTACCGCTCGCCGGCGGCGAGCCGATCGATCCACATGGCGGCCTGACGGACCTGGAGCGCGGCCTGCTGAGGGCGGTCGGCCCGGGCAGCTTCGTCTCCGACCCCTTGAGACTTCTGCGAGCCGCCCGGCTCGCCGCGGAGCTCGGGCTCGAGGTCGACGGCGAGACGATCGCGCTGGCCCGCTCGGAAGCGTTTCGGGCGGCGGAGCCCGCCGGAGAGCGGCAGCTCGTCGAGCTGCGGCAGCTCGTCGGCGGCTCGGACCCGCTGCGCGGAATCGCCCTGCTCGACGAGCTCGGGCTCACCGCGGTCGCTCTGCCCGAGCTGGAGGCGCTGCGCGGCGTCGAGCAGGGCCCCAACCACCACCTCGACGTGTACGACCACACGATCGCCGTGCTCGAGCGCACGCTCGAGGTCGAGGCCGACCTCGAGCGCTTCGCCGGCGAGCGGGCGCCGGAGCTGAGCGCCTTCCTGGCCGAGCCGCTGGCCGACGAGATGAGCCATGGCGTCGCGCTGCGCTTCGGGGCCCTGCTGCACGACATCGGCAAGCCGGCGACGCGCTCGGAAAGGGACGGCTACGTCTCCTTCGTCGGCCACGACCGCGACGGGGCGGAGCTCGTCGCCGCGATCTGCGGCCGCTGGCGCGCCAGCCGCGCCCTGCGCCGGCACCTGCAGGGTCTCACCTTGCACCACCTGCGACTCGGCTTCATGGTCCACGAGGCGCCGCTGCCGCTCCGGCGCGTTCACGGCTACCTGCGGGCGACCGATCCCGTCAGCGCCGACGTGACCCTCCTGACGATCGCCGATCGCCTCTCGGCGCGGGGCTCGGGACCCTTCGCGACCGACGAGGCGATCGAGGCGCATCTGGCGCTGGCCAGGGAAATGCTGGCAGCGGCGCTCGACTGGCGCCGCGACGGGCCGCCCGCACCGCTGCTGCGCGGCGACGAGCTTGCCCGGGAGCTCGGTCTCAGCGAAGGTCCGGAGCTCGGGGAGCTGCTCGCCGAGCTCGAGGTGGCGCAGTACGCGGGCGAGATCGCCACGCGGGATCAGGCGGTCGCGTTCGCCCGCTCGCTGCGCGGTTAGCGGGCTCTCCGAGAGGTCCGATACGCTCCCGGCCGCATGGCGAAAGAGGAGAAGATCGAGATGGAGGGCGAGATCACCGAGGCCCTCCCGAACACGATGTTCCGCGTCAAACTCGACAACGGCCACGACGTCCTCGGTCACATCTCCGGCAAGATGCGCCGCCACTACATCCGCATCCTGCCCGGCGACCGCGTGAAGATCGAGCTTTCGCCTTACGACCTCGACCGCGGTCGAATCACCTACCGCTACAAATAGCCCGCTGGCGGTGTCCTCGGTCGCTCGCGTGCGGAGCACTTCACGACGACCGCGCTCCGCTCGCTGCGCGAAGAACCAGATATGCACGCTTGCTCGCTTCGCGCTTAGGCGCTCCCTGCGTCTTAGCCAGGCTTGGCTTGGTCGAACTCAGCCACGAGCGCCGACCAGGCGAAGTCGCGGGCGCCGAGGCCGGCGCCGGTGCCCGGGTCGTAGTACTCGCGCAGGCCTTCGCGTTCGACCGCGCCCGTGACGCCGTCCGCGATCCGCGCCGCGGCTGCTTCGTAGCCGAGCCGCCGCAGGCCGAGCCAGAGCAGCCAGGCGGCGTTCACCCAGGTCGGGCCGCGCCAGTAGCGCCGGATCGGGCCGCGATGGCCGCCCGGTTCGTAGCTCGGCTCGTCGGCCGAGACAGAAGCGGGCGCCACGGGGGTCATGAACCGGTTTTCGTCGAGCAGGTGCTCCTCGACCATGCGACGGCCGATCTCCTCGGGCAGGTCGGGCAGTGCGAGCGGAGCGAGCGCGGCCCAGGTGGCAACTCCGGGCCTCGCCCCGCCGGGTTGTGCCTCGTCGAGGAAGAGGCCGCGACGCTCGTCCCAGAGCCGGTCGACCAGGGCGGGGGTCGCCGTCGGGCGGCCGAGCGCCTGCAGTGAGAGGGACCAGAGCGTGTTGACGAGCGTCTCGCAGAGCACCGGGCCGCCGCGATCGCGGATGCGGCGCGCGTCGAAGCCGAGCCCGCGGTTGCGATGGACGAGCAGGGGGAAGCCGGGCCTCGCGTTGGCCCGCCAACCCCAGACCGGGTCGAACTTCGGCGAGGCGTCGAGCCCGGACTCGTCGGGCTGGACGATCCAGAGCAGGCCGTCTCCGTCGAGGTCGCGGTTCGCGGCAAGCCAGTCCGTCTGGGCGGCGAGGCGCGGCTCGCCGGCCGGGTCGCCGACCGCGACGCTCCACGCCCAGGCGAGCAACGGCGGCTGGATCGTCTCCGTCTGGAAGGCATTGCGGGAGGCGACGTTGTAGAAGGGGAGTCGCGCCAGCGATACGGGCCGGTCCCAGAAGATCGTGTGCCCGACGAAGCCGTCCTTGCGCTGGGCGGCGAGCAGCGTTTCCAGCTCGGCTCTCGCCCGCTCGGACTCGAAGCGGCGCCAGACGATCGCCGCGAAGCAGGAGTCCCAGTACCACTGCCATGGATAGCGGCCCGGGCTCGGGCGCGTGTAGGCGAACGGCACGCCGTCCCGCTCCCCCTCGATCCAGTTCTGCCGCAGGACGCGCTCGGCGCCTGCGACGACAGTCATGCCGCCGTGCGGCGCATTTCACGCAGCGCCCAGGCGCCGAGCACGACGAGCAGGCCCAGCAGAGCGACGACTCCGGGCCATGTTTCGGCCCAGCTGACGCCGCCGACGAAGCCCTGGCGCGCCGCTTCGATGACGTCGGTCACCGGGTTGACTTTGGCGACGCTCCGCATCCAGGGCTGGAGGAGGAGGAGCGGCGCGTATGCGGTCGTGGTCAGGATCAGCGCCATCATGCCGGCCTGCATCAGCGGCGCCGCCGACTGGCTCTTGAAGCGCAGCGCCAGCGACGATCCCCAGCAGGCGGCGACCGCGGCCATCGCCGCGACCATGAAGTAGGCGATCAGGAGCCCGCCGATGCCGGGCCAGCCCGCGCCTAGCAGCAGGGCGATGACGAGGACGAAGGTGGCCGGGATCAGCGCCCGGGCGCTGGCCGCGAGCACCGCTCCGGCGAGCAGCACCCAGCGCGGCGCAGGGGAGACGAGCAGGCGGTCGGTCCAGCCCTGCTCGATGTCGCGGGCAAGGTTGACCCCGGCGGCGGCGCCGGTGAAGCCCGCGCCCTGCAGCATGCTGACCGGCACGATGAAGCTCTCGTAGGCCCCGGTCGTGAATCCTTTCAGTTGGGTGAGGGCGCCGAAGACCCCGTTGAGGCCGAGGAAGAAGATGGTCGGCGCCAGAACCCCCGGGATCGCCGCTCCCGGCACCCGCAGGAGCTCGTTCTTCGCCCGCGCCATCAGCGCCGCGATCGTCGCCAGGTTCGCGCGCCAGCCCGGCAGCGTCGCGGCGGTTTCCATCAGCCGACCCTCAGCCGGTGTCGCAGGGCGCGTGCGCTGAGCGCGAGGCCGAGCACGACGATCCCCAGGATCGCCAGCACCGCGTCGAGCAGCTCGTTGGCGTCGATGCCGGAGATGATCGGCCCCCGCACCCCTTCGACGACGAAGCTGAGCGGGTTGTATTCGGCGATCGCCTTCGCCGGCTGGATCATCAGCTCGTTGGGGAAGAAGGCCGAGGAGAGGAAGAGGACGACGAGCACCAGCGGGAAGAGCCCCTGGACGACGCTGGCGCTGCCGGTGCGCAGCGCGATCGCCGCGCCGATGCCGCCGACGGCCATCGCCGTCGCGGTGACCAGGGCGATCGCGATCAGCGCTCCGGCCACGCCGCTGTGGATCGTCGCGCCGAAGATCAGGGCGATCGCGAGGAACCAGAGCGCGGCGAAGAACCCGAGGGCCGCGGTGCCCGCGAGACGCCCGAGCACGATCGTGTAGCGGGGGATCGGCGCAGAGAAGAGCCGGTCGGTGAAGCCCATCTCGATGTCGACGGCGAGCGCGATGCCGCCGCTGTTGCCGGCCAGCATCAGCGACTGCATCATCGCTCCGGCGACCATGAACTGGAGGAAGCTGTGCACCGGGGGGAAGCCGGGCAGGTTGATCGCGCCACCGGCGCCGCCGGTCTGGATCGCCAGCAGCAGGGTGGGGAAGACCACGATCGGCGCCATCAGCTGCGGCCGGCGGAAGGTCTGGCGGATCGAGCGCATGCCCAGCGCCCGCACCACACGCATGTTGACGGCTAGCTCGCTCATGCCTCGACCTGCTCGGACTCGGCCTCGGGCTCCTCATCCTTCGGCAGGTGATGGCCCGTTTTGGCGACGAAGACGTCGTCGAGCGTCGGCTTGACCAGCTCGAGGGACTCGACCGCGATCCCGGCGTCGTCGAGCGCTCGCACGACGCGCGCGATGTCGCCGGCGCCGTTCTCGACCTCGACCAGGATGGTCTTAGCATCGGTGGGCGGCAGCAGCCGGCCGATCCCGGAGCAGACCTCCTCGGCCTCGGCGACGGACCCCTCGGCGAGCTGCAGCTGGATGTGGGGATGGCCGATCTGCGCCTTGAGCGACTCGGGCGTTCCCTCGGCGACGATGTTGCCGCGGTCGATGATCGCGACGTTGTCGGCCAGCTGGTCGGCCTCCTCGAGGTACTGCGTCGTCAGGAACACCGTGGTGCCTTCGTCGTTGAGCGTCCGCACCTCCTCCCAGATCGTCTTGCGGCTGACCGGGTCGAGGCCGGTCGTCGGCTCGTCGAGAAAGAGGACGCGGGGCTCGTGGACGAGCGCCGCAGCCAGGTCGAGGCGGCGCTGCATCCCCCCGGAGTAGGTGCCGACGCGACGGTCGGCTGCCTCGGCGAGGTCGACGCGGTCGAGCAGGTCGTCGGCGCGACGCCTGCCCTCGGCGCCCGGAAGCCCCTGCAGGGTCGCCTGCAGCCTGATCAGCTCGCGGCCGGTCATCAGCGGGTCGAGGGCTGCCTCCTGCAGCGCAACCCCGATCGAGGCCCGGACCGAGCGCGCCTCCTTGACCACGTCGTGGCCGGCTACCGTCGCCCGTCCCCCGGTCGGCAGCAGCAGGGTGGTCAGCATGCGAACGGTCGTCGTCTTGCCCGCCCCGTTGGGGCCGAGGAAGCCGAAGATCTCGCCCTCGGCGACCTCGAGGTCGACCCCACGCACGGCGAGCACCTCGTCGAAGGTGCGCTCGAGACCCTCAACCACGATCGCCGGCATCGGCTGGCAACCCTACCGAGGCGCTCTGGCCGGGATCGTGCAAAGCGCGCCGGAAGGCGGCATGGCAGCTCCCGGGGAGGCAGAATCCTGGCCGCAACCCCGGCGAGCGTGCCGGGTTGCAGCTTAAGATCGTGCGGAGAGCAGCGAAAAACCAAGTGGCCGCGCCCCGAGGGCGCATCGCCGCGCCCCGAGGGCGCATCGCCGCGGCCCTGGTCGCCGTGCTTGCGGCCCTGGTCGTCGTGGCCTGGCCGGGCGCCGCCGATTCGGCCCCGCTGCGCGTCGTCGTTCTGGGCAAGACGCCCTCGACGCCGCCTCCGTCCTGTCCCGGGAAGATCGTCAACAACGTCGAGGTGATCCCCTGCCGGGTCGAGGGTCACGTCACCGGGTACCAGGTCAAGGCCGGCGGGGTGGAACAGCCCTACGAGGCGCCCTTCGACGGCAAGATCGTCGCCTGGTCGATCTCGCTTTCGAAGCCCTCCCGCACCGACACGAAAACGACCACCGACGAGGTCGGCTTCTTCGACGAATTCCTCGGCAAGCCGTCGGAGGCCCGGATCGGCGTGCTTCGCCCGGTCAAAGGCTCGAAGCCCCCGCAATACACGCTGGTCCGCCAGAGCCCGCTGATCGTGCTCAATCCCTATTTCGGCAGCACGCCGATCTTCGCGCTCGACCACCCGCTCTCGGTCCTGCGCGGCCAGATCGTCGCCCTCACGGTGCCGACCTGGGCGCCGATGTTCGCCTTCAACACCTCCGAAGAAGACACCTGGAGAGGCAGCCGCCTCACCGGGCACTGCGCCTCGAAGGAAGACATCCAGGGCGGGCATCCCCAGCAGGGCGTGGGCAAGGTCAAGACCTACGGCTGCTTCTACTCCAGCGCGCGGCTGCTCTACACGGCGACGCTGGTCAAGAAACCGTAGAGAAGCTCTGACGAAGCCCTGACTTTGCGCGCGCCACGCGTGCGTCGCCTTCGGTCAGCGTCCGGGCGTGCTCTCGATTTGGCTCTTGCTTGCCGGCTCGGTCTTCCCGCAGGTGGAAGACCCGTGGCCGGATCGAATTGGCGTGACCTTGCCTATCACCCTCGGGGGAGCACTCGGATTTCTGGCGAGCGTTCTCTTTGCAGCTTCGCCGGAGGCACGCCGCAACAGGGCGATCCGGAATGGCGGCCTGGCCGGTATCGCGTTCGGGCTGGCCTTCTACTTTGTCTCGTTGGCAGCGCAAGTATGCTCTTCGCTATGAAACGTATTGTCGGATTCAACATCTACCAGGGCATTGGGTTGGTCGTGGGAGGGTTGTTGCTGGTTTGGATACTCGAAGCCGAAACGGTGCTCAGCCAAGTCGTCATGTTCGGTCTGGTCGGAGTCTTGGCCTGGCAGGAACTTGCCCGTCGTCGCCGGACCAAGCGCGGTCGTGCCCACCCGGGTGCGGGACGAGGGGTCTAAAGGGCTTCCTGGCGCAGGCCGCAGTAGGGGCAGTCGCTGACGTCGAGACCGATCAGCTGGTCGCAGCGGCGGCACACGCGAAGGTTCTCGGGCGAGCGCGGTAGGGCGGAGGCCGAGGGGGCGAGGGGCAGGACCATCGCCACCGGCGCCATCTCCTCGCCCGTCTCGCGGTCGAGGTAGACCTGGCCCGGCTCGGCGTGGGCGATGGCCTCGCGGCCCGAGGCCGGCGCGCGCATCCGGTAGAGCTGCCGTTGATTCATCGACCGGCACAATAATGCACCCGCCGCCCCCGGACGCGGGAGCGAGGGCCTGTGCATATCTGATTCTTCAGGCCCGAGCGAGAGCAGAGGAGGCGGCGACTATTTATGCGCGTCCTTCTATTCCACGGCTACATGCTGCGCGGGACCGGCAGCAACATCTACAACGCCAACCTGGCGCGAGCGCTGGCTCGGCTGGGTCACGAGGTCCACCTGCTCTGCCAGGACCGCGCGACGAAGATCGAGGGCGTCGAGATCCACAACCCGGACATTCACGGCCTGCTGCCTGTCTACGTCAAGGACCCCTACGAGGGCTTCGAGGTCAAGACGTTCCCCGAGCTGACCGACGCGGAGCTCGACCGCTACCTCGAAGCCAACGTCGCCGCGGTCCGCGAGGTGGCCCATCGCGCCGGCGGCATCGACGCGGCGCTCGCCAACCACCTCGTCATGGGCCCCGCCATCCTCGCTCGCGCCGCCGTCGCCCCCTTCGCAGCCAAGATTCACGGTTCCGCTCTCGAGTACACCGTCAAGCCTCACCCTCGTTTCCTGCCCTATGCGCGCGAGGGCATCGAAGCGGCTGAGGGTGTCCTTGTCGGCTCGCGGCATACCGCCGAGTCGCTGTGGGAGGCGCTGCCGGACGTCCCTGGCCTTCGAGAGAAGACTCGCCTTGGCCCTCCTGGCGTCGACACGGAGAGGTTTCGGCCGGGGGTCCGGGCCCCCGGCGAGCGGCGAGTCGTCTACGTCGGCAAGCTGATCGTCTCGAAGGGCGTGGATCTCCTAATCGCCGCCTGGCCGCTGGTCAGAGCGGCAAACCCCGACGTCCGACTGGAGATCGCGGGCTACGGGGAGTACGAGGGAGGACTGCGAGAGTTGCTTGCCGCGCTGGACGCCGGGGATCTCTCGCAAGCGGCCGGCGTGGCTCGGGCGGGTTGGAGTCTCGAGGGGGGAGAGGAGAGACCGCTCCCGATCCTGTCGGCTTTTCTGGCGGATCCGCCTTCGGGCTACGCGGAGGCGGCGAAGAACGCGGCGGGCTCGGTCGAGCTCATCGGCCGGCTCGAGCACGACGAGGTGGCGGAGCTGCTGCCCGGAGCCGAGGCGCTGGTCATGCCGAGCACCTTCCCCGAGGCCTTCGGCATGGTCGCCGCCGAGGCCGCCGCCTGCGGCGTGCTGCCGGTGTCGGCCGGGCACTCGGGGATGCTCGAGGTCTCGCGCCAGCTGAAGGAGGCGCTGCCCCCGGCGATCGGGCCCCTGACCTCCTTCCCGGTCGAGATCGGGGCGGTCGAGGCTATCGCGGCGAGGCTGAACAGCTGGCTGGAGGCGCCGGAGCGCGAGCGCTCCATCGCCCGCGAGGGCTTGGTCGAAACCGCCTGGCGGCTCTGGAGCTGGGAGGGTGTCGCCCGCGGCGTGATCGCCGCCGCGCGGGGCGAGCTTGACCGTCTGCCGCTTGCATAGAATGCGCGCCCCGGGCCCCGGAGCCCGGCCTAGCGAATGACTGGACGCCTGCCGATAGCGAAGATGCTCGCCGCGACGATCGCGATGACCGCGGTCATCTCGGCGGTCATGGTCTCGATCAACTGGGACGGCCCCGAGGCCTCGACCGCCGCGCCCAAGATCGACGATCTGCTCAACGTGATGATCGTCCTCTCGGCGTTCGTCTTCTCGCTGGTGATGGTGATGCTTTTCTACGCTCTCTACAAGTTCCGGGCGAAGCCCGGCGACGAGTCCGACGGCGAGCCGATCCACGGCAACACCCGCCTCGAGGTGGCCTGGACGCTGATTCCGACGATCATCGTCCTCTTCGGCGCCGGCTACAGCTGGGCCGTGCTCAACGAAATCGAAGAACCGGCCCCCGACGCGATGACCGTCGACGTCTTCTCGCAGCAGTACGCCTGGAGCTTCGGTTACCCGGGCAAGGGGGAAGCCTGGTCGCAGGGCGAGCTGCACGTCCCGCTCGACCGCCAGGTCCAGTTCAAGATGCACGCCCAGGACGTGATCCACTCCTTCTGGGTGCCCGAGTGGCGGATCAAGAAGGACAACGTGCCTGGCATTACGACGACCGCGATCGTCACGCCGGACAAGCTCGGCACCTTCCAGCTGATCTGCACCGAGCTCTGCGGCTTCGGCCACGCCTCGATGCGGGCAAAGGTCGTCGTCGAAAAGCCGGCCGATTTCCGCAAATGGGTTGCCGGCCTGAGCGAGAAGATTCCCCAGCCGTTCAAAGAATCGATCGTGCAAGACACGGAGACCAACCCGGTGCCGCTGAGCGCCGGCGGGGCATAATGGGGGTCGGCTGATGACGGCTGCGATCAAGCAACCGGGGTGGATTCGCGGCGCGCTCGGCGCGCTGCTCGGCGCCGCCTTCGGCTTTGCCCTGGTGGTGGCGCTGCGCAAGGCGTCGGGCCTGCCCGCCTACCAGACCGAACAGACCGGGTACCCGCAGGTCGTCGTGCCGCTGGTCACGGGCCCGCTCGGCTTCCTGCTCGGCTTCGGCTGCTTCGACTACTGGCTGCGCTGGGCCGCGGGCATGCCGACTATCCCCGAGGACCACTCGCAGCACGGGGCCAAGAGCTGGCGCGACTACTTCCGCTTCAACACCGATCACAAGGTGATCGGCATCCAGTACATCTGCACCACCTTCTTCTTCTTCTTCGTAGGCGGGCTGATGGCGATGCTGATTCGCGCCGAGCTGGCCCAGCCCGGCACCCAGATCGTCGACGCGTCGACCTTCAACAGCCTCTTCTCCACCCACGCGGTGTTGATGATCTTCGTCTTCGTGATCCCGGTCTTCGCCGGCATCGCCAACTACGTGCTGCCGCTGATGATCGGAGCGCCGGACATGGCTTTCCCGCGGCTGAACGCGCTCAGCTTCTGGATGCTGCCGCTCGCCGGGCTGCTCTTCATCGGCAGCTTCCTGGCGCCGGGAGGCGCCTTCGACGCCGGTTGGACGGGCTATGCGCCGCTTTCCACCGGGGCGCCCCTCGGTCAGTCCTTCTTCAACCTCGGCGTGCAGTTCGCCGGCGCCTCGTCGATCGCGACCGCGCTCAACTTCCTGGTCACGATCATCACGATGCGTGCGCCGGGGATGACCTTCTGGCGGATGCCGCTGCTGGTCTGGGCCAACCTCTCGACCTCGCTGCTGGTCGTCGCGGCGACGCCGTTCATCGCTGGCGTCCAGTTCATGGTCCTCTTCGACCGCGCCCTGCACACCAACTTCTTCCAGTTCGCCGGCGGCGGCGACGTGGTCAGCTACCAGCACATCTTCTGGTTCTACTCGCACCCGGCCGTCTACATCATGATGCTGCCCGGCTTCGGGATCATCAGCGAGGTCATCTCGACCCATGCCCGCAAGCCGATCTTCGGCTACCGGCTGATGGCGCTGGCGCTGATCGGAATCGTCGTCCTCAGCTACTCGGTCTGGGCGCACCACATGTTCGTCGCCGGCATGTTCAGCTGGCTGCGGGTGCCGATGATGATCACGACGCTGCTGATCGCGGTGCCGACGGGGATCAAGATCTTCTCCTGGCTGGGGACGCTCTACTTCGGCAAGATCCACACCTATTCGACCGCGATGCTGTTCGCCCTCGCCTTCATCGTCACCTTCACGATCGGCGGCATCAGCGGCGTGATGCTGGGCATGGTGCCGATCGACATCCACGTCTCCGACACCTACTTCATCGTCGCCCACATCCACTTCGTGCTCTTCGGCGGCTCGGTCTTCACGATCTTCGCCGGCATCTACCACTGGTTCCCGAAGATGACCGGGCGGATGTACGACGAGCGGCTCGGCCGCATCCACTTCTGGGGGACGCTGGTCTGCACCTGGGGCACCTTCATCCCGATGCACTGGATCGGGATGGACGGCATGCCCCGCCGCGTCGCCGACTACGCCGCCAAGTTCGGCGACTGGAACCTGCTGATCAGCTGCTTCGCCTTCGGCCTCGGCGCGATGCAGCTCGTCTTCCTCTACAACATGGTCGTCAGCTGGCGCTTCGGGCCGAAGGCCGAGGCCAATCCCTGGCGCGCCAACTCGATCGAGTGGCTGGTCTCCTCTCCGCCGCCGATCTTCAACTTCGACGAGATCCCGCGTGTCGTCGGCGGGCCGTACGAGTACGGCGTTCCCGGCGCCCGTCACGCGATCATGGCCGGCGAAAGCGCCGAGGTCGCGCAGCCCGAGCCCTCGGTGGTGGGCACGTGAGCGACGCCGGCGACGGGCGTCCGCTGCTCGTCTTCCTCAACGAGGTGGCCGGCGGCCGCAAGCTCCTGCAGGCGGTCAAAGACCGTGCCGGAAGCGTTCCCTTCGTGGCCGTCGCGGCGCCGCAGAACCAGCCCGCGGTCGGTCAGCTGATCGACTCGGGAGAACTCCGCGAGGCGGCCCGCGCCAGGGTCGAGGTGACGATGTCGATCCTCTCCGAGTACGGCGTCGAGTCGGTCGGCGAGGTGATGGACCCGGAGCCGTCGCTGGCGCTGGACGACGCCGTCCGTGCCCACGAGCCCGGCGAGGTGCTGCTCTCCTGCCTCTACGAGACCCGCTTCGGCATCACCCGCAAGGACCTGGTCGAGTGGGCGAGGGCGCGCTTCGAGCCCGCCGTGAAGATCACCCACATTCCGGTGCGGATCGAAGAGGACGCGATCAGCTGGGAGGTCAACCACACGCTGGTCGTCGCCAGCCAGACGATCGCTGCGCCTGACCTGGTCGCGCGCCTCAAGGAGCGTGCGGCCGGCCATCCGCATCGGTACACGATCGTCTGTCCACGCTCGGAGGACGTGACGGAGGCCGAGATCGTGCGCGCGCTGGCCTCGACGCTGGCCGAGCTCTATCGCGCCGACGTCGATGCGACCGGACAGCCGATGAGTCCGGACCCGTTCCGTGCGGTGCGCAACGCGATCGAGCACTACCGGATCGACGAGGTGCTGATCTCGACCTTCGCCGGCGAGTCCTCGCGCTGGCTCGAGGAGGATCTCGTCGGGCGCGTGCGCGAGATAACCGAGAAGACCGTCACCCACCTCGAGGTGGGCCGTCCGGCGACCGCCGTCGCCGCCGCCGTCGCCGAAGAGGGAGGGGCCTGAGCCCATGGAGAGCGCGACCGTCTCACTCGGCCACGCCCACGAGGAGCACCACGGGCCGCCCGAGGCCCACCAGAGCTCGCGAATCGACCGCCAGACGCTGGGCATCCTCCTCTTCATCGTCTCCGAGGTGATGCTTTTCGGCGCCTTCTTCGCCTCCTACTTCTTCCTCCGCGTCGTCGTCAACCCGCCCGCCTGGCCGCCGCACCCCTACGAGCTGCCGGTGGCGGTTGCCGGTATCAACACGGCGATCCTGGTCTCCTCGAGCTTCACCATCCACTATGCGCTCGAGTCGATCCGCCGCGGCAACCGCAAGGGCCTGAAGCTCGGCCTCGTCCTCACCTGGCTGCTCGGCGCCACCTTCCTCTTCATCCAAATCAACGAGTACGTCCACCTCGGCTTCAGCGCCCGCGACCTCGCCTTCGGCTCGATCTTCTACAGCCTCACGGGCCTGCACGGCGCCCACGTCTTCGTCGGCCTCTGCCTGCTCAGCTTCGCCACCATCCGCGCCTTCCGCGGCCACTTCGGGCCGAAGGCCGAGGACCACCTCGGCGTCGAGGTGCCCGGCATCTACTGGCACTTCGTCGACGTCATGTGGCTGATCGTCTACACGGCCGTTTACATCCTCTAGCTCCAACCGCCGCAGCGCTATCTGTCGGTCTTGCGCGAATACGCGCATGCGCCCGTCGGCGAATCCCGTGCGTGGTTGATGCTAGAACTCAGTTATTTTTGACTAAATATCTGAGTTGCTGTAGGACTCCGGCCGGGATGGGAGAATTAGCAAGGCAGGGACGCCTGGTAGGACGAGCGCGGCTTGTCGTGTCGGTTCTATTGTGCACCGCAGTCGGCACACTGGCCGCTTCGTCCATAGCCGACGCCGCCACCGCCACCTACGTCCGCGGTATCGACGGCGAAGGCACGGCAGGAGGCCATCTGGTCGAACCCGGCGGGGTGGCGCTCGATAGCGAAGGAAACGTCTGGGTGGCCGACACCGGCCACAATCGGATCCAGGAGTTCGACTCCGAAGGCAAATTCCTCCAAGAGTTCGGCGCCTTCGGCACCGCCACGGGGCTCTTCGACGAACCGCAGGGCATCTCGATCGATTCCAAAGGGAACGTGTGGGTGGCGGACACAGGCAACAGCCGCATCCAGGAGTTCGATTCGGAAGGCGAATTCGTGCTTGCCTTTGGTGTGTCCGGGGCAACAAACGAAAAATTCTCGAGGCCCCAAGGCATTGCACTCGATTCGGAAGGCAACGTTTGGGTCGCGGACACCAACAACAGTCGGGTGCAGGTGCTCAGCTCCAAAGGCCTGTTCATTCGTAAATTCGGGGTCAAAGGCACCGAAAATGGCCAGCTCGAAAAGCCCCAGGGCATCGCGCTCGACTCCAAAGGAAATGCCTGGGTCGCTGACACCGGCAACAGTCGCGTCCAGGAGTTCAACTCGGAAGGTAAATTCATCCGTAAATTTGGAAACAAAGGCGCTGAAAACGGGCAGCTGGCGGAACCTCAAGGCGTCGCCGTCAATTCTGAAAGCTACGTGTGGGTAGCGGACACAGGCAACAATCGTATTCAGAAGTTCGACTCAGAAGGCAAATTCATCGCCAAGATGGCAAGTGCCGGCAACGAAGACAGCCAGCTGTCCGAGCCTGGTGGCCTGACTACTGATTCCAAAGGCAACGTTTGGATCGCGGACACCTTCAACGACCGCATCCAAGAGCTCGACTCGAAAGGCAAATTCGTCCGCAAGTTCGGCGGCGACAACTCCGGCGCGGGCCAGCTATCGGATCCGAGTGCAACCGCCGTGGATGCGGAAGGCAACATTTGGGTCGCCGACAGCGGCCACAACCGCATCCAGGAGTTCGATTCGGAAGGCGAATTCGTCCAGGAGTTCGGGGCATTAGGGACGGGTGACGGACTGCTCGCTGACCCACAAGGAATCGCCATCGACGCCGAAGGTGACGTCTGGGTTGCCGACACCGGCAACAACCGGCTGCAGGAGTTCACCTCGAAAGGCGAATTCATCCGGAAAGTAGGTAGTAGTGGCACCAGTGACGGCCAGCTCAAAGAAGCCGAGGGCGTCGCGCTTGACTCCGAAGGCAACGTCTGGGTGGCCGACACTTTCAATGATCGAGTGCAGGAGTTCAGCCATGAAGGTAAATTCATCGGGAAATTTGGCAAAGAAGGACCTGAAGACGGGGAATTCGCAAACCCACACGGTATCGCTATCGACTCCGAAGACAACATATGGGTGGCCGATACGGGGCACAACCGCCTGCAGGAGTTCACGTCTGAAGGCGTATTTATCCGTAAAGCCAGTTCCGGCAGTATTCCCCAAGGCATCGACATAAGCACGGCCGGGGATATTTGGGTTGCCAATACGGCTGGTAACAACGCAAAGCGGTTTAACGCAAAAGGGGAATTTCTCCAGGAAATCGACACGCATGGCAATGACAGCGGCCAGCTCCAAAAGCCCCAAGGCGTCAGTGTCGACCCTGAAGGCAGTATTTGGATTGCCGATACCGGCAATAACCGAATGCAAGCCTTTACGCAAGAAGGAAAATTTATCCGTAAGTTTGGTGGAGGCGGCTCGGAAGCCGGCAATCTAGACGAGCCAAGGGATGTTAGCGGTGTCGGAGAAGGCAATGTCGCAGTGACTGATTTGGCACACAATCGGATCCAAGAGTTTGATGCCGAAGGCAAATTCAACCGCCAATTTGGCAGTGAAGGCGGTGCTAACGATCAATTTGTTGAGCCCGAAGGGATCACCTCGGAATCAAAAAAAAATATATGGGTGGCATCCCGGGGAAACCACCGAATACAAGAGTTCAATGCCAAAGGCGAATTCCTGTTTATTTTCGGCAGCTATGGGGACGAAAGTGGCCAATTCTTAGCACCACGGGATCTCGCCGTTGATGTTGCGACCGGTAATATTTGGACCATCGAGTCCAATGCCAGCGCAAAACTACCGAGGGTGCAGGAGTTCACAGGCGAAGGCAAATTTATTCGCACATTTGGAAGTTATGGAACCGGTAATGGTCAGTTCGTTGAACCCGAGGGCATTGCTCTAGACGCCGAAGGCAAGGTCTGGGTGGTCGATACCGGTAACAATCGCCTTCAGGAGTTTGACTCGGAAGGAAAATTCATCCGCAAAGTTGGTTCAGTAGGAGACCACAACGGGGAATTTATGAAGCCGACCGCCGTCGCGATTGATTCTGAAGGCTGGCTCTGGGTCGCCGATGCGGGCAACAACCGCGTTCAAAGGCTTGATTCGGAAGGCAACTACGTCGGCAAATTTGGGACGCCTGGTAATAATCCGGGGGAGTTTTCAGAACCTGGCGGGATCGGCACCGACAGCGAAGGCAATGTCTGGGTCGCGGACACACTCAACGACCGGGTGCAGGAGTGGGAACCGCTGGAACCTGTCCCGGCGCCGGACGTGACTACCGAATCCGCAACCTCCGTCAAATTAACTCAAGCGACGCTCAACGGCAAAGTCAACCCATTAGGCTCGACGACAAGCTACTGGTTCGAATACGGGACTACCGAAAGTTACGGCACAAAAATCCCGATCTCGGCGAAAACGGTGGACTCCGGCACGGAATACGTCGCCGTCAGTGAGACCCCCACTGGTCTCAAAGAAGGCACGACCTACCATTTCAGACTGGTCGCAGAAAGCGAAGCTGGGACGGCGAAAGGCGAAGACAAAACCTTCAAGACCGGGCTGCGGTTCATGCTTGCGTTCGGTAAAGAAGGAGCAGGCGAAGGCGAATTCAAACATCCAGCCGACGCCTCGATCGACGCCGAAGGCAACGCATGGGTCGTCGACATGGAAAACGACCGCCTGCAAAAGTTCGACAAAGAAGGTAAATACATCACCGAATTCGGCAAATCGGGCGAAGGCAAATGCCAGCTCAAACGCCCGAAGTCCGTGGCGATCGACTCCAAAGGCAACCTCTGGGTCGACGACGCCGGCAACTACCGCATCCAGAAGTTCAACGAAGCCGGGGAATGCCTGCTCGCATTTGGCGAAGTGGGCACCAAAGAAGGCCAGTTCTTCGACGCCGAAAGCATCGCGATCGATTCAAAAGACGACATCTGGGTCGCGGATACCTACAACCACCGCCTGCAGGAGTTCAGCTCTGAAGGGAAACTGATCAGGGTCGTGCAGCCCGCTGAAGGCAAATCCGGGCATATGGCCAACCCGAGCGGCATCGACATCGGTCCCGGCGGAAACGTCTGGGTCAGCGACTGGTGGGCCAGCGCGATCATCGAGTTCAACTCGGAAGGATCCTTCGTTCAGAGTTTCAGCACGACGGGACTCTTCAACGGCAAACTGACGCACCCCGACACGATCGAGGTCGTCGAAGAAGGCACGGTCTGGGTCACCGACGAACTCAACGGTCGCGTCCAGTGGTTCAGCGAAAAAGGCGTTTATCAAGGCGAATTCGGCTCTCTGGGGTCGGGCGAAGGGCAATTCAAATTCGAATTCCCCGCCGGCATCACCAGCGACGCCGAAGGCAACCTCTGGATCGCCGACTCGCTCAACGATCGGGTACAGAAGTGGGCGAGGTGACGAGCTCTGGTCTCGCTTGGGCCGGTGGCGAAGGGTCGTAGGCCTCGGGGTCGAAAGAACCCCGCATGGACCAAAAGCTCGATGTAGGCGGCACCCTCAGACAGATCTTCCAGACTTACGGGTCGCAGGCCGGCGTGCTTCTGCCGGTGGCCTTCTGCCTGTATCTCGTCGTTGCGGTGGTCGACGCGTTGCTGACCCGCAGCCTCGTTCTCTTTCCGCTGACGTTCGCCATCGGGGTTGTTGTGGCCACGCTCTACCAGGGAATGGTCGTCGGCCTCGTCAAAGACGTCCAGGACGGACGTCGCGATTTGTCGGTTGGGGAGCTGATCGACGCCACTTGGCCGGTAGTCCTGCCGCTGATCGGCGCGGGACTTCTCTCCGGCATCGGCATCGGCGTCGGCATGCTGCTCTTCCTCGTTCCGGGCCTGATCCTGCTGACGATTTGGGCTGTGATCGCGCCCGTGATCGTCGTCGAGCACAGTAGCGTCATCGACGCCTTCGGCCGCTCGCGCGAGCTGGTCCGGGGCAACGGTTGGCAGGTCTTCGGCGTGATCTTCGTCGTCTTCGTGATTACCGCCATCGTCGGCGCCGTGCTCGGCGCGATCGGGGTGGCGATCTCCGGTGGAGTCGGTGTGCGCATCGTCGCCAACCTGATCGGCTCGACGATCACCGCGCCGATCGGCGCTCTCGCGGCGGCCACGATCTACTTCGGCCTGCTTGCGCTCAAGGGGACGCCTGCGGAGCAACCGATGCCGCCTGCCCCACCGGCGTCGCCGGGTCCGCCACCCGGGGCCGCGCCGCCTCCGGCGGTTTGAACCGCGGCCGATCTGCGGTAGTACAACTAGGACAATGCACAATCCCCTCAGGTCGGAGGCGGATGCGTTCCGCTGGGTGGTCGTGATCGGCGCCGGCGCTCTCTCGGTGATCGTGCTGACGCTGCTCACGCGCCCCGTGGTCGGGGTCGTCTGGGCGGCGGCGCTGATCGGCTTCGGCGTCGGCTTCGGCTACCGGAGTTCGCGCGGATCGCTGCCGCGCCAGGTGGCGGTGGGACAGGATGGCGACGGTAAGTTCAGGCTCCTCGTCGTCGCCAACGAGACCGTCGCCGGCGGGGCGCTGATCGACGAGATTCGCAGGCGTTGCCAGGGGCGCGAATGCGAGATCCTCGTCGTCACCCCGGCGCTGGCGGCCTCCCGGGCCTCGCACTGGGCGTCCGACATCGACGAAGCGATCGAGCTCGCGCGTCAGCGGATGGAGCTGTCGTTGATCGCGATCGGCGAACTGGGCCTTCGCGCGAAGGCGAGGGGGGAGATCGGCGATTCCGATCCCGGCGTCGCGATCGAGGACGCGCTGCGCCTCTTCCCGGCGGACGAGATCGTGATCTCGACCCATCCGCCCGAGCGCTCGCGCTGGCTCGAGCAGGGCGTGGTAGAGCATGCCCGCGAGCACATCGACCTGCCCGTCACCCACGTCGTGGTCGATCTCAGCGCCGAGCGCGCTGTTTCGTGACGGATTTGTTGCGGGATCTCAACTCCGGGCCAACTTGGGGAAATGTTTTGTCTTCTAGTCTGTCAGTATGCAGACGATGACTTCGCGCTGGACCGACGACCGCATGGACGACCTCAAGCATCAGGTCGATGATTTCGGCCGACGGATGGATGCAGGGTTCGCGGGTCTACGAGAGGAGCTTCGCGAGCACCGCAGGGACGTGGATGCGCGGTTCGACAAGGTTGACGAGCGGTTCGACAAGGTCGACGAGCGGTTCAACCGCACTCAGGAGATGATCATTGGCCTTCATGCGAACATCACGCGTGTTTCCGTGACGCTCCTCGCTGTGACGTTCGGCCTGATCCTGACAAAGCTGGTCTGAATCGGCTCAGCTCTGAGTCAAGGCCGGGGTCGGCACTTCGTGCTCGCGCAGGCCGTCGCCTGTTCGAGCGAAGTCGCTCCTGGGCTCCAGGCGCCCCGCCATGGCAACCGTCCAGAGCGTCGCCAGCCAGGTCGCGACGGCAAGCGTCACGTGCACCCAGACGATCTCGGTTGGAAGCTCGAGGAACCACTGGACGCCGCCGACGAGACCCTGCAGGGCGAGGAGGGCGATCACGACCGCGAGCGGGCGCGAGGCGCGGGCGTCGCCCTGAGGGCGTCTAAGCAAGAGCCAGACGCCGATCGCGGCCAGGCCGAACACGGCCGCGATCGCCGCATGGCGCTGTACGACCCATTCGAGCGTCTGTCCCCCCTCGAAATCGAAGCGGCGCACCAGCTGTCCGGCGTGGGCGCCCGCGTGGGGCCCGGAGGCGGTCGCGATCGTGCCGGCGAGGATCGTCAGCTGGCCGAGCGGAATCAGGGCACGCACGGACCAGACGCCCAGGCGGTCATGCGAGCGCCGGCGGTCCGTCGGCTCGTAGCGGGCGCACCAGGCGAGTGCGAAGGAGGCGTCGAGCAGCAGCATCGAGAGGATGAAGTGGCTCATCACCAGGCCGGGGGCGAGGTGATGGCGGACGACCAGGCCGCCGAGGATCGCCTGACCGATCACCCCGAGGGGGAGGAACGCTCCGAACAGGGCCAGATGCCAGCGGAACGGCTTGCGGAACCAGGCCAGGACGCTGGCCGCGATAACGGCGAAGCCGACGAGGCCCGTGAAGACCCGGTTGGCGAACTCGATCACCGCGTGCGTCTGCAGCGGCGGCACGGTCTGCCCGTAGCACTTGGGCCAGTCCGGGCAGCCGAGCCCAGATCCGGTGAGGCGCACCGCGGCGCCCGTCAGCACGATCAGCGAGAGGGCGCCGAGAGCGACCAGCGCGACGGTGGCGTAGAGCTGTGGCGAGATGCTGAAGCGAACCCGCATGTATTGCTCAGGGATGATGCCAGCGGCGCTCGCGGGGCCGCCTTCGCGAGCTGGCCAGGCTCTATTTGCCGCCCTTGGCGGTCGATTCCATCAGGTACTTGACCAGGGCTTTGAGTTCGCTCGGTTTGATGATCGACGAGAAGTTCTGCGGCATCACGTCCGGCGGATAGCCCTTGGCTAGCTTGGCGTTCGGATCGACGATCGATTCTTCGATCATCGCCGCGCTCTGGCCCGGCAGCACTTCGTCGAGGTTGGGGCCCGTCGTGCCGCCGGCTTTCGCCGCCGCGAGCGTGTGACAGGTGCCGCAGCCGTTGTTGGCGAAGACCTGGGCGCCGGGCCCGCCGGGCACTGTGGGAGGAGCCGCGCCGGGCACGCCGGCCCATTCGCCGACATAGGCGGCGACGTCCTCGAGATCCTGACCCGTGACGACATCGGCCGGCATCGAGACCGCGGGATTGCTGTTGCTGGGCCGCGGAAACTCGACCTGCGCCTTGACGATGCCTTCGATCGTTTCGCCTTCCTCGCCGGCCGCCCGCGCCGCGGCGAAAGCGTCGTCGAGGTCGGGGCCGACCTGGGCCGTCGTCCCAGCTTGGGCGAGGGCGTGGCAGACGCCGCATTTCTCACGGAAGAGCGTCCGGCCTCGTTCAGGGTCGGCGCTGCTCGTTCCGCAGCCCGAAGCGGCGAGGACGAGCCCGCCGAGCACGGCGAGGACGAGCAGCAGGCGGATGGGGGTGGGCAGGTTGGGCATACGGCGCGAAGCGCGCCGGAGTCTATATGCCCGCCCGCGGGAAAGCCGTTGCCCAGGCACGGCCGTCGGGTAGGCTTGAGACGATCCACACGAACTCGCCAACGACGAGGAGGCGGCAGATGCTGGTACGGGATGGGATGTCCGAGGTCGTCCTCACGGTAGGTCCCGATCACACCCTGCGCGAGGCGGCGACGATGATGGCCCAGAAGGGCACCGGGGCGGCGCTGGTCAGCGACGACGAGACGCCGGGGCCGCGAATCGTGACCGAGCGTGACGTCCTCCTCTCGCTGGGCAGCGGCCAGGACCCCGACGCCGAGCGTGTTGCCGACCACATGAGCGACAGCGTGATCGCCGCTTCGCCCGACTGGAGCCTCGAGCGTGCCGCGGCGGAGATGTCGCGGCGCGGCATTCGCCACCTGGTGGTCTACGACGGACCCGAGCTCGTCGGCGTGCTCTCGATGCGCGACATCGTCCGCGTATGGACTTCGGATGGCGCTACGTCGGGAATGACGCCGGACTGATCAGCCCCTGGGCGGGGCGATCGTTTCGACCGGGAGCACCGCGCCGCGCACCCGCTGCTTCCGGGGCAGCCGGAAGTAGTTCGCGGTTGCGTCCTTGATCATGCTGCGCAGGGCGAAGAGGGCAAAGACGCCGCCGATGATCGAGTAGATCCAGCCGCGCACCATGAAACCCTCGGCGAAGATGCCGCAGACGGCGAGCGCGAGGGCGAAGGCGAAGATCGCCGGCGCCCACGAGGGGCGAGGCCGGTAGACCAGCTCGCCGGGCTGGGGCACGTGCCTGTGCTCGCTGCTCATGAGGCTATGTAGAGCGTCGCGGCCACGAAGCAGAGTGCGACGACAGCGGCGACGATGCCGCCCGCGACCAGGCCGGCGGTCATGTTCGCTCGTGCGCTCTCGCGATCCACGGGCCGATTTCTACTAGAAGAGCCGGTCGACCGGCATCGAGACGAAGAGCAGCGCCAGGTACGCCAGCGAGTAGAGGTAGGTGCGCAGGGCCCAGCGACGGTCGCCGCTGCGCAGGAGGCGCACGGCGCAGTAGATGAAGCCGCCCCCCAGCGTCATCGAAGCGACCAGGTACTCGACGCCGAAGCCGCCGGCGCAGAAGGGCAGCTGGGTCACCGCGTAGAGCAGCACGGTGTAGAGCAGGATCTGGCGGCGCGTCTCCTGCTCGCCGCGTACGACGGGCAGCATCGGGACGCCGACCTTGGCGTACTCGTCCTTCATCAGCAGCGAGAGCGCCCAGAAGTGAGGGGGAGTCCAGAAGAAGACGATCGCGAAGAGGAAGAGGGCCGTGCCGCTGACGCCGCCCGTGACAGCGGCCCAGGCGACCAGCGGCGGAACCGCGCCCGCGGCGCCGCCGATCACGATGTTCTGCGGCGTGGAGCGCTTCAGCCAAAGGGTGTAGACGCAGACGTAGCCAAGCAGGCCGGAGAGCGAGAGCGCCGCGGCGAGGGGGTTGACCGCCAGTGCCAGCAGCGCGAAGGAGGCGCAGCCGAGGGCGACCCCGAAGCCGATCGCGGCGCCGGGGGAGATTCGGCCGGCGGCGACCGGTCTGCTCGCCGTGCGTGCCATCAGGCGGTCGATGTCGCGGTCGACGGCGTGGTTGATCGCCCCGGCGCCGCCAGCCGACAGCGCACCGCCCAGGCAGACGAGGAAGACCAGGCCTGGCGAGGGGTCGCCGGCGACGTACATCGTCGTGATCGTCGTCAGCAGCAGCAGGGACTGGACCTTGGGCTTGGTCAGCGTGACGTAGTCGCGCAGCGTGGCGGCGAAGGCGGGAGTGCGCTGCGCGACGACAGCGGTTTCGGCGCCGGACATCAGTTCGTCAGGCTACCGGCTGCGTCTCGCGCGGCGCCGCCTCGGCGCGAGCCGTCGCATGGGCGATCGCTGCACGGATGTCGCGCATCGGCCGCTCGCTGCGCACGTCGGGAAGGACGTCGAAGTTGTGCGGCTCGGGCGGCGAGAGCGTGAACCACTCGAGCGAGTCGCCGCCCCACTGGTCGTGGCCGGCGCGGGCGCCCCCGTTGCGGCTGGCGATCGCGTTGGCGAGCGTCAGCACGATTCCCAGGGCGAGGACGAAGGCGCCGATCGTCGCGATCAGGTTCTCGGCGCTGACCCCGGTGCCGGAGAAGAACTTGTAGGCGTCGACGACCTGGCCGTGGTCGCTGCCGGCGAGAAAGAGGGGCACGAAGGCCACGAGCGTGCCGGCGATCATCGTCCAGAAGGAGATGCGGGCAAGGGTCTCGCCCATGGTCCGGCCGGTGAGCTTCGGATACCAGTAGTGGAGGGCGGCGAATCCGCCGAAGACGCTGCCGCCCACCAGCGCGAAGTGGGTTGCCGCGGTCGCGTCGACCGTGTTGTGAAGCCGCCAGGCGACGGCGACCATCGATTGCTCGAGCTCGCCCGCGAGGCCGATCGAGATCATCGAGATGGCGCCCGCCGCGAAGAGCAGGGGGGCTCGCATCCGCGGCGAGCCGCCGACGATCGTCGCGATCAAATTGAAGATGACGAGCCCGAAGGGGACCACCAGGGCAAGGGACATGGCCATCGCGAAGTACATCCAGCCGATGCCGATCGGCGCGGTCAGCATGTTCTGCATCCAGGAGAGCGTTCCGATCACCGCGATCGCCGTCAGCGAGCCGATCACCGTGCCGCGGCCCGAAAGCGGCCTGCGGGCGAAGACGGGGACGATCTCGGCGATCGCCGCGAGGGCGGCGATCAGGACCAGCATGTAGGCGCCGGTGAAGAAGATCCAGCTCAGGTGCGCCCAGAGCAGCGGTGCGCCGCCGGACCCGTCGGCGAAGAAGATCCCGTCGAAGTTGCGGTCGATGAGGAGCATCGCGACCGCCGCCAGCATCACCGGGCCGATCGCGAGCAAGAGCCAGGAACAGATCGTCGCCGCCCAGGAGAAGACGGGCAGCCGCCGCCAGGCCATGCCGGGAGCGCGCAGGCGGTGCAGTGTGGCGACAAGATTGATCGCGACGAGCACGAAGCCGAGCGTCGCCAGGCCGGTCGAGGCGGTCCAGGCGTCGACGCCGTTATCGGGCAGGAATGCGAGCTCGGACAGGGGCGCCAGCGGATTGACGCCCGCCTCGGGCGGGGTGAAGAAGAAGCCGGCGTAGAGGACCGTGGCGCCGGCAACGTAGAGCCAGAGGCCGAGCTGACCGAGGCGGGGCAGGGCGGTACCGCGGGCGCCGATCTGCAGCGGCGCCACGTAGTAGAAGAGCCCGAGCGCCAGCGGGATCGCGAAGAAGAAGATCGCCGTCGCCCCGTAAAGAGAGAGCATGCGGTTGAAGGTGACCGGCGTCAGCAGCGTGTTTTCCGGCACGGCGAGCTGCAGGCGCATGAGCAGCAGCTCGACCAGGGCGACGAAGAGGAAGCCGAGCGCTCCGGCGATCAGCACCCGCCCGACGTCCTTGTGGTCGGCGCTGGTGGCGATCTCGATCCAGCGCGGCTGCCTGCGCGGGTAGCCGTCGACGACGACCTCGGCCGGGGCACGGCGCGGGCGCTCCGCGATCATCACCAATCACTCCGCTTCGCTCGCGGCGCGAAGAACCACAGATGCACGCTTGCTCGCTCCGCGATCATGGCACTTCCCCCTTTTCGATCAGGCCGACCACGCGGTCCTGGGCTTCCTGGATCTCGCTCTTCTGCTTTTCGACGAAGGCTTCGTATTCCTCGGGCGAGACGACGTCGACCTCGGTGCGCATCGGGCCGTACGCCTGGCCCGAGAACGTTGCCGACTGGCCGCGGAAGACACCTTCTTCGTCGGCGCGGAAGACGACGTGGTTGACCTTGCCGGGAACCGCGTCGTGCTTGCCGGCCAGCTGCGGGACGTCCCAGGTGTGGATCACGTCGGTCGAGACCAGGTTCAGCTCGACCGTCGTGTCGACCGGGACGACGAGCTTGTAGTACGAGAAGGACTGGTTGGGGTAGTCGTAGCGCCAGAGCCACTGCTGGCCCGTCGCCTCGATCGAGAGCGGCTTCGAGCGCGCCGCGGCCAGGCCGGCCGAGCCGGTGGTGGGCGTCTCGCGCGCCTTGTCCGTGTAGATCACGCTGAGCACGAAGACGACGAGCGCGAAGGCGGCGAGGACGGCGCCGACCCGCAGCTGCACGCGCTGCCCGGCGTTCCCCTCGCTCGCCTCGGGCTCACCGGCGTGCTTGCGGCGCAGCGCGTAGATCAGGGCGCCGTTGATCGCGACGATGAGGATTGCCGCGGCGACGAAGCCGATCCAAAGCAGGGTGTCGATCTGGTCCGTGCCAGGGGAATGGGGCGTCAAAGCGCGGCCATCCTATACTCGCCGGCCTCATGAAGAAGCGCTCGCCGCGATCTCCCGCGCTTCGCCTCGCGGTGCGTGCCGGAGCGATGGGCGCGCTCGCCTCCGCCGTCGCCGTGCCGCTGCTGCGACGGCGGCTGCGCGCGCCGGCGCCGGTGACGGTTGCGGCCTGCGCCGCCGGTCCGCTGGCGGTCGCCGTGCTGCGTCCGCGCACCCACAAGCGCGACGTGGCGATCTTCGCGATGCAGATGTGGGCCTTCACGATGGCCCACGAGCTTCCCTTCGACGATCCCGAGCGGCTGCGCAGTCGCCTGAAGGTGCGCTATCCGATTGCCGTCGACCGTGCGATCGGCTGCGGCCGCCTCCCCAACGTCCGCCTGCAGCGTGCGCTCTCGCGGCTGCCGGGCGTGCGTGGGCTGGACCGCTTCCTCACCTGGGTGCACTGGCTCTGGTTCCTCGAGCCTTACCTGGCGCTGATCTGGATCCTCCTGCGCCATCCCGAGCGCTTCCCGCGCGCGGCCCGCCAGATGGCCGCTGTCTTCGACATCGGCTGCGCCGGCTACTTCGCCGTGCCGACCGCGCCGCCGTGGTGGGCGTGCGAGGAGGGGCACACGGGCGAAGAGGTGCGCCGCATCATGGTCGGCGTCGGCGAAGAGACCTGGCGCTCGGCCTGGCCGGCGATGTACGGGGCGCTGGGCGGCAACCCCTGGGCGGCGATGCCCTCGCTTCACTTCGCGACCTCGACGATGGCGGCGATCTCGCTCTCGGAGGCCGGGGGCGCCGAGGGGATCGTCGGCTGGGGGTACGCGCTGACGCTGGGCTTCGCCCTCGTCTATCTCGGCGAGCACTACGTGACCGACCTGCTCGCCGGAGCCGGTCTGGTCGCCGGAGTGCGCTGGGGGGAGCCGCTCGCAGAGCCCGCCGTGCTGGCTGTCAACCGCGGCCTGCAGCGCTTGGAGCGCCTCGCGACCGGGTAGCTTCCCTTAGGTGTCTCATGAGGGTTCGGTGAACGGCGGCGACCCCGCCGAGCTTCCGATCTTCACCCGACGGCGGCTCGTGCAGACGGTCGTCATCGTCGTCCTGCTGCTGGTCGGCATCTACTTCCTCTTCCCCAAGCTCGTCGGCCTCGGCAACGCGCTCGGCAAGCTCGACGAGGCCGACCCGGTCTGGATAGCGGTCGCCGTCGGTTTCAACCTCGCGGCCTTCGTCACCTACATCGCCCTCTTCAAGGCCGTGGTCGGCGGCGACGCCCTGCGCCTCACCTGGCTGGAGACCTACGAGATCAACATGGCCGGCCTGGCCGCGACCCTGCTCTTCTCCGCGGCGGGCGCCGGCGGGATCGTCCTCACCTACTGGGCGCTGCGCAAGGCCGGCATGGGCCGCCGCGACGTCGGCCGCCGGATGGTTGCCTTCCTCACCCTGCACTACGCCTTCTACCCCATCGCGCTGATCCTCTTCGGCGTCCTGCTGCGCACGGGCGTGCTCAACGGCAAGGCCTCGGTCGAGCTGACGATCGTGCCGGCCGCGGTGGCGGGACTGCTGCTGGCGCTCGGCCTGCTCCTCGCGCTGATCCCGCCCGACCTCGGGCCGCGCGTCGCGCGCTTCGTGCACGGCGATAAAGGCCGGGCGCTGGCGAAGCGCATCGCCAAGGTCCCCGCCACCTTCGGCGAGGGCTTCCGCTTCGCCCTCGGTCTCTTCGCCCACCCCTCGCAGGGTGGCCTCGCGGTGCTCGGCGCCGCCGGCTTCTGGGCCGCCAACATCGGCATCCTCTGGGCCTGCTTCCACGCCCTGGGCGTGCACGTGCCGCTCGCCGTAGTCGTCCAGGGCTTCTTCCTCGGCATGGTCGCCAACCTCTTCCCCTTTGCGCCGGCCGGGGTCGGAGCCGTGGACGCCGGCATGATCGGCGCCTTCGTCCTCTTCGGTATTCCCGAGGACACCGTCTTCCCGGCGATCCTGATCTACCGGCTGATCGCCTTCTGGATGCCGATCCCCTTCGGCGTCGCCGCCTTCTTCCAGCTCCGCAAACGCGTGCACGAGTGGGAAGCGAGCGGCCTGCCGGTCGACCGGAGCGATACTATAAAAAGTAAAGTATTGGAGCCTTCACTAGACTCGGAGCGGATATGAGCGAGGCGCGGAAAGTCGAGAACGTGATCGTCGTCGGCGGCGGGCCGGCCGGTTACACGGCGGCGCTCTACACGGCGCGTGCCAACCTCGAGCCGCTCGTCTTCGAGGGTTTCCAGTGGGGCGGGCAGCTGCAGAACACCACCGACGTCGAGAACTACCCCGGCTACCCCGAGGGGGTCATGGGGCCGGAGATGATGGGGCAGTTCCGCGCTCAGGCGGAGCGCTTCGGCACCCGCTTCGTCACCGACGACGTCGACCGGGTCGAGCTTTCCGACGGCGGCGTGCAGAAGGTCTACCTCGGCGACGAGGAGCACCTCGCAAAGACCGTGATCCTGGCGATGGGGGCGGAGCCGCGCAGGCTCGGCGTGCCCGGCGAGATCGAGCTGAGCGGCTGCGGCGTCTCCACCTGCGGCGTCTGCGACGGCGCTTTCTTCAAAGACCGGAAAGTGATCGTGATCGGGGGCGGCGACTCGGCGATGGAGGACTCGATCTTCATCTCCAAGTACGCCAGCGAGCTGACCGTGGTCAACCGCCGCGAGGAGTTCCGCGCCTCGAAGATCATGCAGGAGCGGGCGCGCGAGAAGGACAACATCTCCTTCAAGACCCCCTTCGTCGCCGAGGAGTTCGTCGCCGGCGAGGACGGCAAGCTCGACCATGTGCGCCTGCGCAACGTCGAGACCGGGGAGAGCGAGGACTTCGCCACCGACGGCGCCTTCATCGCGATCGGCCACATCCCGCGTTCGGAGGTCGTCGCCGGTCAGGTCGACACCGACGAGGGCGGCTACATCGTCACCCAACCCGGCTCGACCAGGACCAACCTCGCCGGCGTCTTCGCCGTCGGCGACGTCGTCGACCACACCTACCGCCAGGCGGTCACCGCCGCCGGCACCGGCTGCATGGGCGCCCTCGACGCCGAGTGGTACCTGCGCGACACCCCGCCCTCTCCGGAGGCGCACTGGATGCCCGGCGGCGAGCCCGCCGAGATCGCTCCGACGCCGGGTCAGTAATAAGCGCCTTTCAACGCTGTCGAGGGCGGCCTATCTGTCGAACCGCTTCTGCCGTTAAAGCAGAGACATCCTGGTATGCCGACATTTCTATTATCTGAGTAATTGCTACAGAAGGCAGGCCAGGCGTCAAGTATGGGACGGACGCACCGCTCTTTGGAAGCAGCATCACTATCGGCAAGTCTATCGATGTAGCAACGCCAAGCTCGAATTGTACCCCTGGCGAGGGTGGATCGCCGATGTATGCCACTAGTACGTCCGCTTCACGTAGTTCTTGGAGATCTGCTTGAAGGGCAGCGCTGGGTGTATCGAGGTTGCTGCCCCATGCCTCTCGCTCGTGTGCACTGAGGACCGTATGTCCCTCATCGACCAGAGACTGACGAAGTCGTTGAAGCCACTTCTTGTACTCGTCATGAAGTGTCCCAGTGGTTGGATTTAGCTCCTGCGTAAAGGGAGCCGCGAGGAAAACCTTCAACCTTGGCCCCCTGGGATGGAATCCCCATATTTCCGTTCCGGCGTAGGAAAGTAAAAGTGCCAGCTGATGATGAAATCGGCGATTGCATTGATGAGGACAATGGCCGCACCGCCATAGATGAGGATATTTTCCTCTCCACCGCGCACAGCCGCATAAAGAACTAGAAGCGCGATCAATGCGGTTACGTTGTTGAGCATCCACCTGCCTTGATGCTTCAGAGCTAGACTGTCGGGGCTAGGCTGCTGCACAAGGAGAGTCCAGACCACGTCGAAGGTAAGTAGACCGCTGAAGAGAGCAAGGAGCTGTTGTGGCCTGTTTAGGTAAAAGCTCATCACAGCGAACAGCAAGCTTTGTAGAAGAATGACCATGAAGTCGACCCCGAGACCTCCACGGGGAGATGGCCTGTCAGCTGGATGCAGGGACTCCCGGCCGCTGTAGACAGCATCGACATGACGGATGTTTCCGTGATAGAAGCGCACGACGTTGATGATCAATAGGGTCGCAAAAAGTGCTGATCGCGGCTGTAGATCGCCTACGCTGCGTATCTCGGAGTAGTTTCCGTTCGTCACTAGAAGTACGAGGGTGTTGGTCATCGTCAGCGCCATCACAATGGAAACGATGCTCTTGAGTGATGTAATCGCCGACATAACGGCAGCGGTCGCGGTGGTCTCCTCGTCGAAGTTCGCTGACCTGCTCTTCGAAGCCGGGTCCTCCATCGGGCGAACGCTAACTGGTCCAGCCGTTCTTTGATGTCTCTATGGCAGCAGCTTTTGAACCACGAAGGTGCGGGATCCTTTCGGAGTCTCGACCGCGACGGGATCGCCGACCTTGGCGTCACGCAGCGCCTTGCCGATCGGCGACTCCGCGGAGAGGCGACCCTCGGCCAAGTTCGCCTCGGTGGAGCCGACCAGCGTCCAGGTGTTGACGTCGCCCTTGGACTCCTCCAGCACCTCGGCCGTGCGGCCGAAGGCGAAGGTCTGGCCATCGCCATCGCCATCGACCTCTACGACGACCGCGGTGCGCAGCCGCTCGCGCAGCCGCTTGATCTTGGTCTCGAGGTGCGCCTGGTCCTCCTTGGCGATGTGGTACTCGGCGTTCTCCTTGAGGTCGCCAAGCTCGCGCGCGGTTTTGATCCGCGCCGCCATCTCGCTTCGTGCGGGGCCTTCGAGCTGCTCGATTTCCTCGCGCAGCGCGGCGATGCCCTCAGCGGTGATCGCCTCGCCGCCCGGTTCGACGTCTCCCATCGACCAACCCTTGCAGATGCCGCGTTCCATCGCCAGCCTTCCGGTGCGCCTTATGTGGTTATAGGCCGCAAAAGGCGCACCGGAAGCTGGAGATCCCGCTATGGTGAGCCCACGGCTCAGTCTTGCTCCCATCTCGACTCGATCCAGTACTTCGACCCGCCAGTCGACGCCCCCGGCTGCGAGGAGTGCCTGGCGCTCGGCATGCAGTGGGTCCACCTGCGCATGTGCCAGAGCTGCGGCCACGTCGGCTGCTGCGACAACTCGCCCGGCAAGCACGCCACCGCCCATCACGCCGCCAGTGGCCACCAGGTGATCCGTTCGATTGAGCCCGGCGAGGACTGGAGCTGGTGCTACGAGGACGAGCTGATGTTCCGGCTCGCTCGCTGATCCGGGCTCAGTCGGGAGTGACGATCGCGAAGCCCGGGTCGGGGTCGTCGAGGAGGCCGAGGAGTTCGCCGAGCTTTGCCCCGTCGCCCTCCACGCGCAGGCGGCCGCTCTCCGCCAGCTCGCCGAGGTCGGCGACCCGGAGCAGCAGCTGATCGAGGGCAGTGCGCTCGACGATCAGCGCCGCTTCGGGCTCGACATGGCCGCCAGGGCGATGGCGCAGCACCCCGTTGCGGACGGTGATCGCATTCTCCTCGTCGGGGCCGGTGACCCGCCAGTCGACGCGCAGCTCGCAATTCCAGGCTCGCGGTCCGTCGAGGCGGATCGCCATCGCGTCGAGGATCTGGCTGACCGTGAGGCGGGCGAGGACGTCGGGCGGCGCCGTTGCCGTGGGGGTCCCCGAGACGCCCTCGCGCAGCTCCCGCGCGCCCATCAGGAAGAAGTTGCGCCAGGTCGCGTTCTCGGCCCCGTAGCCGAGCTGCTCGAGCGCGTCGGCCTGCAGCTCGCGGGCAGCGCGGTTGTCGGGGTCGGCGAAGACGACCCTGTTGACGACCTCGGCGACCCAGCGGTAATCGCCTTCCTCGAAGCAGGCGCGGGCCTTCCCGAGGACCGCCTCCGCGCCGCCCATGAACTCGACGTAGCGGCGAGCCTGCTCGGCGGGAGGATGCTCCCAGAGGTGGGCCGGGTTCCCGTCGAACCAGCCCATGTAGCGCTGGTAGATCGCCTTCGTATTGTGGCTGATCGAGCCGTAGTACTCGCGCGTGTGCCACTCGGAGGCGAGGCTCGGGGGCAGCTCGATCCGCTCGGCGAGCTCCGGTCCGGTCAAGCCCTGGTTGAGCAGGCGCAGGGTCTGGTCGTGCAAGTAGGTGTAGAGATCGCGCTGCTTCTCGAGGTAGTCGACGATCCGCTCGCTCCCCCAGCAGGGCCAGTGGTGGCCCGAGAAGAGCACCTCGGAGTCCTCGCCGAATAGATTGATCGCCTGGTCGAGGTACCGGGCCCAGACGCGAGGGTCGCGGACGAGAGCCCCGCGCGGGGTGAGGATGTTGTGCATCGCCCTTGCGGCGTTGTCGGCGATGCAGAGAGCGCGGGCGGCGGGGAAGTGGATGTTCATCTCGGCCGGCGCCTCGGTCCCGGGGGTCAGCTGGAAGACCATCCGCACGCCGTCGACGGTCTCTTCCTGGCCGGTCGCGACCACGTCGAGAGTCGGCGGTATCAGCGTGATCGTGCCCAGCGACATCGTCTGGCCGAGGCCGGCGCCGACCTGCCCGTCGGGCCCGCGCTCCAGCGTGGCCCCGTACATGTAGCCGGCGCGCCGCGCCATCGCCGTGCCGGCGAAGACGTTCTCGCTGACCGCATGGTGGAGGAAGCCGGCGGGGGCGAGGACGGGGACGCGACCGGACTCGGCGTCCTCGGCCGAGACGACGCCCCTGGCGCCGCCGAAGTGGTCGACGTGACTGTGCGTGTAGACGAGCCCCGTGACGGGACGGTCGCCGCGATGCTCGCGGTAGAGGTCGAGAGCGGCGCGAGCGGACTCCGCCGAGACCAGCGGGTCGATCACGACGATGCCCTCCCGTCCCTCGACCACGTGCATGTTCGAGAGGTCGAAGCCGCGCAGCTGGTAGTAGCCGGGCGCCAGCTCGAAGAGGCCGGCGATCCGGGTCAGCTTGCCGAGTCGCCAGAGGCCAGGGTGGACGGTGTCGGGCGGCTCGCCGTCGAGGAAGTCGAAGGACTCCAGGTCCCAGACCGTCCGTCCCTCGCTATTGGAGACGACCGGGGGCCGGAACTCGGCGACCAGACCTCGTCTCGCTTCCTCCCGGTCGGCGTCCTCGGTGGGCAGCGAAGCGGCCGCGCTACGGTTTCGCGCGGCCGTTTGCCGCGTCGCTGGTTTGCGCGCTGCGCTCACTGCCGCCGGAGTCTTTCATCCGCAGAACCCGCTCGACGACCAGTTCCACGAGCGCCGGGTCGAACTGACTACCCGCCCCGCGTCGCAGCTCGGCGATGGCTTCCTCTCGGGAAAGGGGCTCGCCGTAGGGACGGCTCTCGGTCATCGAGTCGTACGCGTTGCAGATCAGGATCAGTCGCGCCGCGAGGGGGATCTCCTCTCCGGCGAGGCCGTCCGGGTAACCGCTGCCGTCCCAGTGCTCGTGGGTCGAACGCACGACTTTGCCGACCCCGCGCAGCGCCGGTGCGGCGAACAGCACCCGCTCGCCGATCTCGGTGTGCTTGCGCATCAGCTCCCGCTCGGCGTCGTTCAGCGGCCCGGGTTTGTGCAGGATCTCGTCGGGGATCGCGACCTTGCCGATGTCGTGCATCTCGGCGGCGCGGACGAGCACGTCGAGATCCTCGCCGTCCAGTCCGAGCGTCCTGCCGGCGTCGGCGACGAGGTGAGCGATGCCGTCGACGTGGCGGTCGTGATCGGGCTCGCGCTCACGCAGCAGGCCGAGCAGGACTCCCCTCGTCTGACTGAGCGCCGAATCCGCCCGGTGTCCCTTTTCCATGTACATGCGGCGGTCGGCCAGGCGCAGGGCCTCGGTGGGCGTCGTCGCTTCGGCGGGGATCAGCACCACGCCGCTCGAGGCGTCGATCGAGAAGCCCGGCCCGCGGTCCGAGAGGGCCGCGCTGGCGGCGCCGACGATCGTCTCCGCTTTGACCTTCTCGACCGGGGCGAGGACGCAGAACTCGTCGCCGCCGAGTCGGTAGGCGCCACCCCACGGGGCGACCGCGGCGCCGAGCGCCCCGCCGAGGCGCTGCAGTAGGTCGTCGCCGGCCGTATGACCGAAGCTGTCGTTGTACGACTTGAACCCGTTGAGGTCGAAGAGGGCCAGGACGCTGGCGCTCTCGCGATCGGCCCCGAGTGCGCGATCGAGGTGCACGTTGAGGCTGCGACGGTTCGGCAGGCCGGTGAGCAGATCGGTTACAGCTTCCTCGCGGCTGGCGGCGATTACCCGCCGGTTGACGCGGAAGGTCGCTGCGAGCCGGACGAGGACCGCCAGCAGCGAGGCGACGCTGAGCCCCACCGCCGCGACTCCCACGTCACGGAAGCTGCCGAGCGCAAGCAATCCGATGACCGCCGTGGCCAGGGCGATCGGCGCCACGATCGCGTGGCCGTCCCTCTCTCCGCCCGGCTCGGCGGCGCTTGCCGGCACCCAGGCGACCGCGGCGAAGATCAGGAACGCGGCAGGCCAGCCGATGCTGGCCAGGTTGAGAGCCTCGGTCGACTGGCCGCCGACCGAGAGGTAGACGACGTCGGAGATGCCGAAGAGGACGAATGCCGCGGCGATCCCCAGCCAGGTGCCCTGTCCGCGCCAGCCGGCCGTCGTCAGCGCCGCGGCGACGAGACCGAGCAGGACAAGGTCGGCGCACGGGTAGGCGAGGCTGACGACGACCCCCAACGCGCTGCCTTCGAGCGCGTCGAGCACCGGCGGGAAGACGAGCGCCGCGACGATCGCGGCGACGGCGAGGGCGCCGATCAGCCCGTCCATCCAGGCGAAGCTGTCGCGTTTGGTCCGCGCCCGCAGGAGGAAGACGAGCCCGAGGTAGACGGCCGGGTAGAAGGCGAGGAAGCCGAAGTCGGCGGGGGACGGGAAGGGGGCGGGACTCGCGTAGTAGAGGACGACCGAGTAGTAGGTCTGGCCAAGGGCCCAGAGCAGCAGCCCCGTGCCGAGGCAGAGCCATGCGGCGCGCTCGGCCTCCAGCCGCGCGCCGCGCAGCAGGACGGCGGCGGCCGCGCCGAGCACGATCGCGTCGTAGACCCAGCGACCGAAGAGGTCCTGGACCGCCGGAGATCCGACTGGGCCAAGGATCACCACCGAGTAGGCAGCCAGCAGAGCAGCCAGGACCGTGAGCCAGGCGATAGCGGCCGTTGGAGGCCGAGGGCGGCTTTTCTGCGGGAGAGCCATGGCCGCTTGCTCGCGATCCATGCTTCGCCATCGGCTGAGACACCCGCGTTCTTGAGCGCGCGCCGTTTGGCGCGCGTACCTCACCCGCTGGCTCGGCTGAGGAGCAACGGCGCTGGTCTATAGGCCTCGCCGTGGCTCTCGCGGAGCCCTTCGAGGAGCGAAACGGCGCGCTCGGCCCCGATCAGCTCGGTCAGCTCCAACGGCCCCCGCGGCCAGTTGAAGCCGAGGCGCATCGCGGTGTCCATGTCGGCGGGGGTGCCGACCTCCTCTTCCAGCGCGAAGGCGGCCTCGTTGGCGATCTGCGCGACCAGGCGAGGGAGGATCTCCGGCCCGGCCGGGTCGATCTTCGCCAGCTCGCCGGCGTCGAGCGTGGGGGCCGTGATGCCCAGGTCGGGATCGGATGGACGACGGGACTCGTCTCCGTACTCGTAGAAGCCGCTGCCGCTCTTGCGGCCGAGCCGTCCTTCGCCGACGAGCTCTTCCTGGATCGGGCTCGGCCTCCATCGCACCGGCTCGCCGCCCTGGGCGAAGAAGGAGCGGGCGACGCTGAGGTTGACGTCGAGCCCGATCAAATCGATCAGCTCGAACGGTCCCATGCGAAAGCCGCCGCCGAGCCGGCAGACGCGGTCGATCGTCGGCGCGTCGGCCACTCCGTCGCCGAGCATCCGCAGCGACTCCAGCGTGAACGGCCGCGCCAGGCGGTTGGCGATGAAGCCCGGGCTGTCCTTGGCCCGGATCGGCGTGCGGCCCATGCGGATGCCAACCTCGGTCGTCGCCTCGAGGGCCTCCGGCGCCGAGTCGGCGGTGGCGACCACCTCGACCAGCTTCATCAGGGCGGGGGGGTTGAAGAAGTGCATGCCGACGACCAGCTCGCGCTGCGGCAGCTCGGCGGCGATCGCGGTGACGGGCAGCGATGAGGTGTTGCTGGCGAGGATCGCGTGGGTGCCGCAGATGCCGGCCAGGTCGGCGAAGAGGCGCCGCTTCAAGGCGAGGTCCTCGGGTGCGGCCTCGATCACCAGGTCGCATTCGCAGAGGTCGTCGAGACTGGTCGCGGCGCCGACCCGGTCGCCGGCGGCTTGGGCGTCGGCTTCGCTCCACAGTCCCTTCGACGCTCCCTTCGCCAAGGCCCGGTGCAGACGGCCGATGCCGGTGTCGAGGGCGTCGGGGACGGGATCGTGCAGGCGCGTCTCGTAGCCGCCGAGCGCCGCCACCTGGGCGATGCCGGCGCCCATCGTCCCCGCCCCGACGATGCCGATGCGCTCGACTGTCATCGCCCTTCGAATTTCGGATCGCGCTTCTCGAGGAAGGCCTTCATGCCCTCCACCCGGTCCTCGGTCGCCATCGCCAGCTCGTAGAGGCGCCGCTCATTCTCGAGGCCGGGGGAGAGCGCGGTCTCCTCGGCGACGAGGACGGCCTGCTTGGCGAGGCGCGAGGCGATCGGCGGCTTGGCGGCGACCGCGTGGGCGAGCCCCATGGCCGCCTCGAGCCACTTGCCGTCGGGGACGACCTCGTTGACCAAGCCCATCTCTCGGGCCTCCTCGGATCCGAAGCGGCGGCCCGTGAGAACCAGCTCCATGGCCCGCTGCTTGCCGAGCACGCGCGCGAGCCGCTGGGTGCCGCCACCCCCGGGGATGATCCCGAGGTCGATCTCCGGCTGGCCGAACTTGGCGCTCTCGGCGGCGACGATCATGTCGCAGGCGAGCGCCAGCTCGCAACCGCCGCCTAGCGCGTAGCCGGACACTGCGGCGACCATCGGCGTCTTGATCGCGGCGAGCCGCCGCCAGAAGGCGGCGGCGGGGTGGCTCAGGGCCTCGGCGAAGGTGCGCTGCGCCATCGCCTTGATGTCTGCTCCCGCCGCGAAGACCTCGTCGGAGCCGGCGATGACGACGCAGCGCACCCGCGGGTCGGGATCGAGTCGCTCCAGCTCGCCCGCCAGCTCCTCCATCACCTCCGGCGAGAGCGCGTTGCGCGCCTCGGGCCGGTCGATGCGCAGCAGAGCGACGTGTCCGTCGCGGGAGCTATCGACCAGCTCCGCCAAGAGCTCAGGCCTCCGTCATGGGCGTCATCGCATTCACTCCCGTCGCCGCCCGCCCGATGATCAGCTTCTGGATCTGCGAGGTGCCCTCGTAGAGCGTGGTCACGCGAGCGTCGCGCAGGTAGCGCTCGACCGGGTAGTCGTCGACGTAGCCGGCGCCGCCGTGCACCTGGATCGCCAGGTTGGCGCATTCGACCGCCGACTCGGTCGCGTAGAGCTTCGCCACCGAGGTCTCCATCGTGTTCGGCTTGCCTTCGTCCTTCAGCACGCCCGCGCGGTAGACCAGCATCCGGCTGGCGTCGCGCTTGAGGATCATGTCGGCGATCATCTCCTGCACCAGCTGGAAGCGGGCCAGCGGAACGCCGAACTGCTTGCGCTCCTTGGCGTAGGCGACCGACGCTTCGACGCAGCCTTCGCAGATGCCGACGCAGCCGGCGGCGACGCTGTAGCGGCCGTTGTCGAGGGCGCTCATCGCGACCTTGAAGCCGTCGCCGATCTCGCCGAGCATGGCGTCCTCGCCGACCTCGACGCCGTCGAGCGAGATTTCGCCGGTGTCGGACGACCGCAGGCCGAGCTTGCCGTGGATCTCCTGCGTGGTGAAGCCCTCGCTGTCGGTGGGGACGAGGAAGCAGGCGAGGCCCTTGTGCTTCTTCTCGGGGTCGGTCTGGGCGAAGATCAGGGCGACCTCGGAGAAGTTGGCGAGGCTGATCCACATCTTCTGGCCGCTGATCGACCAGCCGGAGTCGGTCTTCGTCGCCCGCGTGCGCAGGTTGGCGGCGTCCGAGCCGGTGTCCGGCTCGGTCAGCCCGAAGCAGCCGAGCGCCTCGCCCGAGCAGAGCCGCGGCAGCCACCTCTGCTTCTGCTCCTCGCTGCCCCACTTCTCGATCGAGCCGGCGACCAGCGAGGTCTGCACGGAGACGACGGTGCGGGCGGAGGAGTCGGCGCGGCCGACCTGTTCGACGATCAGGCCGTAGCCGAGGTAGTCGAGCCCGCGGCCGCCGTAGGCCTCGGCGACCGGCGCGCCGAGGTAGCCGACCTCGCCCAGCTTGCTCGCCAACTCGCGGTCGAAGCGGGCGGCGCGATCGTTCTCCTTCACCCGCGGCGTTATCTCCTTGTCGGCGAATTCGCGGGCGGTTTCGGAGATCAGCCGCTGCTCGTCGGTCAACTGGAAGTCCAACTCAAAGCTCCTTTCCGAGCGTTGCCGCGAAGGACTCTTGCGCCTCGCGGGTACGGGGGCCGGGCGCCGAGGGAAGGTCGACGCCGTCGATTGCGGATACAGCCTGGATCTCGCGGGTGGTCGAAGCGAGGAACGCCTCGTGAGCGGCGTGCAGGTCGGCCACCGGCCAGGCGCCGGTCTCGACGTGCAGCGCCTTGACAAGGCGGTCGCGGGTGATCGACTCGAGCACGCCGTTGTCGAGCGCGGGCGTGCGCAGGGAGCCCTGCGGCGAGACCCAGAAGATCGAGGAGGTCGGCGGCTCGAGCACGGTGCCGTCGGGTCGGACGAGCACCGCCTCATCGGCCCTCTGCGCCTGGGCGAGGCGCGTCGCCTGCATGTTGGCCGCGTAGGAGAGCGACTTGACCCCGTTGAGGATCACGCTCGGGCAGTAGGTGACGGTGGCGAGGCTGACCGTGTCGGCATGGGCCGGGATCGACTCGGTCATCGCCAGGCGGCGGCCACCGCGCGTGACGATCAGCCGCAATTGACCATCTGCGTCGCCGAGCTCGGCGAGCAGGGCCTCGATCTCGCGCTCCAGGGCCTCGCGGTCGAACTCCAGCTCGATTGCGCGCCCCGAGCGCTCGAGCCGGTCGAGATGATCGCCGAGCGCGAACGGCGCCCCCTCGTAGAGCCGGATCACCTCGAAGGCGCCGTCGCCCCGGTAGAGCCCGTCGTCCTTCAGCGGCACGGTTGCTTGGCCTGTCGGCCCGATCCTGCCGTCGACGCTCGCCAGCTCCCTCAGCTCGGTTGCCATCGGACGCGCGAGGCTACTAGCCCGCCCCTTCCGGTGCGCTTTATGCGGCCATAGGCCGCATAAAGCGCACCGGAAGGGTTAGACCGCTTCGAAGACCGTCGCCAGGCCCTGGCCGACGCCGACACACATCGTGGCGATGCCGTAGCGGCCGCCGCGGCGACGTAGCTCGCGGACGAGGGTGGTGGCGAGGCGGGCGCCGGAGCAGCCGAGTGGGTGGCCGAGGGCGATCGCGCCGCCGTTGACGTTTAGCTTCTCTTCGTCGATTCCGAGCTCGCGGGCGCAGGCGAGGACCTGCGATGCGAATGCCTCGTTGAGCTCGATCAGGTCGATCTGGTCGAGCGTCAGGCCGGCGGCATCGAGCGCGCGGGGGATCGCGAGGGCCGGGCCGATGCCCATGTAGGCGGGGTCGACCCCGGCGACGCCGAAGGCGACGACGCGGGCGAGCGGCCCGGCGCCGAGCTCCTCGACGCCTTTCTCTGAGGCGATCAGCGTGCAGGCGGCGCCGTCGTTGAGGGTCGAAGCGTTGCCGGCGGTGACGGTGCCGCCCTCGCGGAAGGCGGGACGCAGCTTCGCCATCTTCTCCAGGGAGGCGTCGGCGCGGGGCCCCTCGTCCTTCTCGACGAGGACGGTTTCCCGACCCTGCGGCGCCTCGATCGGGACGATCTCCTCGGCGAAGATCCCGGCCTCGGCCGCGGCGACGGCGCGCTGATGACTGCGCAGGCCGAAGGCGTCTTGGTCCTCGCGGCCGATTCCGTAGCGCTCGGCGACGTTCTCGCCGGTCTCGCCCATCGACTCGGTCGAGACGCCGAGCTCGGCCATGCGGGAGTTGACGAAGCGCCAGCCGAGGGTAGTGTCGTGCATCGTCTGCGGGCCGCGCGGCAGGCCGCGCTCGGGCTTGCCGACGACCCACGGCGCGCGGCTCATCGACTCGACGCCGCCGGCGAGGTAGAAGTCGCCCTCGCCGAGCTTGACCGCGCGAGCGGCGCAGTCGATCGCCTCCAGGCCCGAGGCGCAGAGGCGGTTGACGGTCGCGCCGGGGATCGAGTGGGGGAGGCCGGCGAGCAGCACCGCCATCCGCGCCACGTCGCGGTTGTCCTCGCCCGACTGATTGGCGGCGCCGAAGTAGACGTCGGTTATGCGCTCGGGGTCGACGCCGGTTCGCTCGACGACCGCGGCGATCGTGTGCGCGGCCATGTCGTCGGGCCGCACGCCGGCAAGGGCGCCGCGGTAGCTGCCCATCGGCGTGCGGATCGCGTCGACTACGTAGGCCTCGGCCACGCGCGGGATTAAAGGGGACCGGTGGCTCCGGCGTATCCTGGTACACCGTGCTCTTCGTCTTGGGGACCCTCGGTTTGGTCGCCGTCATCGTCGGCGTCCTCTTCCTGATCGACCACTTCTACGCCGGCAGCAACGCCGACCTGCTCGACTGGAAGCCGACCCGCTCGCCCGAAGTCGAGGTGCAGAACGAGATCGACGACGTGCAGCAGATGCTCGAGGCGCAGAACGAGATGCGCCGGCGGCGTGGCGCGCCCGAGCGCGACGAGCAGGAGTTGCGGGCCGAGGTCGAGGCGGAGGAGCTCGAACGCCTGCGCCGGCGGCGCGGCTACGAGGCGCTCTAGGTGGCGCGGGCGCTGATCGTCGGCTGCGGGTGCCGCGGCCGCGCTCTCGGCGGCGACCTCTTGGAGCGGGGCTGGGCGGTACGGGGCACCTCGCGGCGGGCCGACGGCCTGGCCGAGATCGAGGCTGCCGGCATCGAGCCGGCGCTCGCCGATCCCGAGCGGCCGGGCACCCTGCTCGACCTGGTCGGCGACGTCGCCGCCGTCTACTGGCTGCTCGGCTCGGCCACCGGCTCGCCGGAGAACCTCGCCGCGATCCACGGCGACCGGCTCGAGCGCCTGCTCGAACGACTGGTCGAAACCCCCGTGCGCCGCTTCGTCTACGAGGCGAGCGGCTCGGTCGATCCCGACCTGCTCGAACAAGGCGCAGAGCTGGTTCTCAACGCGGGCGGGCGGTGGCGAATCCCGGTCGAGATCGCCAAAGCTTCTACCGGGCCGCGGTCGCAACGCATTCTCGATGCATAACACCGGAAATGCGTTGCGACCGGCAGGTGAGCGGATACGGGATATGTCTAGACTCGGATAGGAATTAAGGGAATCGCTAAGCGAGCTGAGAGGAGCGGTTTGATGGCGCTGCAACTAGGCGACGTAGCACCGGATTTCGAGGCCGAGACCACCGAGGGCCGGATCAAGTTCCACGACTGGATCGGCGATTCCTGGGCGGTGCTGTTCTCGCACCCGAAGGACTTCACCCCGGTCTGCACGACCGAGCTCGGCTACATGGCGAGCATCGAGCCGGAGTTCGCCAAGCGGGGCGTGAAGATCATCGGCCTCTCGATCGATCCGCTCGACCGGCACGAAGAGTGGGCCAAGGACATCGAGGACACCCAGGGCACGGCGCCCAACTACCCGATCATCGGGGACACCGACTTCAACGTCGCCCGCCTCTACGGGATGCTCCCGGCCGACGTCTCGGGCAACGTCGAGGACCGCACGCCGGTCGACAACCAGACCGTGCGCAACGTCTTCGTCATCGGTCCTGACAAGAAGATCAAACTGATCCTCGTCTATCCGATGACGACGGGACGCAACTTCGACGAGGTCCTGCGCGTGATCGACTCGTTGCAGCTCACCGCCAACCACAAAGTCGCGACGCCGGCCCAGTGGCAGCAGGGCGACGACGTGATCATCGCCGGCTCCGTCTCCAACGACGAAGCGAAGGAGATCTACCCGGAGGGCTGGGAGGAGCCGCGGCCATACATCCGCATCGTCCCCCAGCCGTAGATCGCGGCCGCTGACCGAGGACGCCGTCAGGCGAAGGTTTGCAGGCGGCTGAGCAGGTCGCCGACGATGCGGGCGGTAGCGCCCCAGATCATGTGACCGTCGACCTCGTAGGTCGGGGTGTGGATCGGTATGCCGCGGCGCACGAGGCGGCGCATGCCGTAGCCGTCCCGCAGCCCCCGCAGCGAGAAGGCGAGGACGGTCTCGACCTCGGTGGGGTTGGGCTGCAGATCGAGCTCGCCCGGATCGGGGATCAGGCCGACGAACGGGTGGACGCGGTAGCCGGTGACGAACGTGGCGGCGGGCGGCAGGGCGCCGCAGATCTCGACCTGCGACGGAGCCAGGCCGATCTCCTCCTCGGCCTCGCGCAGCGCGGTCGTCGTCAGGTCGGCGTCGGCGTCGTCCCTGCGTCCCCCCGGAAAGGAGATCTCGCCGGCGTGACGGCGCAGGTCGGCGCGGCGCTCGGTGAAGATCAGACCCGGCTCCTCGGGCCAGCCGTGCAGGGGCAGCAGCACGGCGGCGTCGGTGCCGCCACGCGCCTCCATCGCGCGGGCGTCCTCCGGCGTGAGAAGCAGCTCTTTCAGCGCCGACGGACCGATCGCGTCCGTCATGAGGAGGTCTTCGGCCCGTCGGCGATCAGATGATCACCTGGACCGTGCCGCCGTCGACCGACCAAGCGGCGCCGCTGACGTAGGAGGCGCGCTCGGAGCAGAGGAAGGCGATCGCCGCGGCGATCTCCTCCGCCTGGGCGAGGCGGCCGATTGGTCGCTTGGATCCCGCCTCGGCAAGCGCCTCCTCGCGGTCGGACGCGCCCGACATCTCGCGCGACTGGTCGAGCAGGCCGCCGGGCTCCATCCACATCTCCGATTCGACCGGGCCCGGGCAGATCGCGTTGACGAGCACGCCGCTCTTCGCGTAGCGGTCGGCGAAGAGCCGCGAGAGCGAGAGCTCGGCCGCCTTCGCCACCGAGTACTCGGGCATTGCCGCCGACGGGCGCTTGCCCGCGGTCGAGCAGACGTTGACCACGCGTCCCCAGCCGCGCTCGACCATCGCCGGGATCGCGGCGCGCATCGCCCGCAGCGGCGCCATCACGTTGAGCTCGTACTGGGCGCGCCAGTCCTGGTCGGGAACGTCGTCGAGGTCGCGCCATTGCGCGGTGCCGGCGTTGTTGACGAGCACGTCGAGGGCGCCGAAACGGTCCTCGGTGGCGGCGAGCATGCGCGCGCCGGCATCCTCGGCGGTGACGTCGAGGACGAGGGTCGCGGCCCGGCCGCCGCGCTCGACGCCAGCGGCATTCGCCTCGTCGGCCGCGTCTCGAAGCCGCTCCTCGTTGCGCGCGACGAGCAGGACGTTCGCGCCCTCGGCGCAGAGCAGGCGCGCGGTCTCGAGGCCGATCCCACGGCTGGCGCCGGTGACGACGCAGGCTCGTCCCTTAAGGCCGAGGTCCATCAGAGCTCCTCGATTCTGTCGGAGACGACGACCGGGGTCTCGTGGGCGAGCAGCTTGTGGACCGGGCACTTGCCGGCGATCGCGCGCAGGCGATCGCGCTGCTCGTCACTCAGCTTGGCGGGCAGGCGCAGCGTGACGGCGAACGAGAGCGGCTGGTAGTTCTCGTACTCGACGTCCACGTCCACCTCGACCGGTCCGATGTCCCAGCCCTTGCGCTCGGCGTACATCTCCATCGTCACCGCGGTGCAGCCGGCGAGACCGGCGGCGACGAGGCGAGTGGGGGAGGGTCCCGTGTCGGCGCCGCGGCCGTCGGCGGGCTCGTCGACGCGGATCGTGTGGCCGCCCTCGATCTCGACGTCGTGGGCGAACCCTTCGCGGCGACGGGCGACGACCTTCATCTAGGACTTGTGGCGACCCTCGAAGAGCGCCGGATCGTCGACGTCGGCGAAGCGAGCCATCGCGTAGGCGAGGTCGGAGGCGCGGTTGACGAAGTGGATCACGGTCTCGCTCGCCAGCTCGCC
>Ga0068867_100000080_pt1 | contig 59540 bp, 95 predicted proteins | sample KBSMisM32_FD_65649 | JGI IMG/M metagenome (GOLD analysis project Ga0068867, IMG submission 65649) | Miscanthus rhizosphere microbial communities from Kellogg Biological Station, Michigan, USA - KBS Miscanthus M3-2 | ecosystem: Host-associated > Plants > Roots > Rhizosphere > Soil ...
AGGATAACCTCTATCAAATACCTTCTCCATTCTTTTCTTTATGTCATTTGCCATCTCTTCTTTAGTTCCCGAAATTATGAATATGTTTTTGTTATCTAGGTCATTGGAGACGCACATCTTCCAAGTTAGATAATATAATAAAAATGTGGTAACTCCGATGCCTCTAGACTTTTTAATCCATATGTGTAAAGGGCCTTCCATTGCATCAAATATCTCTTTTTCATAATCGTACCAGGGGTGTTCTACATCATTCTTCAAGGGTAGGCCAACCATATGAGAAAAGCAGCAATTATGAATGCCTTTTACCTGTTGGTGTTCTGGTGTCCAGATATAGAAAGGTTTATCTAGAAAGGTATTGAATATATTGTTAAGGCTGTCAGTGCTACCAACAAGATGGTTGTTGTCGCCATTGCTTGAACTTGATTCATCTTGAGGGCTGCGAAGGTACCAATCAACGCAGTCCTCAAATTGTACTTTCTGCTGTTTCAATTGGAACTACCTCTCGTGGTAACACTGGTTGGAATACTGGTCCATCTCTTGCCAGTTTTGCCAGTTGCGCTCTACATGTGACCATAATTTTAGAAGATTCTTGAATATCCCTTGCTGATGAATTAGTATTGATAACTATCTTTAGATTAGAGTTATAGCAATCTTCTAATGATTGCTCAAATTGTGCCAGTCTATAATCAGCAATATCTTTGTTTTCTTGTTTCCATGATTTGACTACCTGGGCAATTATTCTACGTTTATATCGTTTATATGTTCTTTCTGATATTTGTAATTGATCAATAATCTGTTCTTTCTTTAATCCTTCGCCCTGTAATCTAATAATGAGATTGATTTCTCGTTGTACCTGCTCTCTAGCCTTGTTTGGCATTTAAGGGACAATTAGGGACAATTAATATTATGAACTAATTATCATTCTGGGGGTGGGGTTATGTTGGGAGTACATAAGGTACACCAGCAATAGTAGCAGCCCTCAAAGTTATCCTGCCATACTTCTACATCTCTATTCATACAATGTTTGCATATGGCTGGCTTTATTCCATGAGCATCTTTTAGAAACTCATAGACTTCTTTAGTTGATGTCATTAGATATCACTCAATAGTCCTGATTCCCATAAACAAATAAACACAATAAATATACTAAATATGACTATAGCAATCATTTACTTTTATCCTCTATATACCATGAATTACTTTCGTCTTGTGGAATCATTTGCATATTACAATTAGGGTTAACACATGTCATAATTCTATCCCCTACAACTAAAGTAATCTTATTACATTTAGGACATTTTAATAAATCAGTCATTTACTTTTTATCCTCTTCATCTAAACATTTCCTGCATACAAATGGAGTGAATCCGATTCTTTCATGATCACCTGTATAATCTGTTCCACATCTATCACATGTCCAAATATTATTCATTTACTTTTTATCCTTACCAAAATCATTAACTGCTAGTGAATAACCACGAGTATATGCTATTGTGAAAGGTACTTTATCTTGTTCTGGAATATTTGCTAAACAGTTCTCTAAATCTTCGTATGCCATTGTACTTAGACGAAATCCTTTAGGAAGTCCTTGATTCTCAATCCCTCTCATTATTACATTTTCTATTATATTCATTTACTTTTTCTCCTCCTTTATTGTATTTGGGTTGCAAACGTGATTCTTAACATCTTCTATAGTGTATTTTACTATCATACCACAATTAGGACATTCAAAAGAATCTGGTTTATCAACCATCATTTACTTTTTATGTCTCCTCTGGCAGCATTCACAATCATCGTCTTTAACAATTACCGTGTTGCATTTATCAGTTAAACAGCGAAAACAGTTAGTCATTTACTTTTCATCCTCTTTTTTTAGATAATTACGTAAATCTCGGTCAAATTCTTTTTCATGGTATTTCATTATATGGGCCGTGACAACCAAACGATTATCATCATCGGCATACACATGGGAGCAATAATTACACTTTCTCATTTACTTTTTATCCTCATTCATATGAAAAAACCACCAATTAGGACATTCATGACAGAAATATACATTACCGAATCCCCCTGTTAATGCATCAATACAATTTCTTAAATGATGTTTACATTTTGGGCATTTTAAATCATATAAACATCCAACTGGATAACTTTTGTAAAAATTCATTTAGTTTTTCTCCTCTCCTTTTATGATAGTTCCATCATCTAAAACAAATTCCCATGAAACCGTTTTACCATCTGATACTAATACAATTGGTTCCCATGAATAGCGACTTCTCTCTCTTAGATGATTATTCCATTCTATACGAAATGATTTAACTTTCATTTACTTATTATCCTCTTTCCAATTCATTGAACCATGACCAGATTTTTCGAGATGTTTATGTGCCCAATAAAATGATTTATACTCTTTTTTACAAATCCAACAAATACCAATCATTTACTTTTTCTCCTCTATTTCCATACCTGATTTCTCGCTTTCAAACATTTACAGCATAGTTGAATCATTTTAAACTCTGGTAAACCATCATGAAATAAATCCAAACTGTGCCAACAATGTCTGATACATGAGCGAAGCGAATTAGGCAAGGTCATTTACTTTTTACCTGATACAAACTACCATAAATCATTACTGCTAATCCTGCCAAGAATATTGTTGCTGGAACCCATATTATTTCATACATCTTCTTTCTCTCCTATAAGATATTATCATTTGAAAAATAAGTATTGAGAACAGAAAAACAAGATATGGTGCTATTATATATCCAATAAGATTCATTTTCTATTTTCTCTCCTTCTACTGCGTTTCATTTGTTTTATTGTTGCCAATTTAATCATCCAAACCACCATATTATATTCACTGTTGTAATTAAGAGTATTGCTGCTATTATGAATATTTTTTCAAGTATCCTTATGTTGCTTGCACCACTCACATATAGCCCATCTGGTTTTAACTCCTGGATGGTTGTTTATTGGTCTGCCACATTTGAAGCATTTATTTGCCATTTTCTTTATTCCAGTTTCTTTCTTCTACTAATACTAATGCAACTATTATTATGATTGCAGCCAATAAAACACTCTCAAAAACTATCTGAATTAGAGTCATTTTATTTGTCAGTCTCCGCTAGCACTAATGCTGCTAATCCTATTATTGACACGACTGTAACAAGAATTAGAATTAAACTTATCATTTTATTTACTTTTCTAACTCAGTTTTTACTAATGCTAAAAATCCTATTGTTACAATAACACCAAATTGGACTAAGAATATCTCGAACATCATTTTTATTTTAACCTATCCTCATTGCATGGGTAGCATTGATCATTATAAAAATAACAATAGCGCCTGCATTTTAAACATTTTCTAACATATAAATTCATGTTGGGTGTTCCTAGTGGTTCACCTTGTATTACTTGCATATGCCTATTTCGTTAAATTTAATATTAAGAATTACATATTCGACAATTTATGGAATCTAAATACCGATAACTCCAAGTATTACATTTGTTACAACGGATTATTTTAGGATAATTTGATATATTGCGGCTATTGTTGTAACTATTTACTACCTGTCTTTGCCATAAATTTCTATATTCCAAATTTCTTCTTTGTTTTTTTTATTTTTACCTTGTTTGATTTATCTATGGAATATTCGCCTGTTGGTTCTGATAGTTTTATTTCCTTCATAACATCATCAGCCACTTCTTTATTATCTGTAAATGAATCGCCCGCTTTCTCTAAATATTTTTTATCATATTCTCTTTCTAACGGTTCCTTCTCCACTACATCTTTATTCAATAATGTTTTATCATAGATTTCTGTCGTTATGCCATAATTGGCTGCTCTGTTTTGCAGTCCCTGTCTATGTGCCTGTTCATACCAGGGAATAATCCTTAACTTGGGATTCTTGCGTTCTGCTTCCTGTATTACTGTACGAATATCTTTTTGAATATAATCTTCAAATGGGAAATGTAGGAATATCTTGATAATGCCTGTAAATGCGCCTTCTGTGTACTTGATTGCCGTTTCTAGCCATGTTGGTAAATCATCATATTTTTCTACTTTGATTGGTTGAATATCATATGTATTCTTTAGTTCATGCTGCATAACTTTACTCTCAAGTGAGCCATCGTCGAATGCAAATATCTTTTCTGGCTTATTCATTTTGTCAACAAATCCGTTAGAACGCTGGCTAAACTATTTCTGAATGCATCTTTTGCAATTTCTCGTATTTGAACTATTGTTAAATTATCTGTCATAAATGCGCCGTTATGATCTGATATGATTTTATCATCTTCCCAATATTGTGCTCTAATTACTATTTTATTGACCATTTTCTTCTATCACTTCCAAATCCTCCTCTCCACATTCTTCACATTCACAATCATCTATAAGTGGATTTTCTTCTGACATTAGGCTTGATCACTAAAATGCTGGGACTTCTCTAATCTTCTTGTCGCAATGTTTCCAAGCATACTATGTCTTTTTTCTCCTACATCGTTTGGATCAATATCAACATCCTTTATCTTTTGTTGATCTTCTCTTATTTCTACGTCTTTTAACTCTTGCTCGGTTGGCTCCCTCTTGTATTTGCGCTGATATTCTTCTTTCATCCATTCTATTGGATCTTTAACATACTCAGTTACTACGTTGTTGGCTAGAATATCTATAGCGTTCGATAGTCCATCTCTTAACAAAATGGTTTTAGCCTGGTGGAATAAGTCACCTGCTATCAGGTCCATTTGTTCATCTGGAACTATTGGTTTGTTGAACTTTAGTTTACATTCAGGACATTCTACGTGTACCTGTCCCTCAAACTCTTGTAATTGGAATATTGTTTTATCGCCTTCTTCTTCTCTAGTGGTTTCACGTTTAACCCATGTCTTAACAATAACTGGAACTGTTTTGATTATATTACCCTCTTCATCTTTGACTTCTCTACTATCTAGTTTGAATACTACCTTGTTTGTGAGAACTGCATTGACTTCACCACTACCATGATTGCCGAAATTAAGGAACTTGTCTTCCGCATTTTGCATCCATTGCCTATTAGTATTACTGTATTTTTCATCAGTGATATTTCTGAGAATTGTTTTTGTTCCTTCACAATGTTCTATCAGTATTTTAGATAATGGTGCTAATGTACTAACCATGAATTTGTTTAACTCTTCTACTGCTTTCTTATCGTTAACTTTGCTTGGTCTGAAAACATAGACGTTCTTTTGTAAATCATAACACATATCAGATAACACTTTGAACATACCTCCTAATTCTCCCAACAGTGCAAAGGTTTCTGATAATCCTTGATCTTCTGGGTTTGTTTGCTGTTTAGTTACCTTATTTACTAATTGAATTGTCCTTTTTTTTGCATATTCTAAAAGGTGTTTTATTCTATCATTGTCTATTGTTTTTCTAGACTTGCGCATGTCTATTTCATGTTTTAGAACCTCAGTGACTTGTGCAAGTGATAGTTTATCTAATTGTGGATCAGATAACGCCTTTAGTGCCCATTCTTCTGTCTGATCAAATATTGAGTCATCAAAGTGCTGATCAGCACTTTCACCACTTTCCCATTTTCTTTTATGATCTTGTTCGATAAGTTCATAGATTACACGTAATTGTGTTGATCTATATCCTTCATTTAATAAATCCTCTTTTATTTGTAAACCTATACGTTCTAATGGTCCCTCCCATTCACCTGATTGAAATTGTTGTACCTTGATTCTCTCGGCTTCTTTTACATTCTTTTTTAATCTACCATATGATGACTTGTCTTGTATAACAATTTCCTTTATCAGAAAAATGTAACGTTCTTGTAGTTGTGTTAACTGTCCTTCTAACTGTTCCAATATACAAAAAGTTGTTACTTTTTGCGTAAGGGAAGTATAAGATTTGGAGGGTTGGCTTTTGCCTAACCCAGAACCCTTCTAACGTGCCCTGCACTTTGGGAAAAAATCAACGCTTATAAAGTATAAATAGTAGCATATATTTAAGTATTCTACCGTTTTTGATGCTTTTCTAATAGGATATCTTTATATTGAATCTATGGTAAGTAAAAACACGGATATTATACAGAAGGCTGAACAACAATTATTAGAGGAAATTCAAATATTGAAGGATCCCAATGTTGGCAAGGAACGTAAACAAAAGGCAAAGAAGAATATTAAGAGTCGTGAAAAGTATTTGAGAGATACTAGTAACGAAGAGATTAATGGTAAGACATACCCCACGAATTACTTGTATCATTCAGATGATAAACCAATGGATAAAGAAGAGATTTTCAAGTTGATTGATTCGGTTTGTGATATAGAATTAAGGGATGAAGATGATATATCTGGTATTGAGTATGGTACTGAATTAGACATCACTGGTGTATTCATCAAGAAATAACTTCAAACTTCATTCCTCTTTCTCTCCAAAAGAATAGTATTTCACATCTATATTTTTTAGATAGGTATTTCAAAGATTCTATTTCTGGTTTAGTTATCAGGCTTTTTCTAATCTTTGTAGTGAAAAATCCGAACATTTGTCTAATAGGATCCCAATAATATCCATCTACAGGAGCCATCTCACCTCTTTGCTGTCTTGACCTCAGGCGCATAACCCAATAACCTAACCCTCTTAATAATAAAACGCTGTCATATTCTGCTCTATAACCTAACTTTCTATTACGTTTGTTTATCTTGGAGCGTTCCGCTTTACTTATCGTCACCTATATTTCTCCAATGTCTTTTTACTATACTGATTTCTTCTATACTTTTTTATCACAGGTTCAAACGACCAAGTTTTACCCCCATCTCTAGATGTATATTCCCACATCTCTTCAATTCTTAATCTTCTCATTTACTTTTCACCAGACTTCTTTACCCAATACACTTCAAACTTTGTCTGATGATCTCCCTCTTTTGAAGTAAAGCCGCACTTGCATTTCCATTCTTGGTTTTTGATAAAGAATGTCATCTCCTTCCTGCATTTACCACATAAACGTCTCATTTTCTTATTTCAATGATCCTCTTTCTATGTTTTCTCTGGTGACACTGATAGCACAATAATTGTAAATTTTCTTCTGCATTGTTTGATGGATTCTCATCTTTATGATGTAGTTGATTGGCATCAGGCCTACCACATTCTGAACATTGACTGTTATTGAATTCTAATATTGCTTTTCTCAATTGTGATGGTATGGGTATTCTAGATTTATATTTTCTAGGTTTTTTAATCTTAACCTCTTTAATTTTCTCATTATCTGGATCAAACATTGGTAGGAAGAACGGATGCATATCACTAAATTCTTCAAGTTCCTTGATTTCATCATCAGTTAACTCTTGTCCAGTTTCATCATCATAGACTTTTACTAATCTACCTTTCATTTCTTTTGTCCTGACTAAGAAATCTCTAGATTCTTCTGGATCAGTCTCATCCAAATTAAACCAAGACAATTATACAAGTTTCCTATCTTTTGCTTCATTCTTCATTATTGACCAAACAACTTGAAATTCATTCCATTTCATTCGCTGAACGAAATCAACCAATCCACCTTCCCTTAACTGAGTATTTAATTCATCCATTAATTCAGGATTCTTGAAAATTGTCTCAAACTCTTTTTTTCTCTCTGAAATAAATAAACCCACATTCAACAACTCCTTAAATGCTGATGTCCGAGATTCATAATTTTCTTTCTCTGCGAAACTGTCAACTCTTAATAAAAGAGAAATTGGTAACTGCATTGTGATCATTTGTTTGCTTTTTCCAATTTCATTTATTTCCTTACTCAAAGTGTATGTATGTATTATGTATTATGTATTTATAGTTTACTTATTATTATAATAAAAATGAAAATGTTGGAGTGGAAATAAAGGGGTTAGTGTGGGATTTCTCTACGTGCTATGATCATATAATGACATTTAGGACATTCCAAACCTTGTAGTGGTTTAACCCATTCATGACATTTACTACATTGCCATTCAAATAGGTCGAAACGAAAAATATCCCGCTCTCCTGCTCCGCAAGTAGGACATGGTGTAGTTATTATCATTATTGATCTATGTTCTGTATCTTTATTTCACAAAATCCCGTACGTTTTGGTGGAAGATTATAAAGTATATGTCCAATAGTTGCCTCAATAGATTCAACCTTATCAGTTTTATATATAGTCATGTCTGGCATTCCCTCCAGGTTTTCAATACCTTTTATTTTTAAATCACTGCCTTTTTTGTAACTCATGCATACCACTTATCTATTTTATTATATTCTTTTGCTAATTCTCTTGGTACATATTTTAATATTATGTCATCTGCTTTCATATGCGCCACTTCTATATCACTACTCTTTCGTAACTCCCTGAGTATTTTAATATCTTCTTCTAATGTCATTTATTAACGTGCTTCCTCCTACAACATGAGCAATACTCGTCTATAACCATTACGGTATCACACATATTTGATTTGCATCTATAGCATTGCACTGTTATCAGTCCTACAGTCTTCATAATAACATATTGGATCATTGTAGTTTATCATAAGTCTTTTGCATTTTCGACAATATATGCACTTAACTATCAATATGTTCCATCAACTCATTAAATGAATAGAATTTAAGGCAGCATCCGCATTGATATTTGCCTGCTGTTTTTTTGTTGTAGCCTGTCAATTTTTATCCTCCAAAAGAGATTTCAATTCTTGTGTAATTCGTTCTTCTGCCCATTCACTATTTTCAAAAGATTCTATCTTTTCATGGATTTTCCTCAATAATCTTACATATTTACTAGTTACATAAGTCCATGTATCACCATGTTCTTTTCTTAGATGCATTGTCATATCAAAATGATATTCATCAAAAACTCTCTGACAACCATTGAGATTAGAGAAAGGACATTTGATTTTCAATATCGTTTATGCTCTCTTTTATTATGAGGTAACATATATCTAGGATGGTTTCTCACTCTTTCATCACAATGAATACAGCGTATTGTTTTAGGTTGTCTTCCACATTTGGGACAATATGATTCTTTATCATAATCAACACGCCCTGCTTTCAATATCTATATACAACTCTCTCAGTTTTATAATCATGTGGAATAGTACGCATTCTATAATGGCAAAATAGACACCAATATCCAATATTTTTTGGATATGATGTTCCGCACCTACGACAGTAATTATGTGTATGATAATTAATATTCAATATCGATGCACGTCATCCTTTTTTCTGAACTTCTGTGTATTCTTAACTCTCACTCCACATTTAGGACAATGAGAGCATTTAGGCCATATGGTTCCGCATTTTCTACAAAGTGATTCTTTACTATAATCAGGTGTTCTTTCATATTGTCTTATTCCTAATACTAGCCTTTGTTGCTGTCTAGCCCAATATCTTTCTTTATTCAATATCGGCGTACCTCTATTTTTGATTTAAGTTTTCTTGGACCTCTACGCATTTGTAAACCACACTCAGGACAATTCAATCCTTTATGTTGCCATGTTCCACAATTGCCACAATAGGACATTAGATTATGTCTAGTTTGCCAGAATAGTTTTAGATTATATGTCAGTATCTTTTAACCTCTTTCTCTCTGAATATTAGATTTCGTGGGGTTCTTCTCATCACAAGTTTACATTCTGGACAGCGTTGGCTATGACCATATTTCTTTTTCTGTTTTATATCGCATCCTGCACAATAAACGAATATGTTATAATTGATATTCATTTTAATTCTATCTCTTCAGAAATTCTATAGTAATCTTCTGGTAGTCTATCAAATCTTGGTTGAAATGGTTCGGCATCTACTGTTATTGCAAGGCTCATTCTCATTCTAGATCTATATATTTTGAGATATATTGGTGAATCAAAATCTACATCGTTGTAAATACTAATATTATCAATAGGTGGTCCATCTGAATCTATTCCTCCAGTTGGGTTGATAGTGGCAGTCATTTTATAAATTCCAATAACTCCCTTTGCAAATATTGTGTCGTATTCTTAATTCTATCCTCATCCGCAATATCTCCATTAATCTCTTCTTTTAGTAATGTTATATACTTTATGCCTTTTAATTCGCAGTAGTTTTTGTTTATCTTGTCATTTCTTTTTTGCAATTCTTTTGAATGTTTTGTTGGATTGGCTCTTCTTATTGCGCCAACATAATCATAATATTTGTATCCAATATTTCCATTAATTTCTATGAATGCTATTGTTTTCACATCAATAAGACGTTTACTATCTGGATCAATAATGGGTCTATTTATTGATACATCAAAAGTATGTCCTTTGTGTATTCTATTATCTGGTAGTTGGTCTATAATCTCTTGAGGATAACTAACAGGAGTATTAATACTGATAATCCAATTACCCTTCTTTCTATCTTCTAGAAATGCATATACTTTATCAACGGCCAGCATGTGATCGGGACTTTCACCTTTTTTGAATGTCTTTGATAATTGTTGTACTGTCATTTCTTATAATCCTCATTTTTGTTTAATTGTGGATTAAATAACATATACAACTCGTGGTTACAATCCTGACATAATGAATATTCTCTTACAGATGGGCTATAACCTGTATCGTAATCTCCACCTTGAACTGTTACCACGGCTTTAGTTATACAATATTTCTTTGTGTCTTTACAACGATCGCAGATTTCCAATTAACCTACTGGACCTCCATAAATCCTATTACAATGTATATCGCTTATGTTAAACATTATACAAGTCTGCAACAATCTAGTTTCTTTATTTAATTGTGGTGTCATTCTAAACTCTTCACCATGTGCATGTATTGTTATGAACATAGCGATGTAAAGCAGCAGTGTTGTTATAACAGCAAATTGGAATGTATTCATTAGTCGTTATCAGTTCCGCAATACTGAATTTCATACTCTGCTAGATTCTTTTTATGGTTAGAATCTGGTGAATCAAACCCTTCTTTTAGACATTTCTTTTGTTCTTCTGTTGATGTATTGTAAACCTTTGATTGTTTAAACTGAGTCCAATCTTTTATCGCCCCTTTTGTTTTCATCTGATCAATATCTTTACTTAACGTGCAGATATCTTTAGAATTAGATTCTTGTTTTAGTTTCTCTTTTGGTTTATTATCACCATGTCCTTTGTCGGTCCACCTCATTGAACCGCATTCTCTTTTATTTCCACCATCAGCAAATACTACAACACAAATTCCAGATAACATTATTATCGCTAGTGATATAAATAAGAATAGAGTTCTCATTTTATTTCCTCCAAAAACTGTTCTAATTCTCTGATTGTTTCTTTGTATGGTTGGTTATGATATTGTGTTCTATGTGTTATGAAATCGATTAAGTAATGGTTTTCTCCACCACAACAATCATCTGCTTTATCATTAGGAAATTTATCATATCCAAATGTTCTTATCAGTTCTCGTTTTGTTGGAATACGTTCTTCAGATTCGGTTCTCATTGTAACTCACCAGCATTCTTGAATCCTTTCTCGTTTTGTAGTGTCTTTAATGCCTCTTTCAATTCTGTTATTTCACCTTCCAATCGTAGTATCTCATCTGCATTTTCAACACCCATTACCTTGTTTAGTATATTCTGTTGAACACCTAGCATTCCCAAGATATTCACATCTGTATTATTTACTCTATCAAGTATTGCTTCTATCTTTTTTTCTATTTGTGATATGTCTACTACTGATTGATTTGATTGGCCATATTTTGCCTTATTAGATTCATATTCACTCATTTGTTTTGCTTTATAATTAGGGCACTTATGACGTTGACCAGTTGCAGTTTCTTCAAAATAACGTAATTCATTATTCCATTCAATCATACGTCCGCATCCATTTTTGCACTCACGAGCAGTCATTAAATCAATCCCCGTTCATGTAATCTTCTTCTCAACATTGTTTCCGCTGTCATTATTCTAGCCATGTATTCTTTATCCCTCATTTCATCATATACTTGAACTATCTTTGGATTCAATCTTAAACAATGGTTTGATAACAATTCCATCATTATTCATTGAACTCCTTACATTCATACTTGCAATCATCTTTCAAACACATCCCCCAATTGTTTTGAAGGTGTAAATATTTGTGCTCATAAAGATGATGTCCACACTTGCACATTTGACTTAACATTAGGATAACGTCAAAACCACTATATATAAAGTGTAGATAACCTTTAGTACCCTACAGTACTATTAGTGCTTCATTCTTTATATAGATAGATAGTAAAATAGATTATATGAAAAATCCATCAACAATAACTGAAAACGGTGATGTTATAATACATGGTCACAAAATATCGAATATAGAAGCATCTGCATTATTTTTGCAATATAGGGAAGGAGATAGAGAATCTATGGATAGGGAAATGTTGTATGCAATGATTGATGAACTGATTGAAATATTATTGAACATTGTTGGGAAAAAGTAATGGATATTTTATTATCTGATGATGATTGGAAGAAATTTCAAGAATATATTAATAGAAAACCAACAAAGGAAGAAATCATATACGTATGGGAAGCAGATATTGTTTTTCTTAAATGTAGTAGTAAATCGGTATTAAAAGGTTTTGGGATAACACAGGATGAGAAAAAAAGACGCATTAAAGAAGCAGAGAACAAAATTAAGATGTTAAAAGAGGACAAAAGTAAATGTACCTAGAACAACTCTATGAATCACTTTATGAAGAATATAATAAAGAAAGGCCTGGAATTCATGTTTCTGATATTACTCTTTGTCCTAGAGAAGCCTGTTTCCGTAAACTGGATCCAAAACCACTAACCAATACTGACCTTAATTTCTTTACTTCAGGAAAAGCAATACACGAAGCACTACAATCATTACTCAAAAAATATCCAGACAGATTTGAAATTGAGAAAGAAGTAAAGTTTGGTGACATTGTAGGCCATATCGATTTATTTGATAAAACTTATGGTGTTCCAATTGAAGCCAAAAGTGCAAGGGTTAAAACGATGGAAGTACCAAAAGCACATTATCTAAAACAGTTAGAGGCATATATGGCACTAACAGATTCTAACAAAGGAATAATTCTGGTACAATGTTTACTTAACTATGAAGAAAATCCATTCATAGAATTTGAACATACAATGACTGATGAACAATTGGACGCAACAATGGAACAACTAAAACAAGATGCAACACAATTAAAGGCTGGTACTATGAATGCCGACCCTAGTCTAGTAAGACATATCAATTTTGATTTAACTCTTAACTGGAAGTGCCGCTATTGTCCTTATGCTGATCCATGTAAAGAAATGAGAATAAAAGAAAATGCTGTGAAGTTTAAAGGGGATAAAAACAATGGATTACCAGATGATTTTGGATATAGGAGATAAAAAGTAAATGATTTGTGCTAAATGTGCTTCTAGTAATGTGAAACGTGTTAATTTGGACCATCCTGAATATGATGGATTAAATTGTTTGAATTGTGGATTCAAAGGCAAGATAGAGAAAAAAGAGTGTGATTGTATTATACATAGAATACTAAGAGAGGATGAGTAAATGAATAATTACCTATGTTTGGCTTGTCACCAATATAAATGTGAAATAGACTATCTTCATTGCAAGGATTGTAGGGAAAAAAATAGAAGAAGATATAGAGGATAAAAAATAAAGTTAAAGCGAATACATCTTGATGTTTCTCAAGTAGAGTCTGCCACCACTGTCTGCATTCAATCTTATCCAGAATTCAGACCATGATTCAAATTCTGCTTTATTAAAGAATTGGCTAGGTGCTGGAACGTCTCCTTCATTGGCAACTTTGAAGCCCTGTCCATCTCCTCTATCAATTTCATCTTTGATATGTATTTTACCATTATTGTCTGTCTGAGTGAATTTAACTTTGTACCATTTATTGGCCTCTAGTTTTGGACTTAATGCTTTACTTGCTCCGCCTTCTCCGCCTGTACCATGAACTATTTCCAAATCATTTTCTACACTATCACAATGCCACGCATTACCCATTCCGCCCTGTCTTTGTGCATCAGGTGCATTTGGAACAATATCAGCATATTGATGTCTATTCCTTGTTTTAAGACTACAATTATGAGCACATGATTCTAGTTTGAATTCTAATTCAAGTCTTGATTGATAATTGCATACTCCGAAATAGGCTCTTCCATATTTGCCATCATGTTCTAGAATCAGTTCTTTAGTTGCTGCAACAATATACATTCTTGGACTACCTGATGCCTTCATTCTAAAGTATTTGCCATTTGGTTTGAATGTTCCATAAACATCTGTTATCTTTTGATCATGTGACCAATCAATATCAGTGTCTGAATTATAAATTAATATTCCTGGTGCTGGTGTAGGTGTCGGCGTCGGGGTAGGCGTTGGTGTGGGTGTAGGAGTTGGTGTTGGCGTTGGAGTCGGAGTAACACTTCCAACAGTAACCTTAATTGCTTTAGAAACTGATTCAACAGTATCTGTAACTGTAACAGTAAAAGTATATTCTCCATTGATAGAAGGTGTGAAATTAAGTTGTGTATTATTTAAGTCAACAGTATAGTTAACCTGTTTATCACATAACCATTGTATACCCTTAATAGGATTTGTTGAACTTATCACTGCTTGAATATGAAGGGGTACATTTATGGTACCAGTTGCTTTATCTACTAAATTAATTGTGATTGTCATTTCTATTGATGCAACTCCTTGCCATTGTAATCCTTGAATGAACTAGTAGTACTACCATCTGGTTTTATTGTATATAATAGATATCCATAATGCGCATTATCGCACCATCCAGCCCATGCAGCAGTAGGACAAGTATAATGTGATTTCCCTCCTGCGCCTATCTGTTTATAGATTCCATCATTTGTTGCACTCATTACATGATTATGTGCTTGATCATAGTATTGTTTAACATTGCTCGGAATCTTTGATTTGATAGTATCGCAGAATGCTTTAATCTCTAATGTATGATGTGAATTAGGTGGCGTGAAACATGGTTTATGGCTCATTACATGAACCGATGATATACCATTCATGAAATTAGTATCTGTTAATAATTTGGTTGCTGCTGTTGCCTGTCCTGTTAGATCACCATTGGTATTAAAAGCCATGAACAAAGCATGATTTGTTTTAAAGTAATATGCATCTGTACAGTATTGTTTTGTTTCTTTCTCTAATGCTGCTGAACCATCTTCATTTGCTGCTTCATGGTTTCCTACAACACAATTGAGTTTATTTCCTAGAGTTCCATAAGTTGATTTGAACCATGATAAACTTGATTGATATCCTAGATCACCTAATACAATAACATGGTCAGCATTCTCTTTCTTTATTGAATTGAATACTGCTGTTCCTGCTGTGCTACTTTCAACATCTCCTGTTAGTGCAACCTTTACTGTTTGATTGCTTGGTGTAGGTGTGGGTGTTGGAGTCGGTGGAGGTGTTGGTGTTGGTTTAGGATCACATTTGTTTGTTGTTGCATTGTAAACCTGATTATCATTACAATGTGGTGGTTGTGGTGTCGGTGGTGGGGTGGGAGTCGGTGTTGTTCCATTGCCTCCTACTTTTACAGGAATACTTGTTGTGGTTATCTCGTTTTTCTTATCCTGTGCTTCTAATGTAAATACATAAGTACCATTAACTGGTGGAATGAAATATAGGTCATCCCCTACATTGGTCCAGTTTGATTTAGGCCCTAGTATCTGCTCCCATATTATTGAAGCGATACCATCTGAATCAGTAACTGTAGCATTAATTAAAATTGTTTGATTTACCTGAGCGTTAACTACAGGTGAGAATATTATTGTTGGTGAAACATTTCCAACAGTTGAAGTACTTGAAACTGTAATATAAATTCCTAAAGTTGCTGCGATTGCAACTGTGGCTGCTATTAAACCCGCTAGTGCCGATTTCTTTTTAGTATCCGTAGACAATATGATTTATCGTCAATGGTTGAAACTAGGGAACTATACTTTTTTATTGCCATATTCTAGCACAGAAATCTCTACTTGCTTTCTCATCCAATGATCCACTTTCATAATTTGCATAAACTGCTACTGTATTGGAACTTGGATCATCATCATATGCTGCCATAACATAATTTGTACTTGATGTTCCTGTCCATTCAACTCCTATATAATCACCTACTACTAATGCATGTGTATTTGCTGAAAAGTCAAATGTTGTCCAACTATCTGGATCTGCTGGAAAACTTGTTGTAAGTGTACTTGGATCTATTGTTGTTGGTGAATCATATACCACTGTACCGCTTGAATTCCATATTTTGCAATGAACCGTTGGACTTGCACCAGGTGTTCCCACCTTCATTAATGGAACATCTATTTGTTTTGTTATTTTGTTATATAACAACGAACCACTTGATTTTACCACTTCAACTATTCTTGTTCTGTTTTGGAATGTAGATGAATTAGATAACTCTTTGCCATGACTAGGTGATAATAACCAAAACACTGTATTCCCACCTCCGCCACCTGTACCTGCGCCCTGACATGATGAAGCACCTATGGTATTAACATTCCATTGTAGTTTGAACTGTCCCTGTACTGTTGTTGGATCTGGTGGTTGATCAGGTGGTGGTGGAGTATCAGGATTGTCATCAAAATTACCATTTGGATCTATTTCTAAAAGAGATAGATTCTTAAACTGAAATTCTCCACTTGAATCATTTGATTTTAATCTAAATTTCTGTCCAGCCCATGTTGATATCTGATCTTTATCTCCATCACATTGATCACCACTGTTTCCCCATCCACCTCTATCTTCTGTTCTTTTAATTAGAATCCAATCAAGTGGGCTTGTATCTGGATGTACATTACCCCAAAATTCTAAAACTACTGAATCAGTTGTATTATGTCCTGGTAATGCTCCGTTTGCTTTATTATATCTAACATAAGCAAAGGCTACATATGTACTGTGTCCTAATAACTGAAAATTAAAAGTAGAATTTGTGAATTGTCCTGTATTTGGATCATCTGTATTATCAACATGCCACATCTCTTTACGAAAACGGAATACTGGTTGACTTGGCCTATACTGTATATCTACTTTGTAACAATTACCAGAACAGCAACCACTACTGGAATGTGATGATGTAGGCCCTTCAATTGCAAAACCATTATCTGAACCAGAATCAACGAATTTAACTGCAAACATAAGTACGATATCTCTTGGATCATCTGCTTTGTATTCATAACCTCTACTAACACATTGTTTGAAACTCATCTTGCAACCACCTATTGCATCAGCAGTTGTACTATTTTTTCCTATTTGTACTGCGTCGGGACCACTTGTAGACATGGTCCATTGGCCGCCTGAACTATTACTAACATGACCTTCAGCATTAAAATATTGATCTTTTGTTATATCAGCACTTTGTTCATAAACAAATCCACCTGGTTTTGGTGGATATAATAAAGGATAACCAAAACTATTTACAGGCATTTTTCATCTATGAGGGGTTCAATATTGTCCATGCATTATGTATAATATCTCTGGTTTCTTTCAAATTACCAGTGTTATCTAAAAGGTCCTGATCACCTTGATATTTTGCTAATGCTGCCTGAATTAATTTAATCTGTTTATTTTTTAATGTTAAAGTAATGGTTTTGTTCTCGTAATTCTGAGCGTTCATATATTAATTTAGATTCCACCCAGTTAAATCATCTATATTATTATATACTGGTCGCCACTTCCTTTTACTAAATTGTGTTTCAAGAAATTGTGAATGTATCAAATACATCTCCGCCTATTTCTCTGAATTGGCATGTAAATGTCTGTGCATTATCTGATGCCAGTATTTCCCATACTCCATTGTGCGTCCTATTCTGATATGCTTGGAATGATGGTTGACTTCCTAAACCGTAGAGTGACCCGCCACTGTCATGTCCTCCAGTTCCAGTCACAACGTGTATTAATCCTGCTGCTGTTCTACTATATGGACTTGTACTATCTACTACTGTTGGACTTGTTGGATTACTGCTGTTGTATGAAACCTGATGCGTCCTCTGCCAGTTATGGTTATGACCAGTGCAAACTATATTCACTTTATTATCTGTAAATAATTTATGAAACGCTTCTACTGCATTTGCTTCATCATATGCGTGATCACTGGGAGAACCAAACCAAGGATGATGCATTATTCCTATTCTCCAACTAACTGTAGAATCATTTAGAACTCTGTTTAATTCAGTGGTGACAAACTGGTGTTGTGCACTTCCTGGATCACAATTGATATTAGTATCACATACTATGAAGAATACATTCTGAAATTGGAATGAGAAATAAGTTAGAGAATGACCGAAGAATGTTTTATATGGACTCACGCCTCCACTCTCACTATATTCATGATTACCATAAGCAGAATTCATTTTAGATTTTAATGGTGTAAACTTTGTAGTCCAGCATCCAGCAGATTCATATGCATTATCTCCCACCCCCATAACAAAATCATATCCTTGACTTTGAATAAGTGATATTACCTGATCAGTTGCTGTTTCACAACCCCAATCTCCCGCTATTGCAATTTTATAATCAGTATTAGTTGGTGGTGGATTTCCTCCCGTACCTCCACCAGTTCCACCAGTGCCACCGCCACCTGTTCCACCTTGAGGTATATTTAGATTAGTTGTAAATATTGCATTATCATCTAATCGTGCTTCTGCATTAGCATCTACATGAAGCCATAACCATATAGGAAAAGATGCGCCTGCTGCTAAATCTCCATAAAAAGGTGCTGTTGATTCAGTTTCTACATCATGCCATTGGGAAACACCAGGTGTTGTGTATTTATCTGGTATGGTTTGCGCTGTATTACCTGCTGGATCAAATGCCCATTTTAATACCGTATCATGTGGAAAACTTTTTGATGATAACCATAACTTGAGTGATGCCATTGTTTCAGTAGCATGAGTATTCTTAAGATAAATGCAAGCATAATAGTCTTCACCAACTACAAGTTCATTCTTTGGAATGTTTGTAAAAACGTTATTAGATGTTCCTATTATAACTTGAGTTCCAGTGATAGCACCACCTAGATTATTCGTTGTTTTGTATATTTTTAAATCTGTAAAACTGACCATCGTTTATTACTGAATCCTTATTTTTTCTGTATTGATTATTCTCCATTTGGGAATGTTGTCTAGAGTTCTAAGTCGTTCTGATAGTATTGGTGCGTTTTGTAAGTATCTGTTTATTTGCTGCTTTGTACCCATAACAGAACAATAGTCTTCATTATTAGACATTGGTCTGTGAACTGATTCTAAACCCTGTTCTGAATATCTATTTTTAAAATCAAAATCTTTGAGTATTACATTTTTTCTGAATAGGGTATCAGACATAAATCAATGACCCCATGTATCATTTATTTTATAATATAATCGACTACCGTAAACAAAGAGTGGTCTATCTGCTGCTGTACTATTTTTGATAGAATGTTTAATTAGATTATTATCTGCTGTTGCCTGATCAACTGGTATATTGGTAGTCTTTGATAGAACAACACCATCTATGTACATATATGTTGTAGGGGTTCCTGCCAGTGGATCATGTTCTATATCTACCTTAACCCTATTTGCTGTTGCTGCTATTCCAGTATCACTTGCACTATTAGCAGAACCGTTTGCAGTTCTTAACCACCAGTTATTATTGTTAGTGGTACATATCTCTGCTTGGAATTTACGAGTGTTAGAATCTGCTGCTGTGATATCATCTGCTCCAACACCAGTGTGAAGCGCTAGACTTGAAAAGGTTGATATCCTTAATTTAGTTTGATAAAAACAGTAATTTCCAAAACCTAGTTTTAGATGAGGATAAGAAATAGTAGAACCTGATCCGCTTGTTGCTCCTGTTAATAATTTAATTGAACGTTCACCAGTAGTTACATCAGTATCATTTGCTGTTGATCCCGTACTAGTTACAGTTTCAATCCATGTAGTACTTGCTCCGCTTACATCTAAATCAGTTGTCTTTGTTAACCATAAATCACATGCAGTTGGATTTGATTCAAATATCTTTATAACTTCTCCACCGTCAGAAGCAGATGAATGTGTATGTGCTGCTCCTGCTGATAAATCAATTGCTGTAGTTCCATCGGTTGAAAACAGATAAACATGATCAAGAGTAAAACCAGAACCTGTTGCCGTACAAGTTACAAGTCTAAACTTTGTTTTATCAAGTGATGCAAGGTCTACACCATCCATCGTAATAACATTGGTTCTATTTAGTTTTGCAACCGATCCAGGTGTAATTTCATCATAAGGGCCACTTATAGACAATAAATATAAACTGCATTAAAATCAAAAAGGGAACTAATGATTTGATTTGATTTAAATAGTGAATGATCCAGTTGTGAATGAACTTCTAGTATAACTGGTTTTTCTCTTTTTTCCCATTATGCTGTATAACTGGTGCTTGTGTAACTTGTAGAAGTATATGATATGCCTATACTTGTGGTTGTTGTGAACGATGGTGTTGTAAACGATGTTGAACTGAATGATGACGATGCTGGTGATGTTGGTGTACTGTATGCTGACCAATGATTAGAAATCATTACCTGACCAAATGCAATATTTGCTAGAGTCCATTTGTTTACATAATGATATCCAACTTCTGTACTTGAAACTACTTTCTCCCTTAATACTTCAAAATCGTATAAATCGCCATAAGTATAACCAGCAGTACCAGATCCAGGACCCCTTCTAAATATATTAAGAGAATAATCACTTACATCAGTTTGATAATTAGGAGTATCACTACTATCTGATAGTGTTTTATCTACATTATTAATATAAACATGAATAATATTTCCTGAAATATCATAGGTTATCCATAAATCATAAACTGTATTTGTTGTTATTGTTGATGTTGCAGTTTCTTTTTTATATTCAGTACCAGAATCTTTTATAATAACAATAAGTTTTCCATCAGATTGTACCTTAACAATAACAGCATCTACAATAAGAGTGTCATCTATCTTTTCTAATAATGTTCTTGCCTGCCCTCCCTGTGTAGATAAACTCTTTATTCTAAACCTTAAAAAATAGGATATTCCCGTAGATAGGCCCGCTATCTGTAAATCACTAGAATCAGGTATCTTGATATATTCTGCATTTTCTAAATCAGATGTAGGCCTGTTAAATGTAAGTGCAAGTGATTTAACTCCACCAGTATTGATACCATAATCAAATGGTGCTCCGTCTGTTATGAGTGGATCACCTACTAGAGTTCCATGATTATCAAATCCCGATATATCGTTTAATGTATTGCCTAGATTATCACCTCTAAGCCACACCCTAACCTTATCTAAATCAGGTTCAGTTGGTGGATAGTATGGCGTAGATGTAAAACTTTTTGTACTATTTAGAGAATGAAATTTTACTACAGTATCTATATCCTGACCATTAGAATAGATATCCTCCTTGTTTTCTAGTTTATCTGTTTCTTGTTTATTTGTGAATTTGGCAAGTTTCTTTGCTATCTGATTGGTAAACTTTGTTAATGGATCATTGCTGATCTCTCTGATATTTCTAATTGAAAATTGTGACAAATTATATCACTAGGCTGAACACATGTAGATCACTGTAGTGGAACCTGGTGCATCTACATTTTGAGTATGTGGAACTGGATCATCAAATACTGAATGATCAAGCATTTTATCTGTTACTAGGTCTGATGAATTGAATATACCGCATTCTGTGAATTCATTGTTGGCTGGTGTTTCAACAGTTTTTGAATGATTGCCTACACTATAGATAGTTGAACCGTCTCTGGATAATGATCCGCCTTCTGGATTATCATTCACATCTATCCTATCAATTTCATTAACTAATTCTATATCACTGGGACTGGCTGCACTTATTGCGCCATCACCTATTGCTCTAAAGTTAAAAGTTGTATCACCACCGCCGATTATACACTTAGCCAGCATTTCCATTCCTTCATTAACTACTCTATCAAATGTGCGGCTAATCTTGATGGGTTTTAATACATATCCTATATCATTTCTAACTGTTTGATCCTGATACCATCTTTCCAACAGTCTGTGCCACTCCCTAATATGTAGGGGACTACGGCGCATCAACATATTGAAATTTCTAATATATTCAAAATCGCTTAATTCAAAAGTGTACAGGTAAGATGCATCAAGATAAATTATTCTAGTCTTTGCTTCTTTGAAATCTTTTAATGTTTCTTGGAAAATGTCTTGAATATCGTTCCTAGTTATACCAAGTAATTCTACTTCCATCATATTAAACACAGGTGCAACTCCCTACTAGTGTATTATAAAGTCCAGATAATGTTAAATCGCAATGTAGTGCTCCTATTTGTGCATCTCCACCAAATGAACCGCATACATATCTGGCTCGCTGAACCCTTAAAGTATCACTGATTTCTGATAATCCATCTGAGAATCCTACTAATTGATAAGCCCTGAATAGAAAATTATCTGGTATTGTAACTCTGAATTCGGAAACTGCACGTCTTGCTTTAGAAGTCTGACTTAATATTAGAGATAGATATCTTGTTACGTCATTCGGATCTTCTAGAAAATCTGTTGGAATAAATGTTTCTCTCAGTCTTATTGCATTTGCTGCCTTTTTGTTTGTTCTTGCAAATAAACGTCTAATGTTTGAATTTATTCTCAAACCATACAACGGTCCTAGATTTGTGGTGTTCCATGTCATTGTGCCTTTTGCATCAACATCACCGCCTCCTGTTGTTGAAGTTCCGCTGTATATAGTCTGATTTGTATTTAGAACATTGTTATGTCTCCATTGAATACAGTTAGCATTATCATTTACTGGATCACCAAGATGCGTTCCACTATGCGCATCTATATATGCCTGATTACCCGAACGCTGAAATATTCTTACCCATATTTTAGCCTGCGCTACGTCTAAATCTTTTGCCTTTATATCTACTGGCACTTTAACAAACTTGGCGTCATGTTCTATTGAACCTAAATCAATATGGAATTCATCAAGTACCTGGGTGCTGGGTTTATTGCTGCCATTGTCTAGCACAACATCACCATTTAATCTATCTTTAGGACTTTCAGGATCACCATTCTTTGATAGCAATAACTCTATTGATTCGATTCTTCTAGAGTCGTTATCTATTACTACCTGTTGACCGATTGCCCTCATGACTGTATTTGTTGCACCGTTGTTATCATCCTGCTCGAATATCTGTACTTCATCCTGTACGCTTACTGTGAATAGTCTGGTAGAAACTCCAGCCTCATTTGTTGCGTTATCCTGAACATTAAAAGCACCTTTTATGTATGATGTTGTTGCAGGATTATCATTTACCCTGTCTGCCAAATCTCCTGATTTTATAGTAACTGGAACCTGTAGTGCTGGACTATAACTTAAAGTGAATACTTCAGAACCAGATGAGCAATCTATAAACCATACTGCTCCGCTTATCTCACATAGTTCATCACATAAATCACCGAAATATGTAAATGGTTTGTTTATTACTGTGAAAGGAATATTAACTTCGTTAGATATTCCGTCTCGGGACCATCCAGTTATGTCCTGAACACTATCATCATTTTCTTTTAATGGCCTCCATTTTCTTTTAGTTAAAGCATTATCTATTATGTTATAAATTTTGGCATCTGATTCATCTTTACGATAAGTTTCCCTTCTATGAATAAAGAGTTGATAAGCCCATAATGCACTTCCAAATCCATTTAAGTTGTATATCTGGCTGTTGGTTTGCGCCCTATCTACTGATATTATATCACCATATCCTATCAGAAAAGTTTGATAACTTGTATCTGTTTTACCTAATTCTAAAAATACTTTAACATTATGAATATTATCTTTTGGTATCAAATTGTTGTGGTCCTGTATCATTATATTAAAAGTTCCAGTTTCACTAACTGCACTTTCCATATCACAATAGCCAACATTGATATTATTAGAACTGCTAAACGAATCATAAGTATAGAGTGTATCTGCTCCGTCTACTGTCTTTATAGTTATTCTTGGTCTTAATGCGTTTGTGTATGGTGGCGCTCCTGTGACCATTTAACCAAACCTGTCTCTGTTTTCACCAACAGTTAATTTTATCCGCTTTGATAGATTCCGCTCATTGATTATATCATTTCCTGATATATGTAGTTGAATGGTTTGATTTACTATAGAACCGCCTGAACCATTGCCAAACCTTCTATTCAATGCTCTCATTGCTTCCGTTGGATTATTGTTAGGAATTGCCGCAATAGTTTCATGTCCTCCTGGATTATCGCCAACCATTAATAATTCTGGTCCATTAGTTACATATCCTTCTGCCGCTGAGATTATACCACCTTTACCTAATCTTGTGGTTTTTAATTGAGTTGTTTTTGTAGTAACAATATTTATCCTAACTTCCTCATCTGGAATCTTGTGTAATATACTTTCTATTTTTTTAGCAGCAGCAGCAGTATTTTCTATATTCTTATTCATCATGGCACTCCAACTTTTAGCAATTGCTAAATGAATTTTGGACATTCCACTTGCCAGGCCATTCCATGTTTTATTAATATTAGCGCTTGTTAATTTAGTGGCTTTAGACATCTCTAAGAATACTGTGAGCAAATCCGATTCTATCTGGTTATCAGTGCCTGCCATATTGCTTTGTAATTTATTCCAGTTCTTGTTGATTGCTGCTATTGTAAGTTTACTGCTTTTCGCCATCTCTAAAGATACGGTTAAGAAGTCTGATTCTATCTTATTATCAGTACCTGCTAAATTACTGGCTAATTGATTCCATGTTTTATTAATTGCAGTAATGGTAAGTTTAGAGGCTTTGGTCATCTCCAAAAATACAGTTAGGAAATCCTGCTCTATTTTATTCATGGTTCCAGCCATGTCTTGTTGTAACTGATTAAATTGTTGATTAACTTCTGCAAACATATTAGGTTTTCCGCCTCCGCCACCACCTAACAATCTATCAACACCAAATTGCTCATTTTCTGCTGAATTAGATCCTGGTTTATTGTTTATTCCACCACGTGATAAATCCATAAAATAACCTACATTGGCATAACCGCTCCTATCTTGACTTAAGTTAAATGGATTTGTTCCAGTACTACCTTGTGTAGAATTCTTTGGATCATTACCATGTTCATTATGAGCATACCATGAATAGTAAGGATCTAATGATCCTAACTCGTAGTCACTAAATTGCTTGGTAGTTACCCAACCATGATCAGTCATTACTTCTTCATGATTACCAACTTTCTTTTTAGTGCCTATTTTGATACCTTTGTATTTTCCATTTTTCACTGGTGATGTATCAGTCACTACACCTGGATCCTGTCCTTTTTCAATCTCTGCTGATACATTGCCAAAATTAGGTGCTATCGCTATATTATATGGTCCTCCCTTATCAATCCCTGCTTGAATATTTTTGGCAGTACTAGGATCAGCAACTATATAAACTGGTATTGGTGGTGCATCCTGCACAGCATTTGCCAATATATCCCTTATTTCTGATGCACTAGCACCTTTATCGATAGCCGCTTTAAGATTATCCCTAAGTTTCTTTAAATCAGGATCTTGAGTATTCTTATCTATCGAATTGACTATCACTTTAGCATATTCCTGAGCATTCTTATCTGCATTCTTACCTTCTATCTTTAGGTCGGGATCCCATGTATATCCGCCTGCGGGGTTAGCGTCTAGAAGTCTTTGTAGATATTTTTGAACTGCATCTGATGTCTGTTGATCTTTAGTCTCCATTTTTAAATCTAGTTTTATTTTCTTTTCTAGTTTATTTGGTAATGAATCAATCATTTTTTTGGCTATTTTATCAGAATCAAATTTCTTATCGAATTTGAATATTCCAGCAAGGTCTAGATCATTTTTATTAAAATCATCTGCAAATGATTTCCATGCTTTTTGTGATTCTTCTGCTGCTTGTATCTGTGCGTCTCTCATTTCTGGCGCTCTCTTATCCGCTAATGTTTGCATCTCATTATCCAATCTTAGAATCTCAATTGTTGATCCTGCTATCTTTGGTGCTAGTTTTGCAGTTTCATTAACCATGTTTGTTATTTGTGCCGTTGCTGCTGTACCTGTTGCTAATTTCATTGTCTCTGCAAATGGCTGTGCAGCAGCAGTAGCCGATCCTAACTCACCAGTTAATTTAATCACTGAATTAGTAAAATCTTTTATATCATTACTAGCATCTCCAGCGTTCTTAATTGCCTGTCCTAATACATCAAAAATCTTCGCTTCCTGTCCTGCTTTTGTTGCTATATCCAAAACGTCATCAAATGCTTTACCCAATCCCTCAACCTTTGTCGTTGTCGTATCTGCTGCTGTTCCTACGTCTTCGATTTTATTGGACGTGTCTTTTCCAGTTGTGTTTAATTTACCAAGACTCGCATTGACTTTGTTTGTTACGTCATCAAGCATTGACATAGGATCAAAGGATTCTTTTAGAATGTCTTCATATTCTTTTGCTGTGACTATATTACCCTTTAACTGTTTATCAAAATCTGCTGCCTGTTTCTTTTCTTCTGGTGAACCAAATAACTGTTTCCTGAATGCTTCTAATGGTGACATTGTTAATGCCTTACCACCTGTTTTCTGTTGTACTAGTTCATTGAGTTTTTGCGCCGCTCTTAACGCACCTAATAATGAATAAATCCCTGCAACTGCTACAAGTATGGGACCAGTAAATGCTATCATCGCTGGTCCTAACCCTCTAAGCACCCCTCCAAATCCTTTCATTGCTGGAGTTATATCTTTCACACTGCTAGCCATCTGTGCAATTGCTGATCCAAGTAAAACGGAATCTTGTATAAATTGAGGAATGAATCTTGCTGCTGCTTCGTTTGCTGTTTGTGTTGCCAGCGCCGCTCTTTCAGTTTTAAGTCCAGCATCTTCTTCTGCTAATGCTTTATCCTGCACTGCTCTATTATATTCAGTTGTCCCTTGCTTTCCCTGTGCAACAAGTTTATTTACTTTGTCCTGTGCTTTTAATAACCTTTGTTGCGATCTTTCAGCCATAAGATTTGCACGGTCTGCTGTTAACTGTGTTTTCTGTAATTGGGTATAACTTGAAACTAAATCTACAATGGATGATGCAGTGATACCAACAGCAAGAGCATTATCTTTTAGAAATCCTGCAAACTGTTTTATTTTCTGGCCTGATGTTTGTGTTGCATCTGCCATCTTATTTGTATTAGTTACAACTTCACCTGCTAACGTATTGTATTGATTTAACCCGCCTTGTGTATCTTTAAAGACATTTCCAAGAGCGTCAACACTAGTAGCACTATTCTTTGCTCCCTGTTCCATTGTTTGCCAGTTACTATTTATAGCATCCAGATCAGTTTTTGCACTCTTAGTATTAGAACTAAGATTTTGAATATCTGAACTGAGAGTGGTTAAACCACTTCCAGCGTTTTGTGCATTAGTACCAATTGATTGAATACCGATATTAAGACTTGTTAATCCTGCACCAACAGACTGAGATGCAGAATCTAATGAGGATAATCTTTGTTGAATATTAGAAAGTTTAGAATTAATTTGAGAATCGTCTATTACTATAGAATATCTTATAGTTCCAGCAGAACCAGAACTTCCGCCACTACCACCAAATGACAATATATAAAAATACTAGAATAATAAAAAGGGAAGTAAAATATGCTTTATTTATTCAATTCTTGTAGATTGCTAAAGTATTGATTCAGTGCATAGTTCTGCTCGAATTGCTTTTCCATCTGTGAAGCAACTGCGAGACTAACTATCAATGCAGTAGCACCTACAAGAACCAAAACAATAATAACGATTAATTGTTTATCATTCATCCTTTAATCCACCTCCTGATGTATCATCAAGTGATGTGCTAGTTCTTCTGGTTGTACCAGTTCAAAGCACTCAGGACATTGTAACATTGTCATACTCTATACTTCAATAAACGAGTATATAGGGATTGGAGTACCTTTAGTATCCTATTGGAATCTGTAATGTCGTTTTATTATATCTGGTATCTTGGATGATATAGATTCGGCAGTATCAGTTAAGAATTTGTGAGGTGTTCCATCTTTTACACCTTGTCTATTTTCTTCAAACTTTGCTCCATAATCTGCCTGTATCACTGCCTCTTTTGGAAATACAGCAACCTTTCTAATAGATGATCTGGTCTTTCCAGTTATTACGTGAGCCTTTTGTTTAGCAGTACTGACAAATAAATCGGCACTTTCATTCAATGATTCTATATTCATCTGTGATAATCCGTTGATAACTCTGTTTATATTATCTATGGATTCAGTTAATCCAGTTACGTTAATAGATATGAATGGCATTATGTTTGCTTACCCTCTACTTTAAATGCATCATGTTGTTTTCTTTCCAATCTATATTCATACATTGTCCATAATGCGTTTAGATCTTCAATAGGAATTAATTCAATCTCATGTGGTTTTATTCCAAACTCAGTTAACAATATCCACTTTTTCCAATAATCATATTCACTTGATGATATTTCCTGTTGTGATCCTGTCCAGAATATAGCATGAAGTGATTCGCCGAAAGCGGCTAACTTGTCTTCCCGAAAGGGGAAGGTATAGGCCTCTCCGTTCTAAATGCACATGCATTTAATATCATTTTGATATCTTCATATACTGTGCTATCAAATTGTTTTTCTGTCATTCCTTTTCCAGTATTAGGATCTATTAAATACATTTCAGCCATTCTCTTATACAACTTATCTTCTAAATCTGGATAATTGGATGAATTGTTTGATGCTGCTGCTGTTAATTTTGCTCTCATAATTTCTAATTCTTTACGCTCTTTTGATAATATCTTTCTACGTGAAAAGAATATCACTTTTCCATCAACATCTATATCATATTTTTCTTGCGGCGCTAGTGTCTGCATTTGTCTGGAATATTCTTCACCCATTTGTTCTATGAATTCATTAGAAATAGAAACATTAACTGGAACTACTTCTTGTGGTTTCTCTTCTTGCTGTTCGCTCATTAAGAGTGTGACAAATAAATAAAGAAAAGGGAAGTAATTTCTACTAAGAAGTTGCTAGTGCGCCAGTTTTTGCCACAAAGTTGAAGTGGTGTTTGTCAGTATCTGATGGACCTGAAACATGTGGATTGTCATCTGCTACAACTTTGAATTCTGTAAAGTTTGCAACCATTGTTCCCGACTTAAATGTATAGGAAGCGTTAACTCCTGTCTGTGGAAAGTCATGCATAAATCCTTCTAGTAATAGGTTCTTGCCTACTGGTGTGACAAAACTACCTGTAATTTGAATTCCACCTGTTGTGAGTTGGTCTACTAAACCACTACCGTTAAAGTCATCAGCAATTATGTTATTGTTCCACTGACATCTAAACTCTTTAATTGGATACGAAACACCATTCATAGTGAAAGGCGTATTTCCTCCATCTATGTTAGATATTGGTGCTGTAGTTGTTGCACTTAATGCTGGAATCGTTGGTGTAGTCAATCCACCGTTTGATGTGGTAACTGGTACCGTAATTTCTCCTACAATCCAATCAGTTGTTGCTTCAACTAATCCTTGACTTGAAACTGAAATTTCTAAGGTGTTCATTTTACAGCCTAAGAAGAATACATAATGTGATTGTGTTCCAGCAGTTCCCTGTGCCTGTTGGTATTTGTAAATAAATTGTTGTGTTCCTACGTTAGTTCCAGTTGTATAATTAGGTGGTTCTGAACCGAGTTGTAAAAATGGTAAATCGAAAGGATAGCAGTTAATAGTTAATCCGTAACTGTGAAATGCTGTCTGTCTTGCATAAATTAAATGACTTCCAAGATTACGTGTATCTATTTCAACATCGTTAATACGTGGTCTAATTTCTGATACTATTCCAACACTAGTATATGTTGGGCTTGCAGTCTTTAACGTTCTAAAAGTTGTTTCTGGTGTATAAGCAAATGCTTCTGCTCTAGCACTGTGTGCTAATGGCCATGTAATTGAACTCATATATGAATTAAATTACTGTTTAGTGAAAAAAGGAAGTAATTGATTAGTTGGTCAAATCAAGGATTTTGTGCTTCGGATAATCTGAATTAGATACAATATGTGGTTCTATCTGAATATGTCCATTAGGTTCAACTATAACTTCAATTGCTCCAAGTGATGGCGCTGTTCCACCTAATCCACCTCTAAATAGGTGAGAATCTGGCATTTTAAAACTAGGTGTTGTAAACCCGAATTGATTTGAAAATCTAACCATAACAAAGTAGTGTACATGACTTCTAACTATAACTGATGGAGTATGTTCATTATCCCAATACCTACCTCTTAAAAATTCCATATCTGCCATTTCTCTTGCAAGTGCTGTTGTTCTGTATGCAAACCATCTATTGAATCCTATATGATGGGTTACACTGAAAACCTTTCCATGAACTGAGAAAGTAAGATAGTAATCTGTTCGGGTTGTCACGTTTCTATTCTTATCATAATCTTTTACCTGTGCTGAATCCCTACCTAGATATCCTGAGTATGGTACTGCGTTCAATTCTTTTGCAAGTATTTCTTCTTGATTATCTGCGCCTAGATGAACATGATAATTACTGCCACGAGTCATAAGAAAATATTTTGGTTTATACATTCCTAGTAGTCGACAAGCATCATCTAACTGTTCCCTCATTACAGTAGTCCATGATTCGCCGCCTACCTGTTTGGGATTTGAACCATCACAGGGTTCTCCATTAAGTACCAGTATATGGGGTTTAGGAACTGCATCTCTAACACTGCACCATATATCGTATAGTTTCTTTTGTAATTTGTTTGGATTATATGAGCCTCCCTTCAATGATGGATTTGGTGAACAAACAGCGAAGGCAGATCCAACATGCATATCGCTTACAAATAAAATAGTTCTGCTTTGTTTAGCACGCATAACAAAAGCAAGTTATTTTGTTATAATTACAAGAACTAATTAAAAATCACGATATGGCGGTTGGGCATAAGGACAATCCTATCTGGTATATTCCTATACGCTTTATAGCCACTCACGCATACCGGTACAAAAAACTAGAAAAGAATATTATTATTGAATTAAATTAAATCTTCAATTGTTTCATCATCACGTTCATATGATCTCTGGTCATCTTCTATGTAAACCGATATTTGAATATCTGGCTCTTCCTTTTTAGCAGATATAATTTTCTTACAGAAAATACAAAAATAAATTTTGGTGTCGTGGAAAGTACAAAAATCTAGTACTTTACCACAATTATGTGTTGGGTATTCGCTCATGCGCCTGATTTGATTGTTACTATAGCGAACAGTACTATCCAGATAATGAATAAGATTATTCCTACCCAGAATATTACGCTTGCCAGTACATCAGGGACATATGGTACAAATCCAATAACCGCTCCTATTATTATTAAAATAATAGAGAGGATTAAAAGTCCTTCTCTGTACATTTTGTTTTTATTTGACCTCTGCTTTGACTTGTTCTTCTACTGCACGATTTGCTACTGCGCCACTGATTGCAGTTCTCAAGTTGTCGATTCCTATGATGCCTAATGCGAATGTGCCTATGAGTGTCCAATAAGTCGTTTCGTTTACTGCTGCTTGTAATCCTGCTGCATTAGCGATTGTTACCGCAATGCCACCTAAAACACCAGTAACTACACCCAAAACAAATTTCTTTGCTTCAAATGCTTCACCGCTTTTTAGCCATCCCATGAAGGCCGAGAATGCTCCTGCTGCTGATAATACCAAAACTGGTACTAGTAATATTGTTTCCATTGTTAACCTTGATTCTTGAATGTTGAAATAAGGAAGTATTAGTTTTTGTGGGTTAGAATTTCTAAGCCTTTGATGCTGTTTTCAATGCTTCATCTTTTACTTTTGCCACTTCTTCTAGTTTAATTTCTGGTTTATTGGTGATACTTGCTCCTTTATCTCCCATGTTCTCATATACCTGTTCTAGTGTTTTTTGTTGAATAGTTGCTTGTTTAACATTGGTTTCTGCATTTGCTTGACTTGTATTCTGTGCTGTTTTTGCTCTATCAAATCCCATCTTTGCCAATAGTCCTGAACCTCCCGCTATTACCATTGACATTATAGAACCTATATCAAAACCACTGTTTGATTGCTGTTGATATGGTGAAGGTGCTACTACTGGTGGAACTGCCTGTAATGGAATTGAATTCGCTGGTACTCCCTGTTCAGGTGCAAAACTTTGTACATATGCTTTTTGTGGCAAATATTGTAGATTAGGACTTGGTGCTGTTGGTGTTGGTACATTAGTCACTGTCGGTGATACTGGCGCTGGTGGTGTTCCACTTGCTGGTGGGGTACCTCCTGAAGGTGGTGCTACTGTTTGTCCGTGTGCTGGGAGTAAATAGAATGCAATTAACACTGCACCTAAAGTAATTATAAGTATCAACACAAGGAAGAGAATTCCATATATCATTATTGGAAAATATTGAAATTATTTATAATGGAACTACTTACGCTTTCTTTTATTTCTTCTGCGTTTTATAGTACTACCGTACATTTGTTAGATTTCCCAGATATTTTATTATTTGATTATGTTGTTGTTCTATTTGTTCATGCTCTTTTGATATATTGCCTATTATACTTTTAACTCTCATGTCTGCTAGTTTTGCATATGTAGAACCAGTTAATGTATCTGTTTTGTTTTGTAAATCTATTAATTGTTTTTCTTGTTCTAATGATTGATTAAGTATTTTGAATGTAATATCTCTGGTATAATTTGCTACGTGCCTATGTGCTGTTAGATTGCCCAATATGTTTTTCTCATTTGATAACTGTGTTTGTAATATTTGATAATCTCTTGCTTGACTTGCATTGTTTACCTGATTACTAACTTTTATACGACTTTCCCAGTTTTTTATAAATTCATTAACCTTCTTATCTACCTTTAGAACATATGCACCATTTTCTTCAGATTGTTTTTTAGTTTCTTGTATAAACAATCCACCAACTATAATCCCGAATACCAGTAATGCAATTACACCTGTTGATAGGCCTAAATTAATTTTAGGTGCTGAACCATTTATACCTGTCATTATCTAATATTCAACCCTGATTGTATAGTTTCTAATTTTGCTCTTAACTGATCTATCTGATTTCTAATTTCTAGGATTAGAGGTGTTTGAATCTCTATTGCGCCTTTATGCTCTGCTACTTGCACTTGTAATTTATTCAAATGATCTTCCATAATTTCCAAATCTTTCCACAAATCATTAATACTTTGTTCTTTGTTGTTAAGGGAACTTAAGATGCTTTCCTTGTCTTTAGTAACTGCTACTTGAATGGGTTCTAATTCCGTTCTAATAGTACTAATCATATCTTGTCTGGCATCTCTCTTCCACCTTTTTACTTGATCTTTAATGGTAAAATATCCGCCAACTATCAGTACTATAATTGAAGCGTACTGTATTAATTGGAAATAATCTACCATTACCTATCATTTCTCGGTTCTCAATATCACATAATATGCACTGAGTGATTTTGATGTTCCAGTTGTATTTTCTATGTATAACCAGTATGCAAGTGCTGTAGTAGATGCTGGAATTTCTGTACTTACATCTGTACTAACTCCATTGAATATGAATCTAAATTTGCTATCTCCATGTCCATATATCTCTACAGGATAGAATGTTGATGCAACTACGGCCACTCCTGTATCATCTGACACTGATGCGCCAGTTCCATCATTATGTAATATTCTCCAATTAGCGTTTACTGCTGAATCAAACCATAATGCTATTCCTGATTTTCCGTTAAGTGGATCTGCTGCGCTTGTTGGTGCTGCTGAATCTGATACCAATCCTGCAAATACCCTAACGTTTGCATTACTGCTTACAAAGAAATTCGTTTTAAAATATGGATTAAGAACACGTCTGAAATAAGTTTGATTCATTCTGTTTCCTGCTATTGAGTTAACTGTTGCTCCTGTACTGTATAACCAATAAAATCCACCTGAATCTGCTTGCCTTGCATCTGTAGCAGTACCAACAGCAATGTTTGCAAGGTTTCCATTTAGGAATCCGTCTGCTGTTGTTTGTCCTGCTGCTCCCCACTGTCCACCCTTTGTTAAATCTGGACTTTGTATTACATTGGTTCCAGCACTATGTTTTCTATTTTTATCTATAATAAGTGTTGAACTACTTTGATTAACAAAAGTTCCTGTATCTCCTGTTAATCTTCCACCAATTATCAAAGTTTTGACTGCCGTACTTTTGATATTCATTTCTGAATTTGCAGTTGTTGGATCCCAACACATACAACTTACAAATGTGTTTTCTGTTCCGTCAACATCCTTGAATCCATTAGTGCAACTTGAAAGACTATTCATCTGTGCTGTGACATTGGTAAATGTATTTCTGTGAATATTACCTGATTGCTGGTCAAATAACATACTGATATTACAACTGAATAATTCAATATCTTTAAAGTGACTAGATTCAATAAATGCACCAGCAGAAGATGTCTCTAATTCTATTCCAATATTAGCGTGATATATTACAATATCAGAGAATACACATTGTGAAATATTATCTGTTCCTGCCATTTCAAACTTTATTCCTGTCCATAATTTAGCGGGTGTTCCTGCTTCTTCTAATGATAAACCTCTTATTCCTACACCGTCACCACATTGGCCATTTATTTTAAAACATACTCCTGAGAATCCATTAGGTACAACTATTCTAGTTCCTGTAAGTAAACCTTGAGATATTATCTTTGTTTGTGTTGTTAATGTAAATCCTGTAAATGAACCTGATAGTGACCAATCTACGCCCTGATCTGCAAAACATATAGTACCTTTTTCTGTTAGTGCTGCTGCGATAACTGTTTCAGCAGTAGTGCTAGAACTCAAAACTGTTCCATCATGTTTAATTGCACTATAAATAGAACCTGATTTAACTAAAAGTGTATGAAATGGTTTTGCGTTCGCTGCTGCTGCTACCGTGCATGTTCCATCTAGAGTTTTGTTAGATAGTGTTTGTGTATGTGCCTGATAAACTCTAGTATCATCACCTGTAAGTAAAGGTTCTGTTACATTTCTATTTGCTGATATTGCACTTGCTACTTCTATGTAACTTGCTGTATCTGCTGGATTCCTTAACTCCTTTTTACCACTTCGAAAATATGTACGAGTATTTACTTTAACTGGTCCAGTCTTGTCAACATTATTCAGGTAATCTACTAAATCATCCCAGTCGTTTGCGTTTACTTTTCAGTAATTCCGCCGACGTGGTCCGAATCTCCTGGATCACTATTGACAACCTTCTTCATCGGTACGTTGCCCATTTACTTAAAATGTCATTTTTATTAACTAAGGAAGTATTAATCCTAGAAGGGCACTATTTCTCTAACTGAAAAATATTTCAAATCTATTTTACTTGCTGTGTTGATACGAATAAAACACCATTTGCCTTGATTTGTAAATAGTTGATGATTATTAACATCAGGGCATAGATTATCACCCCTACCAGTACAATATGTTGTGAATGAATTCCAGAATGATAATGTACTTGCATCTACCGCTGCATTACTACCATCAAAATCATATTCTGTTGTAAGTGTCCATGTAGTCTTATCTGCATTCATATTGTTATAACCTTCTACTTTTACATGACCGTTTGCCAGTGTTCTAGTAACTTGTTTGTATCCTATCCATACGTCATTTGTCATGGTAAAACTTGTTGATGCTAAACCAGTTTTATAAAGTTCGTGGATTATTTCAATTCCTGCATCTGTAAAATTTATTGGGTTGCCCTGACCCCATCTTATAAAATAGTTTCCAAAACCACAACTCATGTAATCTGGTACTCCTTGAGGATTAGGATTAACAAATAAATTGGTTGCAGAATATGGTTCTAGTCCTACTCCAAAATGATTGCTTCTACTTCTAAGTTGGATGCTGCTTGTAGTAGTATCTTTCACTTTAACAAATATTGTCATTTCAGTATTAGTCCAGGGACCATCAACAAAGAGTCTGTATTCTCCGAGTTCTTTTATCCTACATTCACCACAACGTACTAATAGTTTTCCACTATATGTCTGTCCTACTAAGGCACCGAAATCAGCATCTGTTGCATCATAATTATCACTTGCAATATATCTAGGACCGCCTACACCTGACTGCCAGTTAGAGAACCATTCAAGACCCCCACCTGTTGTTGGATATAACTCCGTTATACCAAACTGATCCAGTGTCAAGATGCGTTCTTCACTTCTACTTGTTTATGTTTGACTACCGTATGTGTTGCACTGTTAGAAACTGACATAGTAACGGTTACTTGTAAAACCTGATCAATAGTTGTATCTTTTGTAGTGTCTGCACCTTCTGAATCAAAGTTACCTGAAAATGCTGGTGGCGATGTATTAGTATCACTTGATATATCACCTAAACCTGTAGTTGCTGCTGTAGTATCATTAACTCTTATCATACCTGATAGTCCCTGCGCATTTGTTGCATTTTTATTAAATACTTCACCTTGTATTCTAAATGGAATCTTAGTCGCTGATTGTGCTATTGTTGGACTGACATCGGCCCACATTGTAGTTCCGCCAAACTTTACTGCAAATGTATATGTTGTTCCTGTTGCTTGATTCTGAAGTAGATAACCACTTATCAAAAATACTGCTGAACCATTAGGGCACATATCACTTCCTACTACTGTATAATTTAGTAAATCTGTTTCTGCACTTGTAGTATTAATATCAACTGTTGCTCCTGATTGTGTACCAATACCAGTTCCTGAAGATGATCCTATTGCATCGGAAACATCACAGGTTGCATCAAGAACTTTATTTGATAATGTTTGTGTTGCTTTTATTCCTACTAGATACTCTGTATAAGTGACAGTATCGGTTATAAGTGGAAGAACCAGATCATATTCACCATCTAGGTTTTGGCCATGAATCCAATACTTACCATTATTATCGGGAGTGAGCAGATGCAGTCTACCACTGTGAAATATCTGATTATATGCAGCGTCATATGTATTCTCCCGACTTGTTCTTACAGTGTCTGAAGGCAATGAAGCGCTAGAACTAATAACATTAGTAGAATCTAGAGTTTTATTCTTTAAGGTTTGTGCTAGGTCTGTTACTGCTACTGTATCAGTTCCAGTTAATAAAGGTAAATTTAATGTCCTAGTTGCTGCTAGTGCTGCTCCAACTACATTATATGCAAATGTATGTGCTGGATTCCAAATGTTAAGTTTTCCACTTCTATACCACCAATCAGAATTAATATCTACATCATCAACATCTACGGCTGAAAATAAATCTGAAACCTTATCAAGTGAGTCGCCTCCGTGGTGGTCAGCATCACCACTATCGGCATTAATAACCTTCTTCCATACCATTAATAATATTCTAAATTTTATTAACTTAGGAACTATTGTTATGATAAAATCTACATCTTATGAAAGTTTTAGATGACCAGTTAGATTTGGCCCAATTCTGAGAATCATATATTCGTTCGTAGCCACCATATTGGATTTCTTCTATACCTTCAATTTGTCCTGGTTTATACTGGCACATTTCTTTCATTATTTCTCGTTCTATATTACCTAGTTGTAGGTCTACGTTATCACGTTCTAATCTTCTACTTGAAACATATATTTCATATTCAGCCCATACATTCCACATTCCTTTGTAATTTGTTAACCTAGTAACAGTAGTTCTAGTTGGTAATATTACAGCGCTATATGGTCTGAAAAAGTCACGTAATCCAGCCCTGATATTAAAGAAACTCATAGGGATGGATCAACTCCACTAAGGGTATATTTGGCAATTATGAAATCTTTTAATTTCTTTAGTTGTGTTGGTGGTGAGAGTCTTGTTAATAGTTTTGCTAATGAATCTGTTATTGTTGTAGTATCTACTAATTGACGTGTTCCATTGAAAAGCCTTTGTACCGAATCTGAAATACTAACGTTTTCAGTTAAAGTCTTGAATACTGCCTTGACTTTTACTAGACTATCACTTATTACTGTATTATCAGTTAATGTTCTAACTGCGCCATAAACTCTATTAATTGAATCTGATATTGTGGTAGAATCAGATAGTAGACGTGTTAAGCCTAGCATTCTTGCTAATGAATCGCTTACAGTTACATTCTCATTTAGAGTTCTTGAGCCTGTGAACATTCTGGTTATTGAGTCTGATATGTTAACAGTTTCTGTTAGCGTTCTTACAAAAGTACCGCCGCCAGATTTAACATAATCTAATACATCTGATATTGTTGTGGTATCCGATAATGTACGAATAGCAGCAAGCATTCTAGCAAGAGTTTCACCAATAGATACATTTTCTACTAATGTTCGAGTTGCTGCCTTCATTCTAGCCAGTGAATCACTAATTACTGTAGTATCGCTCAATGTCCTAGTAGCGGCTAGCATTCTTATTATTGAATCACTAATTGCGGTAGTATCTGATAGTGTTCTAACAAATCCTACTAATCTATTTAGTGAATCAGATATTGCGGTGGTATCTGATAAGGTTCTAGTTGCTGCTAATAGTCTTGCTATACTATCGCTTATCGTTGTAGTCTCTGTAGATAATGCACGATTGGCTGCAAGCATTCTCTGCAAGTCTTCTGCTATAGTTACAGTTTCAGTTGCAAGTGCTCTTATTACACCTTTAACTCTTGCAATTGAATCTGATACTGTTGTTGATTCTGTGCCTAATGCACGATTAGCCGCTAGCATCCTTGCCAATGTTTCTGATATTGAAGTTGTCTCTGGTAGTGCTCTGGTTGCCGCTGTCATCCTGTTAAGAGATTCAGAACTAGAAACTGTTTCTGTGCCCATTGTTCTAGTTTGCCCTTTACTTCTTGCCAGTGATTCGGATATGGTTGTAGTCTCAGTCGATAACGCTCTGTTTGCTGCTATCATTCTTGCAAGTGATTCTGTCGAGTTTGTTGTTTCTGTATTTACTCTTGTTGCCGCTAGTAATCTTGAAATAGAATCTGATATGCTAACTGTTTCAGTACTTAATGCTACTGTATAATCATTAGCGGCGGCAGTATGTATTGTTGCTGATGTCACTGTGACTGTATGGGTACCACTAACCGATGGTACAACTAGTCTAAAATTCATTTCATCTCCTGTAGCACCTGCATAACTGTGCGTGGTATCTTCAAAAAGTCCTGTACCACTTCCTGTTATTGATACGGTTACTGCCTGACTTGCGGCACCCTTTCTTAAATCTAACGTACTTGCACTGGTGACATCGTTCTGTGATACCATCACTTCCAAATTAGAATATGTGAATGCTACTCTTGCTTTTCCCTGCGATACTGATTCGGAAGTATTGCTAAAATCAACAATTCCACCAAGAGGACTAAAACCAGTGGTATTATCATTTATTGCTGTTCCTGTGCTTCGGCCACCAGTGGAAAGACCATCGCCACCTGTAGAATTGTACTCGCATTTGATCCTCTGGATAGTCAGAGTATCGGCTCCAGTGCCTGTTACTATTGAGTAATTAAAATCGTCACCTGCTGCTAATGAGTCTGTTCCGCTAGTATCTTCATACCATCCACTAGCGCCACCGCCAGTGACAGTGATGGTTTGTCCACCATTAGCACCATTCTTTCTTGTTCTAATGGTTGTATTGGTCGCCCTGTTTGATGAAACATAAGCGCCCAGTTTTTTAGCGGTAAATGTTTTTCTTATTCTACATTTAGCAAACGTTTCTGTAGTGGGTGGTGGATTAGCAATATATCCTTCTATTACCGTGAACCAAGTAGTAGATGCTGTTGTGAAACTTACTGGACCATCACATGATAGTACGCTAACCGTATCTGTAGTAGCGTTAAATAAAACAGATATTTGCCTAATATTTAGTGTGCCACTTGCTGCGCCAGGATGAAATTTTGCACATATTCTATCGGCTGCACTTATTGAATCGGTGTTTGTAGTATCTTCAAATTCACCAGTAGCACTTGAGCCGATAGTTAGAGTCTGTCCACCGTTACCAGCATTCTTTCTTGTTATGATTGTAGTATTTGCCGATGCGATGCTGTTAGTAGCCACAACTGCATAAAGGTTAGATATTGTGCCGGCCTGTTGAATCTTGATCTCTTTATTTGCTTCAGTGGTATTGTCTATTCCTACTAATCCAGATAGATTCCAAAATCCATCTGTATTTGCTGTGGTTGTAGATCCTCCATTGGCATTACCCGCCATTAAAATAGTCTTTGCCATTAAGCAATCAACACCTTACCACTACCAAATCGAGTGTTAAGGGCTGACTGGATAGTATTCTTTTGAGTAGTAGTTAAACTAATACCAGTATAAGTTATAGTTAAAACTGTATTTGGTGGCGTTCCACTCCATGACCATGAAAAGGTTATACCATTTTTAAGAGTTTTAGTACCATCTGGTTGAGTATCAAATAATGCTGTAGTCGGTGAATTATCAAGTACAAATTGATAACTGATATTCTTACGTTGGTTTTCTTCCTTAACATTGGTGTAGGCTGCGCTATCTGATTGTGCAGAATGTCTAGAACATTTTCTAACAGTATTTGTTAAAGTTGCGTTACCGTCGTCAGTATATTGAAATATACAGGGAGGATTAGCGCATGTGTCGGGAGTCCACTGAGTCATTCATATTTTAACCCAGGTTTAAAGTCCATGTAACTTTAAGAGTATCTCCAGAAATCAAAGAAGCATCTGTTCCAAATACTGCTTCGTGACATAAAGTTGTAGAAGAAGCATTGTTAAAGGTTCCGCTCTTATGGATATTTGAGACCGTTCCAGAACTTGTAAACGTATGTTCTATTGTGCTACTATTAGTACCGTTAGTATGGCTTTTGGTCGTTGCATCTGCTCTACTAAAACCGTTAGATGCTAGTTCTTGAGCCAGTGAAGTATCTGATGCTGATGCTGCGGCTGTATCTGTAGTCAAGGCAACATATCCAGCGCCACGAGTACCGTTAGATGTATTAGTATAACACTGTTGATGAAATAAATCTCGCCCATTGTTGGTTAAAAGATTCTTTTGAAAATGACTTGAATAGGAACTTTCCCCATCCTTTTTATTAACTATTGCTGTAACGAAACCGCCCGAAGTATTAAATCTCATTAAAACTTTATCCGCATTTAGGACATTTTAGAACTATAACATCTTTATCTTCTTCTTTATTGGAATGGCTTCTTTCTACAAATCGCTCAGGAATAGGATAATCTGGTATTGCATTCCATTCACCACATTTCTTACATTGTTGATTTACACTTAATGTATGGTTTTTCTCAAAGCAGTGTTTGTCCCATTTTTTAACATCATAGGTTTCGTATTCGTGCATATAACATATGAAGCGCCCACCTTCTAATGACAATATAAAACTTTTAAGTTAGCAAATATACTTAGGAAGTATGATATTAGACTATGATGATTGGAAAGCATTTCTGAAGTATGCACAATCTAAATCAACAAAAGAGGATTTGGATGAATTAGAAAAAGATTACGAATTTTACTTGAAAAAGAGGATAAAAGTAAATGAAGTGTCCTTATTGTGAAATTAATAATCTAAGTGTGCAGGATATAGAGATTCATGTCAGGGAAATGCATGGAAAAAAGGATAAGTAAATGATTTGTCCTGAATGTGGTTCAGATGATTTAAAATCTTATGATGATGGGGAAGGTTACACTCCTAATATACTATGCAATAATTGTGGGAATTGGATTCAATGAAATGTAAGTTTTTCAAGACTTATGATTTTGTACAAAAGGATAGTTATACCTGCAATCATGATGAAGAGGCTTGTACCTATTGCTGAAAATATGATGATAATAGACTAAGATGAATCTTCTTTTTCATAGAACACTTTGATATGTACTATTGAGCGCCAGTCTGCTTTAGCCCATGTATCTCTAGCGTTATACACCCTCTCGGCAGAAACATTATCATCATAAATTAGATCCATTATTCCCTGTATTTCATTGGGAACATAATCTTCTACTATTCGCTGTATTTCTTGCTCCATGTTTTCTAGTTGTGGATCTACATCAATTGCATCTCGTTCTATTCTTTTCATACGAAGCATGATATCTAATCCAGTTGAAAAGGTCCATTTACCATTTATTTTCTCTAGCGGTTCTGTTCTTGTCTGCACAATAGCGCATTCATAAGGCCTGAAATAATCTGGAAATCCTGGCTTAAATGATATGGTATCAGGTTCACTCTCGTAGTCTGTTTGCATCTGTGAACCTCTTGCTGGATCTGTTTCAGTCCACTTACTATAAATATAATTTATAATGGTATCTTCAAAATCATAGTTGAAGTCTGCGCCATTTAGTTCGGGAACACCCCAAGTAGACATTAGAATGATTCAGTATCCGTTGCACTTGGGCCTAGTCTATTTGGTGGTTCATTTGCTGTATTTTTACCCCATCCTTTGAAATCTGTTCTTTCAATTAGAAAGTCTGTCTCTGATGTTTCAGTATCCATGTTTTCAATTATGCCACCTTCACCTACCAGCATATCCATTGCATCTTGTTTCATTGCTTGCCAGATTGGGATAGTTTCCACGTCTCCATAATGCTGTATGATATCGGCTGCTACTAATCTAGTTTCAATTAATTGTAAAGCACCATATTCTCTATCATCAGAATCCCAATCATCTTTATCTGTTAATGTTGCAATAAGAGAATACTCCTTGTCTTGGAAGGATTGAATTTGAGTATCATTAAAATCTGCTGTAACTACGTTTCTTGCTAATCTGCGGCATTCCGTAGTATCTGAAATATGAGTCATTAAGTAAATTATTGTTTGTTTAGAATAAGGAAGTAATTAGTAATTAATATAAGTCCGAGGTCTTGGAACCTGCGCCTATGGGAATGCCTTCCCAACAACCGTCATTTAGACAGAGGTATTCTGTGGCTCGGATCTGCCATAAGATTTTGCCGAAACTCTCAAAACCCAAGTTTCCCCGTTTGCCTAATGTCGGTGACACTGCAACCATTTGCCTTGTTTGATGGCCGTTTTACCGATCTGCAACCCAGTTCTGTATCTTCTGTTTTTGCTTTTTCGACACTATAACTACAGCACCCAAGTATATAGGGATTAGGAACCTTTAGTACCTTATTTTCCACTGGAACTAGGTTTATTATAATAAACTGTTTTCTTAGGCATTGTTCCATCCTCATAGCATATCAGAGTTGTTGGTCTGCCTACATCATCATAACGCCAGTATCCATCTAACTCTGTATTCATCCACTCTGGTTTATCTTTATCATCCCAGTATTTTAGAGACATTGATTTAACATAAGAGCGCCTTTTCTCTTCACAATCATTGTTCCAAGCCCATCTATCTCTGATGAATAGTTTGGCTTCTCCTCTTAGAGCAGAATTAGTAGTGAATCTAACTCCGTCAATAGTTTGATCAGCAATATACATTCCCTTCTTTTGTAGGATAATATCTTCATCAGTCGCATCTTTTGGGCACCACCAGTAATGGCAATACATACAATAACGCATGTTGCCAGGATCTTTATGAATTCTAATGTAGGGGTTCCAGACGTTTTCATCTACTACGTTATAGGCTCGTCTCCATTCTTTTACACTTGGAATCCAGCATTTCATTTTGAATAGTCTGTAATCAGGGAATCTTTCAGAATACATTTTGAGTTGTTTCCAGAACTTCTTCCAGTTCTGATATTTTGGATCTGGATAAATTATATCATCTGAATCCCACACAACAAGATAATCCATCTTATCCTCTCCTGCTAAATCTAGATATCGCTGCCTTTTATCGGTTTGAAATGATGGTTTAACTTTATCAAATACTGTGTTCGGATACTTGTGTAAAAGTTCAGTCGAACCATCTTCTGAATAATCCCTGCCAAGTTTATCTTCAAAGTTTATGTATCTACCATCTATACAGTATATTTTATCGAATTGTTTGTATATTGGATCTAATCCTCTTTCTATCTCTTCAACGCAATTAAAATAAGAATAGCCTAATGCTACTTTGCCAATACCGTCAATCATTCCAGTATTCGAGCCTTGTTATCTGATACTACTGTAACGCCATTGGGAACATCATGAACGATATTGGCACCACTTCCAATTGTTGCATTATTGCCTATTTTGATATGGTCCTTTATCGTAACATTAAGACCAATGAATACTTTATTGCCAATATCACAGGAACCACCGATTATAGTTCCAGCGCAAATAACACAATGTCTACCTATCTGGGTATTATGAGCAATATGTACTAGTGAATCTATGACTGTACCATTGTCTATTATGGTGTCACGCCATGAGCCTCTATCTACATTGCAGCCTTGACCTATTGATACATTATTTCCTATTTTTACTTTAAAATCATGCGCCTTTCTTTTTAATGGATATCTAAAATCTGTACCTTCCTTATTCTTTTCAAATCCAAATCCTGCAAATCCTATTGTAGAAAATGGACCTATTGTACTTTGAATTCCAATATCCACTTTTTCCTGTCCTATTGAACTGAAACGTGTCATTCCTTGTGGTGCTTTTTTCATTGGCATAGTATGTTGCGTCCTCCCGATGGATCACTTGTTAATACATACAATTCTTCATAGGTTAGTGGCTGTGTTATATTGGGAATTAATCTAATTGTATATCCTAGTTTCTTGATAAAGTCATAAACCTTTCTTGGATCTACTCCGTATTCTATTATTGATAATGGGTGGAATTCCATTATGATTAGTGGTTTGTCTCTTTTGAGTAGTTCAACCATTCCTAATAATGCTCCATATTCTGCGCCTTCAATATCCATTTTAATTAGATTTATTCTTGGTAATGTGAAACTATCTAAATCCCTTGTTAAAACCTTTATACTTCCACCATTGCACCATTTTGATTTGTATAACCTATGCATTCCATGATCTGTATCACATAAATATAATTTTGTTCTTTCTCTGTTATCTGAAATTGCTACTTCAATCCAATTTACATTAAGAAGTTGATTCAATCCAATATTAGATACTAATAATTTAAAATTGTTTGGTTCAGGTTCAAATGAGTAAACATGCTTACATTTTCTTGCCATGAGTATAGTAAAGTAGCCAATATTAGCGCCAATGTCAATACATATCCAATCAGGTAATACTATGTTTTTTATGAATTTGGTTTCTTCTGGTTCGCAGAATCCTTGATGTAAACCATTGGCTTCTTTATCTCTAACATACATTTGAAAACCTTCTATGTCAATCTTTCTCATTTCCATTCTACCATCTGACTAAATATAATCCTCTTTTCTCTTTTACCTGTTTGTATCTCTTCTGGACTACGCCTTAAGTGTTTTGTTCTCACTCGTAGATTAACATATTGCTCTATTCCATGTGCATCTAAATCTAATGCAAATGTTGAATCCATGCAACAATCACCATCTGCTATAAAGGGAACTTGTTCAACTACATTTCTTGGAATTGAAGTTAAAGCAAATCCTGCAAACTTTACCTTTATCTTTGATATTCCAATTCTGAGTAAATCGTTAATGCGTTCAACTGGCATAAATCGAAATGATTCGTAAGTGGCTTCTCTTGGTTTTTCATAAGGTAAATAATCAGATATATTAGATTCGTTTAATTGTTTCCAGTCTTCTCTAATTGTATTGATGCACCAACCATTTATCACTATATCTCTATCAATCAAAAGATATTCTAAATTCAATGGTGTAACTAATAGATCATCTGGATGTATTATCAGATGAGTATATTCTTTATGTTCTAGAAAGTATTGTCTTGCTGTTTTATATGCTTCTTCCTGTCCATAATATTTTATCCATAATTTGTCTATCTTTAGTTTATCTACTGATTCTTTTACATCCAAAATATCCCTCGGTGACGGAAGGAATAAAAGCGGATTAATAGGAGATCCCTAATTCCTTACAGTAGGTAACTAAATCCTGTTTTATTGTCTGCAATTCACGGGCCATTCCATCCTGCAATGATGTAAACAATTTATTTACTCCGTCTATTCTACTTGTCGAATCTGTCACCCACCATTCAGGATGTATTAGTACTTGCATCTTTTTATGTTTACCTATATGCTGGCACAAACAACCTTCTCTCCAATTGCGGCCAGAATCAGAAATATATTTTAAATCTAAATCTGCAACATCTAATATCCCTTGATATGTTTCTTTACTGGTAAATCCTGGATAATGTCTACTGCATGAAAATATTGCCTTGTTGTGGATCCTACTTAGTAAATCAGTTTCATAACTCATGCTATATCTAGAATCATAATGAAGCCCTATTTCATGGCCCATATTGTAAATTTGTTTTATCATTTCTATACTCTTGGGTGATAGAGCACTATAAGTAGGTGAGTGCATATAAACATAATATGCCGAACATATTCCTAAATCATATTCTATATTGGCAAACTCATAGGCGTTCTCTATGGACCAGTCAATATCATGTCTTAATACTATAACCTTCTTTTGTTCTTCTGTTAGACCAATAGGGGGAACTATTGAATAACCTTCATCTTTTGCAAGTTCTATACATTCTTTAAAATGTTTGATTGAAAAACCGCATTTCAACGGTTCTGTCCTTTACCCTGTTTACTTATTTCCTGACATTCTTCAAATGTTGAGTCCCTAAACTGTTCTAGTGAATAGGTATCATCTCTATTGGATCTGGATGTTCTAACCATATATTTTACTAATTCTGCTGGGTTTGTTTGATTCTCTAGTGCTTCATTTACTGCTTCTTTTGAAAAGGGAATATCATAAACTGGCTCCCAATTCTGATATGCTGTGACTCTTCTTCCTTTAACTAGAGTTGTTTGTGTTATTGGTTTATTGCACATTCCTTCTAATACTTCAGTTGATACTATTTCATTTCCAAGAAAATCTTTTCCAATCCATTCTACATGAGTAACTAGATACTCCTGCATCTTTCTTGTGTTTGGATCTAGGTCACGCCTGCGTTCTAGTTTGATAACCTTTCTCTCAATTGGACCTTTTGATAGGTCGATTTGTACTAGGAAGCCTCTTCTTAGTCTTCTAAAGAGTCCATCATCTAGAATTTTATTTACTGTGCTTACATCATTGCCATTAACATCTTTTTCTACTCTGTCTTTATCTAATCCTTTTTCTTTGAATAATTTGTATGTCGGATGTGTGCGTTCAAATTCCTCTAATAAATCATTTGTGTGTGGAGGATAATATACGCTAGCCTGGTTGCTTAAACCTTGTTTGGTCATTATTAAAGAGGTTTAAGTTTAGAAATTTAGGGAACTAATTAATCATGACAGGTACATAAACAAATACCATCATATTCAGTATGATGGCTACATTTATCGCAGTCTGGATTGCCTGACATTTAGAATGGAAAAATTGGAATAGTCATTAAGCGTGACACCTACAAACACATCTATGACCTACTGTACCAGATTGATGATCGCAACAAGTGCAGCCTGCTTCACAACATTTACAGTTGTCACTAACTGGTTGTTCTTGTTCAACCTTCTTTACATTCTCTAGTTCTTTCAATTCTTTCAAGAACTTGTCAGCAGATTGTTTTTCCATTTCGGTCTTTCCTGATTTTATGTTTTTCAGTGCTTCTACTTCTCCATCTGCTAATTTTGAAAAAGTGCTTTTCTTTTGTTTAGGTTCTGATTTTAAAATCTTCTTTTTATTCTTCTTGAACAATTTACTTAAAAATAATAAAAAGTTTAGGCTAAATAAGTCTGCCTGGGCTCAAGCCTGTATTCCAGTTACTCTGGCTATTGCTGTCGTATCTGTTATGATACATTCAAAGTGGCTCTTGGTCACATACTTTTCTGTCTCAGTATCTGGATCAGTTACAGTATATGCTATGGTTGGACCTCTAAAGTTCTTTCCTGCCATTGAACTATCGATTGCATATCCTTCTGTTAGCGTGGACATGCTGTTGTCAACGAACCATCTAACGCCTTCAAGTCCTGGTGCGCTTCGGATAGATTCATTGATGTTTCCTGGCACTGTTTGAGGTGGTGTTATTACCGTTCCTCTAGTGTTGTAGTTACCTACATACTCATAGAATGGTAGTGCTTTGCTTACGAATGTGTCAAAGGTCCTATTCTTGCCATCAAAGAAGTTCTGTATAGTTGGCCACAATAAGAGTGATGGATTATATGTTGCTACTGCTGGAGTTCCAGTTGTTGCACCAAAATCTACACCTGATTGATTATTAGTTGACGCAATGGCTTCAATTGCATTTCTTACAACTGTGCTTTCTGCCTTTTGTCTCTTACCTTGTAATCTTTGTATAAGTCGTCTATATTCAGCATCTATTCCTGCAATAACTTGTCTTGCCCTGTCTGTTATGGCTACTGCTCCTCCCATTTTTGGTACTTCAACAGTTACTTCGCTTGCACTTCCAAATGTGGGTTCTGGACTCTTGGATTCTGGTAGATTGGTAAAGTAAACTAGGTCGTCAGCGAATGTTCTGTATTTTCCTGTTAGTTCTGGTGTGTTTACGTCCTGGAATATTTGTGTGAGTATTCCGTTTCTTGCTGGCTCTTCTCTTGTTCCTAATAGTGTCGTTGTATCATTTATAATTGAATATTCTTTGCTAGTAATGATAGCGGCTGCTAGTGATTTGTCACCACTTTCTCTTGCCTTATTAAGACCTGAATACATAGTGTTTGCCATATCTGCGAAATTGGTTTCTTCTGTTCCGTTGTTGTAAAACACTTCAGTTAGTTTCAGTGGATCATCTGATTTTGCAGATGCGGCCATTGAATACTGTGCTGTATTTACAATTGGATTTCTATATTCATAAGATTCATCTAATGGGCTCAAATCATGCTGATAAATGATTTTATCAACTGGGTTGAGGATTATTGGATTCTTATATTGCTTTACTATATTCATGACTATTAGTTCCCTCCTAATCTGATACGGATTGCTTCGCCTACTATTGCATCAGTTACTGTTTCTCCTGCTCCAGATGCTTCGCCATAGTGTCCTACATAGTGACCTACAACTACACCTGATGTGTATGCTTTAACTTTGCCTCCATCATCAAATGCTACTCTGTCGCCTTTTCGGATAGTACCGCTTGCTTCAACATAAACTTCGGCTCCCTCTCCTGTTAATACGACTACCTTAGAATCTGATGCGGCTGAATTGACATTCTTACCCCAATAAAGTTTCGGAATAACACCTGCACGTCCAGAACTTCCTGAAGTTCCAGTTGCCCATGTGCCTGTTCCTGTTGGTAATACTACAACTCGGCCAGTTGCTAAAGTGCTTGTCGTAACTTTGCTACCTTCTTCTAATGCTCTATCTAAATCGAAAATGCTTGGGTATGCTACTACTCCAAATAAATCGGCTGCTGCTGTTGCCATTTCTAAATGTTCCTCATTAATCTGTCAAATCTTATTATCTCATTAACACTTTTAGGAACTATAGACGCTGCCTTGCTTTCATCAACTTTTGGTTCTTTTGGTAAACTTGCTGCTTTACTCTTGCCTTTATTCTCTTCAATAGTTTTTTTCTCTAGTTCTTTTGCTGCTTCTGCTTTTGCTTCTTCTACTAAACTTGGGAATACGTTAGACACTACATCGCTGTAAAAATCATTCAAATGATTTACATTATATTCATCTGCAAAGTACTTGTCGAATAATGTTTTTTTGGTTTGCTCATCCTTTACTGATTTGAATATATTGTTTAATTTGTTAGTTTTATTTTCACTGAGGACTGATTTAATTTGTTCTTCTAAATTTTTCTTATCTTTCTTATCTTTTAAGAGTGCTTCATATTGCTCTGGTGTTAGTGTGACAACATCTTTCTTTTGTTCTTCTTGAACTGCTTGTTTTGTTTGTTCTCCTGCTGTAACTTGCGGAATTTGTTGAACTTGTGCGCTCATTATGTCTTTAGTTTCACTTTGACTAACTAAGGAAGTAATTGATGCGGCTAGACTTGAATCCTCTTTATCACATATTGCTGCCGCTAATGATCTATCGCATGAAGGTTTGTCCCCCTTACAATATTTGTTAATAACTGCTTCTTGACCATATGCGCCTTTTGGTACTAATGAGAGTGAGATGCCTTCCCAATCAGTAATATCATTTTCTGGTCCCGCACTATGCCATATATGAGGTGAAACAGCAAATGGAACCCATGTTTTAGCACCACTGTCTAATAGTGCTGATGCTGCTTTACTATCATTGAGTTTTATATTAGCAGTATAAAACACATCGTCTGTTCCATCATTATAAGAGAAAGGTTCAGAAATAGATTCTATAATTCCATGAGTGTGTTTTTTGTATTCTTCTAATAGGCCTTCTTTTGAATTAGCGAATATATGTCCTTTTTGTCTCTGGCTTGATAAGTGTTCTGGAATAATAACAAATGGCTTTCCAATAAATGAGTTTATCTTATCTTGAATTGTTGCCCTATTTACCTTCCAACCTGCTTCATTTGCTTTAGTTGAAATTAGGAACGTCTTTATGTAATGTCCTTTTTCATTAGTATATGATTCTGTTTGAGGTGGCTCTAGTATTTGCAATATATTAATTCTGTTATTTAATAAAATGGGAACTATTAATATTGTATAATAAAGAGTTTATCCAATCATTCTTACTATACTGTCAGATGTTAGAAACTATGTATATGGATTGGAAGAATTGCTGGACTAGATTTTTGTTATCTGAGAAGTTAGAAGAACATTTACCCTTCTAGTTTAGTTTGTTGTAATAACGGTTTAACTCTTGCCCTTGCTATTTCAAGATATTCTGGATTAAGTTCTATACCAATACATTCTCTATGCAAGTTTACAGATGCTAGATAAGTTGTGCCTGATCCTATAAATGGATCTAGAACTAGATCGCCTTCCCTACTACCCATTGTTATTAGATAGGAAAATAGTTTTAGGGGTTTAACTGTTGGGTGGTGGTTTTTTACTAATACTGGCAATCTTGGATTGCCAGTAGATTCAACAGGAGATGCATTCAAGCCCATTAACATTTTTCCTTCTAAATCTTCACATCCTTTATTTCTCTCACTCTTTGAGGCTTTAGGTGTAATTATAAAAGGAAATGTTTTACTCCAAGCATCAAGTGAGAAATAACGAGAATATGAACCTGAATCATTATATTGTATTATGCGTTCTTTGTTTACATACATAGATGAATTCTTTCTATGATAGCCTTCTGCTGTATTATCCATTGCTTCTTGTGATATCTGAGTTCTAAAACCACTCTTTTTAATTGAACCATCATTTAATACATCATCACTAACTAATAGATTGGCTGGAAATCTGCCTTTTTGATTTACTTCTGGTTTAAATGGAATTTTCTTTAATATATCATAACCATGATCTTGTGACCATTTCCTATAAGTTGACAAGTTACCCGATTTATCGAATCTCTCAACATCGCCTTTATCTTGTTCACTATGATAAGGAATACGACAATCATCTAACCATGTTAATGTTTTACCTTTGCTAACGACTAGGATAACTTCAACTGCTGGTTTTGGTTGAAATCCTACATATGCACCTTCCATCTTTTTTGCTTCATCTGTTGCTGGTTTTGTGATGTTCCATTCTCTACCAAAATCAAAACTAGCATAATTAAATGAGCGTTTATCTTTACCTATAATTTCTCTCTCTGCTTCTGTTCTTTCTATAAACCAATCCCACTCCATCCCTAAATCTATAATCTCTTTTAATCCATTCCAGTCTTTCATTGTTGGAACTGTTGGTTGTGAGTCTTCTGTAATCCAATGAGGAATTAAACCGCCACCTTTTAACTTATGATTTAAATGATTGCGTAATTGAGTGATTGTATAACCTGATTCTCTTATTTTGTTTTTAAGAAATTTCGCTAATTCTTTGCGTTTATCTTCCTCTCTACCATTTCGTTTATCTATTAACTTACTAACATTAGCCGCTTTAGGAAATCCACTGGCATAAGTCCAATAGATAGAAGTGTAATTGGTTCTAAATCCTGCTGTTTCTAGGTTTATAATCATTCTGCTTAATACGTCCTGTCTTGGTGAACACATGATAAATGCTAACTTACCTTCCTTTAATACTCGGAAACATTGCTTCCAAACTTCAAGATCAGGTAGTGCTTTATCCCAATCCTTACCCATGAATGATATTCCATAAGGCGGATCAGTGACTATTAGATCAAAAGTGTTGTCTGCAAAATTAGATAAGACTTGTTTGCTATCTCCCCGTAAGAACACATAAACAATTAATTTTGTTTATTTGTGGGAACTATTAAAAATCAGAACAATCCAAACTATAACCACAATTAAGACATTTAGATTTACAGGCAATACTTTTTAATTCTGCACCACATCTGTAACAATTCATAGTGTTTTAGCCTCTTCAATATGTTTACAATCACCAGTATATCTAAAACCTTCACAATCACAAACCCATGATTTTCTGTTTGAATTGTATATCATGTAGTTGTCCTTGTAGAATGTTTTGGAATCTATTTTAATCATTTTCGTAATCGCTTCATCCCTAAATTATATAAACACTGACAGATAAACTCTATGGGATTAATTCGTGGGAAATGGATATAGATGGTGCCGTCTTTGAGTTCTTTATATGCATATTTTCTTTTTCTTCTATGTAGTTCGGCCATCATTGCAATACAGCGAATATCATCTAAGGGTGGAAAGTCAGCATCCACTATTACTTTCATTAAAGTGAATAACATTTTATCTTTATCTTCTATTATGAAATTTCGCTCAGTTGACGTATTTTTATAATCATGAATTACCAACTAGGGAAGTATTAGCGGTGGAAAAGTTGGTACATAAACAAACATCATCATTATAAAGGTCTACTAAACAGGGCCTGTCGCCATCGCATACAATCCAATGTGATTCTTCTCTATGACCACAAGTACAATTCAATTACTTGTCTAGTATATTCAAGATAATAAAAGGATTATTGAAGCAATTACCTGCTGTTGTTGAGTGGATCGACGAGACAGTTGCCAAGTATAACAAGCAACTTGGAATAAATAAAGCGCCCTATGTATTCTTTAACCTTGATAATATACCAAAAGAAGCCTTGAAGAATAGGGCAGTACGAGCGTATAAAAAATATGCTGCTGTTACATGTATCTCTGGTTCTAAAAAGCCGCATTTGATGATTATTAATTTAGAGTATCATAAATCTATTGCAGAATTGGAAGATACAATAGCGCATGAAATGTTGCATGTTAGATTTCCTAGATTAGAACATGGGGAGGATTTCTGGAAGAAGTTGGGAATGATTCTCATGGGGAAAGAGTATAAGAATATGAGGCGTAAGCGTAAATAATGTATGAAATAATATGGGTTCCAGCAACAATATTCTTGGCAGGATTAGCAGTAATGATTTGGGGAAGTCTGTATTCGGTGAAATAAAAATAATGGATTGGCTATATGTCTTAACTGGTATTGCTATAATGTTGGCTACTATGACTACGATATGGTTTACTGTGAAAAGACAGGATAGAATGTTTGATAGATTTTATAGGGATGATAGTGACAATGAGGGTGGAATTCAAGTATGACTTTCTATTGTTGTGATGAACTACTAGAAGAACTGGCTGATAGTGGTAATGAAGAGCCCTGGACTGTTAGAGAAGCGCAAGATGTCTTTCACTTCAAATATTGCCCTTTTTGTGGTTTTAAATTATCTATGTTGCGCTAGTCATATTCATAGGTTCTATTATCACCTTTTACAATTATTATACAACGACTGCAATCACAAGGACATTGGCATGGACATGTTGGTGGACAGTTACACTGACAGCAACAAAAGAATCTCATTTACTTTTTCTCCAAAATTGATACATACATAATGAACAGAAATGTTCGCTAGGATATTCTATTATTACAGTTTCTTTTTTACAATTAGGACAGACTACTGTCATTTACTTTTCATCCTCTTCTATTTTTAAAAGACCAAAACCTTCATGATTCTTTACTCTACAAGGACAATCTATTTTTGTGCTAAAAAATTTCTGATGTTTAAACTGATCGATTCTAATATCATGGCATTGTTTATGATTGCCTTTCTCACATTCTGAACATACTATTTTCACTAGCATTTACTTTTTATCCTCTTCATTAATTACTATTTCATTCCAACATTTGATACAAATATTACTATCGTGTTCTGCTAACTTACCGCATAACTCACAAATCATAATTCCACTTCCTTAGGCTTACCATAAAGTCTATACATAGAGCGCCAGACATGAACTGCATCTCTCTTTTCATAGCCACAATCAACGCAATATGATTCTTTATTTGCTCGCCAGGGTACTCTAGCATGACATTGTCGACATTCCATTTTCCAGCAACTTGGACATAAAGGATAAATCTCTTTATTGAATTCTCTAGCACATTCAATACACATAAAATGTTGTTGCTTATAGTCATATAAACGCATATTTATTTTCTCATACTTGTTAATCCATTTGTCTACGCCATCTTTCATACATAGATGTCGTTTAGGTGAGATTCCTGCGTCAGGCCTATAAGGTTCTTCAAGTAATGCTAGCCTCTTGGTCTTCCTATTAATTACACCTTTATTCCAATATCCAGTTCTTTTACAATTGTTGCATTTTGTTTCACTGTTATAATCTGGATGCTCGACTTCTATTATTTGTATAGTGCTATCCATTAATGATAGATTGGATTGTTGTAACAGTTTAGGAACTATGGTCATTTACTTTTTATCCTCTAATATTGTTTTTATAAATACTTCAAGTTTCTTTAATTCATCTTTTGGAATCGAAAAATTACCACCCATTCGCCCACTCCTGATATCAAACCAGTATTCATCATTTTCTGGTTTTAGTAATTCTATGGAAATGCCTTTTGTAGAAAATCTCCAAGATTTCATTTACTTTCTTCTTTTTTCTTTAAGATTATTTCAAAATCAACTTCTTTAGCAACCTCATATTTATAATCCAAATTCTCACCAGTTGTAAATCTAAATTTATCAATGAACGATCCTTTCTTACATTGGTATCTCATTTCCGATTATCCAATGGATTGTATTTTTCTTGAACTATTCTATATGCTTCTTGATCTGATATATATTGAATCAGAGCCTCGACTTCTAATCTATTTATATGTTTGTTCACTTGTGCATATGCAATGACATCTAATAATAATTTTCTCAGGTTGTTTCGTTGTTCCAAATTCATAATCTTACTATAAAAAAACTCATTATTAAATAGTGAGGTACTAAAGTGGACCTATATCGTTGGATTCATTTATGAATGGTACTAATCTACATCTGCAATGGTTGTGCAGTGGTGGTTCAGGTATATCTAGATCAATAGATGGGTCATAAACCGTTCTGTTCAAAGGTGCGCATATTTCAGGATCCACTACTGCATCTTCTTGAGTGAGAAACATAACTCTACCAGTCATTGTTGATAAGTCAGTTATTTGTACAGATAATTCACCTTCTCCTACTGTTTGAAGACTACCGAATCCAATACCTAATTCAAATGGGTTATTGAGTATTTGCATCTTTGATATAACGGCGTTATTAAATGCTGAAAATGTTGCAAATGCTGATAATCCAATCATTGCTGCTGTAGTATCAAACTGTGGCTTTAAATCTAATCCTTCTGGTTTTGCTATGAATTCGGTTTCTCTTCTATGCAATCTACCCGATGTTTTCCAGAATTGATTGCTAACTTTGTCTGTAACCAATTGAATATTTTGAACATCTGTAACTGATATAAATGGTACAAAATCTGAATTGATATTTGATATTTGGTCTGTGACTAGGTTGCTGCCTGCCTGATATCCGTCTTGAACGGTTTTCCTAATTATGTTTCTGATTGTTGTGTTGTATTTTAGTTGTAATGATTCGATTGGTGCTATGGAACCTTTGATATTATTGTTATAGAAAGCGTTTAATTTCCTTTTGAGAGCGTTTTCAATTGTTCCTAGTTTTTTAGTTATCTCTCTGTTGGTTTTTCTTATATTCATTTAATTCCCTTTCATGTTCAGGACTTCCTATACAATCATTACATAATGGCTTTGCACCTGTTCTACTATACCCAAAACCGCCTATGAATCTAACATCTCTACCGCATATACGACATTCAATCTTCTGATTGTTGATCATGTTCTATCACTAATGTAATACCCATATTAGATAACTTGTTGATTTCTTCATATGCTTGGCCTAATAAAGATTGGATTAGTTTAATCTGCTCTTTTATCTCTGCAATACCTTGAAAGTTAACCTTGTGTGTTTCGAGCATTTTGATTCCTGTTTTTATTGAAATTGTTTGCTGGCTGTTTATTTGGTTGGTTTCCACCATTGTTATTATTATTAGGATTATTTAGTGCTTGCGCTTGAATATCTTGCTGGCGCTGAACTGTCACGGCTTTGTTAATCTCAGTCTCTTCTAGTTGTAGCCTGTTTGCAATATCCTTACGGTCAATATCTTTTGCTGTGTCAACATTGGTAAATACACCTTCATCCATCAGTATCTTATCTGCATCAATGATATCTTTTCTTGTTTCAAAGTTTATATCCTGGAATATTGCTTTAATTCGTATTGGTGCGCTTATTACGTCTTCTACATCAATACCTAAGTGATCTGCTAAAATTGGATCATACCAATAGTCTTCCAAAATTCCCTGAAGCCATGTGCGATAACGTGTTAGAACACCAGTTTTATACACTTGCATCACTTGGTTGGCAGTTGCAAAATTGGTAGTATCTTCAAAAAGCATGAATAAAGGTAGATTCATAGAAATAGACATATGTTTTGCTAATGCGTTTATGACTTCCATTAGTCTCATTGGATCTAGTGATAAATCATGAACATCTGCTGTCAACTGTTGTTCGTTGTGGACTAGCCATGTACCCGCTTCAAGTTCTTCTTTGAGTTTCTTAATCGTTGACTTCTTACTAGTACCAGCATACATTATACCGAATTTGGAATGTGCTTGTCTTGCTATCTCGGGCATATCTTCTGCTAGTATGACATCTATAACATTGGCTGCTTCTAGGATGGGCCATACTGCTGATAAGCCTGAATAGTTAGAGTTATCTAGAATATTGTAATCATCATTAAATGCTGGTATCAATTCATCTGCATTGTATCTTTTAGGTCCAGTTGCTAGCGCTTTACCATCATCATACTTTAATCCTACAAATTGTCCAGTTGCTTCATCTGCAATAATTTCTTTGATTCTCATACTTGCCAGGTGCAATAATGCTCTTGGTTCTCCTTTTGTTGCACTACCGTCTTCATTTGGTGTATTTGGAAACTTGACTATCTTTAAAGCGCCTCTACCGAATATTAGAGTCGAAGCCAACAGTTTATCTAAACTGCTATGAAGTTTGACTCTCTTATTAATACGGGTAAGTTTTTGTTTTAACTCTTTGATTCTTAATGAGTTGCCTTCCTCATCAGTTAGAGTATCATCATCTATCTGTTTTTCTAGTTTCTTTATTGCGTCATCGTCTAATCCTGTTGTAAGTTCATCGTTAGGTTCTATTACGAAATCTGTTCGCTCTGGATTGATAAAGTAAACTGTTCTATCTACTATTGTTCGAACTATTCCATTATTGATATAAGCAAGACCGCATTGTTTTAGTTGATCAGTTTTAAGAACAGTGACTAGATTATCTATTGAAGCAGCAGCAAGTGATTTATTGCCTGTTACTTCTGATTTAGCAAAATTACGTTTGGCTATTGAACTAAAAGCAGATTCATGTTCTTTTGGTTTTCTTTGTTTAACCTGGTCATTTATATTATTAGTATAATCATTATCATACCATGTTGGGTCAGGATATCGTTGCACATATTTATTAACGAACTAATAAGTTAGGGAACTAATAATTGCCGCTATCAAAAACTACATTAACATTACCTTTTTCTGATAATATATCTGGATCATCTGTTTGATGTATCTTATTAGCATTTCTTTTAGGCTTTTTCTTTCTAGGTTCTACACTGGCAAACTCTGATCCTGATTCATAATGAGTTTTAACTAAATCAAATGCTGGTTGGTATCCACCTTCTCCTTGAACTGTATGAACTGGTGAATCTCTTTTGCAATAAGGGCAGTAAAGATATTCATCTGCGTGATATTGTTTCTGTTGCGCTTCTATTGGATCCAGTGGTTGCATCTTTGATTTTATTCCTACCTTTTTACACATTGGACAATATATTTCATCTTCATCAGTGTATTCATCACCTATAACACTAATTGCTGGTTTTCTTTTTTTACTGTTCATTTTGTTATGAATTCCAATAGGCCTAATGACATTAGCATCATGGCAATTGCAATTGTAAAAATGAATAATAGTAGCATTATACCATAAACTACTAAATCATTAAACCCATCCTTTTTGTTTTTATATATCTCAATGATGAGGGGTATTGTTAAAACAAATACTACTATTGATGCGATAAATAATACAATACTAGTAGTTATCTCAATTATCATCTTATAATACCTCTACACATCAACCTAGCAGCATCTAAATGATCATTAAACACAGTTTCTGATTTCTGCAAATCCCAATCATCCATCATTTGCGCTGTCCTCATAGCAGTAATAAGTTTCTCATATCTTTTATCTATTGCCAGTTTACCATCACTTGCTAGATGGTACATGTTCTCTAATAACCTTTTATGTTCTTGATTGTATCCGAAATGTATTGGGTGGATTCTATCTCTTCTACTGTAAACATCTTGCCTGCGCCAGTTTAGATTCTCACCGAATTTTATCTTTGCTTGATTAACTGATGCAGCATGTGAGCCATCAACAAAGAAATGGGTATTAGGTCCATACTCTAGGAATATTTCAAACATGGTATTTGCTACCTGTTCGGGGGTTGGTGGTGTATCTCCAAAATCTTCCATCTTCATTATCCTTAATACTTTCTCATCTTCTAGCCATTCTCCTACACAGATAACGGTTTTACTATCTGAATAACCATAATCAACACCTACTGGATGGGCGCAGAACTGATTAATCCAGGTCCCTCTATATTTCTCACCTAAATCAGTGCATTGTTGTATTAGTGATGCTGAAAAGACATTGCCTATCTTACCGAGATATTTGAGGTTATATTCACGTTCAAAATAAGGTTCGTTACGCTCTCTTGCAATAAAATCATCATCGTAGATTTTACCAAGTCCCCTTCTGTAGTCAAGGAAAATTTTATTGAAGTATGATTTACCAAACTTATGTTCGTGTTCGATTTTATAAAATAAACCGTCGGGCCTATTGGGTGTTGACACCATAATAATTTTTCCTTTTGATTTTTCTTCGTAACTCTTAATAACAAATTCGAGTTCATTTTGTTCAATAGATTCAAAGAAGTCTGATTCATCTACGAATATATAGTTTACATCAATGTAGCCTCTCATGGCCTTGACATTCTTGGATGGGAATACCTTAATCCATGTTTTCTTAATCCATAACTCTGTATATTTAGATTGTAGTCTTAAAAGAGGATAACCTCTATCAAATACCTTCTCCATTCTTTTCTTTATGTCATTTGCCATCTCTTCTTTAGTTCCCGAAATTATGAATATGTTTTTGTTATCTAGGTCATTGGAGACGCACATCTT
>Ga0068867_100000090_pt1 | contig 57958 bp, 52 predicted proteins | sample KBSMisM32_FD_65649 | JGI IMG/M metagenome (GOLD analysis project Ga0068867, IMG submission 65649) | Miscanthus rhizosphere microbial communities from Kellogg Biological Station, Michigan, USA - KBS Miscanthus M3-2 | ecosystem: Host-associated > Plants > Roots > Rhizosphere > Soil ...
ACGCCGAGCTCGGCATACTGCTCGATCTTGTCCTCGGACTTCTCGCCCAGCCACTCGCAGGCACGGCGCTTGGCGGCGTCGATGATGGGGTCGGCCGCGTGGCCGACGGTGAGCGTGTAGATCTGGGAGACGATGGAGTTCAATCCCTCGGACATCGCATCGCCGACGCTGCCGCGCATCGCCGCGCCCCGCTCGCGCAGAGCCGACTCGAAGACGATGGCGCCGTCGGCGTCGATGGCGGACGGGTCCACCCGGCGCACGGCCTCGCGCAAGTTCTCGGGATGCGTGATGACGGTGACGCCTTCGGGCAGCTCCATCACCACCACTTGGCCTTCGGTCGACGGCACCGCCCGCCTCATGCGGCCCGGGTCGCTCGCGCGGGCGCTGGTGGACAGGTCGAAGGCCTGGTCGACGCGGATCAGGCCACGCGGAAGAAACGGGTCATCCTGCGCGGGTGCTGCCGAACGCTGGCTGTTCTCAAACGCCCGAGGCAACCGCTCCGGCGGAAGGGGCGCGCCCCGCAACTTCAAGGTCACCGGATCGGCCATGCTGTCTCCTGACTGAGGCGGGCGCCAGTACAGCACGCCGGAGGGGTTGTCTCAATCCCCAGGATTGCTAAGGTGAGGCTGTCCGGTTTTGGTTGCTTGGGGTGATTTCGGGTGGTGGTGAGGCCCATGTGGTGCACAGGGCGGGTGAGGCAAAGGCGCGGGTGGGCAGGCCAGGGCGCGCTGATCAGGCGGTCGGCCGTTGGCCGACTTCCCTGCGGTGCTCGGACTCGCGGCCCGTCGGCGAACTCCCGCCGCTCGCGTTGCTCGCTGTGGTCAAACAGCGCCGACGAGTATGAGGACGAAGCGCGCTGCGCGCGCGGCCCCGAGTCCTCCGCTCCTCGGCGCCTTCAAAGCGCGCCCTGGCCTGCCCACCCGCGCCTTTGCAGTGGCAGTGGGTTGGCGCAAAGAAAAATGCCTCCCTCGCTGAGAGAGATTGGCGCAAAGAGAATGCCCCCTCTCCCGCGGGGAGAGGGTTGGGGGTGAGGGCGACGGCGGGGGAGTTGACGAGGCCGGTCAGCGCTTGCGCCCGGACCTTCTTATCGCAGCGGCCCATGCCCCCACCCCAACCCTCCCCCAGCGGGGGAGGGAGCAATGCAAGACCGAGCACACCGCCACAGTCTGAGTGGGTGGCGGGTGCCGCCTGCCGCGTCCCACCCACTCGCCGCGATAGAAGCAGAAGACGCCCGACAAACAGCCCCACAAACCCCCTACATCACCTTCCCAAACCACACCACCGACAACCCAGCCGCAATCACCACCACCACCGCCGCAAAAGCCGCGAACAGCCCGCCGATCTCGGTTTCCTTCTTCTCCACCACCAGCCGCGTGCTCAGCGACTGGTACACCTTCTTCAGGTCGTTGGCGGTACCGGCATAGAAGTACTCGCCGCGCGTGAGGTTGGCGATGCCCTTGAGCGCTTCCTCGTCGAGCCGCACGCGCATGCTCCAGCCTTCGAAGCCGATGGTTTCGCCTTCCTTGGTGCCGATGCCCACGCTGAATACCTTCACGCCGCGGTCGGCGGCCATCTTGGCGGCGTCGAGCGGGTCGGGCCCCGTGGTGCGCTGGCCGTCGGTGAGCAGGATGATCGCGCCCGACGGGTACGAGCCCGGCACCATCGGCTCGATGTCCTTGGGCGGCTTGGCGTTGGGCCCGAGGGGCATGTTGCGCGCGCCGGTGATCTGCGACAGGTCGATGCCCGCGTCCGGGAACAGCGTGGCCAGCGACAGCACGATGCCGCTGCCGATGGCCGTGCCGCGCTGCAGCTGGAAGCGGTCGATGGCCGCGACGATGTCCTCGCGGCTTTGTGTCGGCGGCTGCACCACCGCGGCGGTGCCGGCGAAAGACACCACGCCCACGCGCACGCTGCGCGGCAAGTCCTTGATGAAGGCCTTGGCGGCCTCCTGCGCGGCGACGAGCCGGTTGGGCTGCACGTCGGTGGCCTGCATACTGCCCGACACGTCCATCGCGAGGATGATGGTTTCCTGCTGGCTGGGCAGCGTGACGATGGCCACCGGTCGCGCCGTGGCCAGCAGCATGGCCGCGAGCGCGACCAGCATCAGCGCGGGCGGCAGGTGGCGGCGCCAGCCGGGGCCTTTGCCGGCGGCCTGCTTGACGAGCGCCAGGCTCGCGAAGCGCACGGTGTTCTTCTTGCGCCGGTGCAAGAGCCAGAGGTAGGCGAGCACCAGCAAGGGCAGGGCGAGCAGCAGCCACAGCAAGTCGGGCCAGACGAAGTTCATGCGGCACCTCCGTCATGTCTGCGCGATGCCGCCACGTTGGCCGACTGGCGCAGCAGGTGCACCGGCAGGCCACCGCCGGCCGACAGGCGGCTGCGCTGTCGCCTCATCTCGGCGAATCGGAGTACGGCATCCACCAGGTCATCATCCGTCGCGAGTTCGAGCGTGTCCACCCCCGCACGCATCAAGGCGTCGTGCAGCTGTTCCTCGTTGGCCTGGGCAGCCTGGATGAAGCGCTCGCGAAAGCCCGCGTCGTGCGTGTCCACGAACATCTGCTCGCCGGTCTCGGCGTCCTGGATGGTGACGAGGCCGAGGTCCGGCAGCTCCAGCTCGGCCGCGTCGTACAGGCGGATGGCCAGCACCTCGTGGTGCTGCGCGAGCCGCGCGAGGCCCGCGTCCCAGCCCGGCTCGCTCATGAAGTCGGACACCACGAACACCATCGAGCGCCGCGGGATCATGGTGCGCGCCGCCTCCAGCAAGTGGCGCAGCTGCGTGGGCGATTCGCTGCGCGGCGAGACGTGCGCCTGCATGCGCTGCAGCAGGTGCAGCACGTGCATGCGGCCGTGGCGAGCCGGCAGCATCGCGTCCACCTTCGAGCCGAAGAAGATCGCGCCGACGCGGTTGCCGTGGCGCGTGAGCAGGCGCGACAGCACGGTGACGAACTCGGCCGACACCATGCGCTTGGTGCGCTCCTGCGAACCGAAGTCCACGCTGCCGCTCAGGTCGAGCAGGAACCACGCGTTGAGCTCGCGGTCCTCGGTGAACTCGCGCACGTGCGGCGTCTGCAGCCGCGCCGTCACGTTCCAGTCGATGTGGCGCACGTCGTCGTGGTGCTGGTATTCGCGCAGGTCGGCGAAGTCCAGGCCCGCGCCGCGGAACAGCGTCCGATAGTCGCCCTGCAACATGCCGTCCAGGCGGCGGATCACCGTCCACTCGAGACGGCGCAAGATGGCTTCGGCCGTGGGCGCACTCATGGGACTGTCACGCAGCCTGGTGGGACATCGGCTTGTCGGGCTTGGGCACCTTGGCCACGATCTGCGACACGATCTGGTCGGGGCTCAGGCCTTCGGCCAGCGCTTCGTAGCTCAGCACCAGGCGGTGGCGCAGCACGTCGGGCACGAGGTCCACCACGTCCTCGGGCAGGGCGTACGAGCGGCCGCGCAGCATCGCCATCGCGCGTGCGCCTTCGATCAGGCCGATGGTGGCGCGCGGGCTCGCGCCGAAGCTGATGAACCTGGCGAGGTCCGGCAGGCCCTGGCGGCCGGGCTCGCGCGTGGTGGACACCAGCTTCACCGCGTACTGCATGAGCGACGGATCCACGTAGACCTTGCGGCATTCCATCTGCAGCTCGGCCAGCTGCCCGGTGCTCACGACGGGCGTGACGTGTGTCGGCTCGCCCGTCACGCGCTGCACGATCACGAACTCCTCTTCCTCGCTCGGGTAGCCGACCAGCACCTTCATCATGAAGCGGTCCACCTGCGCTTCGGGCAGCGGGTAAGTGCCTTCGGTCTCGATGGGGTTTTGCGTGGCCATCACCAGAAAAGGCGACGGAACCTTGTGCGTTTCGCCTGCAATCGTTACCTGTCGTTCCTGCATGACTTCGAGCAGCGCACTTTGCACCTTGGCGGGCGCGCGGTTGATCTCGTCGGCCAGCAACAGGTTGGCGAACACAGGCCCCAGCGAGGTGCTGAAATCGCCCGTCTTCTGGTTGTAGATGCGCGTGCCGACGAGGTCGGCGGGCACCAGGTCGGGCGTGAACTGGATGCGCTTGAAGCTGCCGCGCAGCGTGGTCGCGAGCGTCTTGACGGTGATGGTCTTCGCCAGGCCCGGCACGCCCTCGACGAGCAGGTGGCCTTGCGCGAGCATGGCCACCATCACGCGTTCGAGGAACTTGTCCTGCCCGACGACGACACGCTTGACTTCGTAGAGGATGCGCTCCATCAGGTTGGCGGTGTCGGGCGTGTCCATGCGGCTCCTTGGGAACGTGGATGCGGTGGATGAAGGCGGGTCAGAACGGCGGCATGCCGGCGGCCGCGGCGGCGTTCTCGATGGGCACCGCGAAGCCGATGCCGATGAAGGTGCCTTGCTCGCCGGGGTTGAGGATGGCGGTGACGATGCCCACGACGGCCCCGTCCATGGTCACGAGCGGGCCGCCCGAATTGCCGGGGTTGGCGGCCGCATCGAACTGGATGAGGTTGGTGAGCCGCTCGCCCTCGGGCGCGCGGAAGCTGCGCTTGAGCCCGGAGATGACGCCGCCCGAGGCCGAGGGCCCGATGCCGAAGGGAAAGCCCACGGCCAGCACCTGGTCACCGGGGATCAGGTCGCCCGTGCCGCGCATGGTGGCGGCCTGCAGGTCATCCGGGATGCTCTTGGCGCGCACCACGGCGAGGTCGTTTTCCGGCTGCACGCCCACGAGGTTGGCGTCGGATTCGTGGCCGTCGAAGAAGGTCACGCGGATGCGCTTGGAGCCGGCCACCACGTGCAGGTTGGTGAGGATGGTGCCGTTGTCCACGATGACCACGCCGGTGCCGGTCGAGCGCGCATGCAGCTTCGGGTCGTCGCTCGGCTTGTCGTCCTTGTCGTCGTCGTCGCCCACGATGCGCACCACCGACGGCCGGATGGCCGCGTAGGCCCGTGCGTAGGGCGAGGGCAGCACCTCCTTCACCAGCGACTGCTTGACGGCGTTGTCGATGTCCTCCTGCGTGAGTGCGCGCAGCGGCGCGAACATCGCACGCTGGGCCAGCCCGCCGCAGAGCACGAGCAGCACCGCGGCGGTGGCCCACATCGGCGCGCGGTGGCGGGAGAAGAAGTGGCGGATGCGCTGGCGGCGCGTGGGGCGGGCGGAGTGGCCGGCGGATGCGGCCGGGTTCGCATCGGACGCCGGCTCGAGGGTGTCTGGCGAGGAGGTGGCGATGGAAGTATCTCGCGCGGGCGCCGGCGCTTCAGGCCGGACATTGGAGCCCGGTCTTTGGCGTGAACGGCTGTAAAGCGGAGCCTTCTTCATCGCTGCACCCCCTCGGCTCGCTTTCCAGCAAGCCCGGTGCCTGAACCGTATCACGGTCGCCCGCTTCGTGCACGTGGGGTCATGCGCAAAGCGGCATGATTCGGCGAATGTCATGGATCGATACCCACTGCCATCTCGATGCCCGCGAATTCGATGCCGACCGCGACGATGTCGTGCGCCGCGCGCGTGAGTCAGGCGTCGGTCAGATCGTGCTGCCGGCGGTGGCGGCGTGGAATTTCCAGCAGGTGCGGGACCTGGCGCATGAACACCGGCTCGCCTATGCGCTGGGCATCCATCCGATGTGCGTCGATGATTCGCGCGACGGCGACCTGCAGTTGCTTCGTGCTGCACTGCAAGAACACCGCGGCGACCCGCGTCTCGTGGGCGTCGGCGAGATCGGGCTGGACCACTTCGTGCCGGGGCTGGACCGCGACAAGCAGGAGCGCTTCTACGAGGCGCAGCTCAAGCTCGCGGTCGAGTTCGAGCTGCCGGTGATCGTGCACGTGCGGCGCTCGGCGGACACCTTGCTCAAGCACCTGCGGCGCATCCCGGCGCGCGGCATCGCGCATGCGTTCAACGGCAGCGAGCAGCAGGCGAAGATCTTCATCGAGCTCGGCTTCAAGCTCGGCTTCGGCGGCGCGATGACCTTCGACCGCGCGCTGCAGATCCGCCGGCTCGCGGGCTCGGTGCCCGACGATGCGATCGTGATGGAGACCGACTCGCCCGACATCCCGCCGCACTGGCTCTACAAGACGGCCGAGCAGCGCGCGCATGGCGAGACCATGCGCAACGAGCCGGCGCAACTGCCGCGCATCGCGCAGACCTTGACCGAGCTGCGCGGCTGGTCGTTGGAAGATGCCGCGCGCATCACGACCGCCAATGCGCATGCCGCGCTGCCCCGCCTGGCCGCGCTCGACAAGCCAATGCGTTCAACCACAGAGGACACAGAGAACACAGAGTGAATTGCTTTTCCTCTTGTGGTCTCTGTGTGCTCTGTGGTTCAAACAATGGGCCGCCCGGCCGGGACAGGGCGCACTTTGCCCACCCTACACTGCCGCGATGCCTTCCCGAAAGAACCCCGCCGACGATCTCGCGCCGGCCACCATGTCAGAAGCCGACGGCGTGCGCTACCTGCACCTGGGCACGCCCTGGGTGCAGGGCGCCATGCGCGTGCGCAAGCCGCAGTCGCTGGAGCTCGAATACATCCAGCGCATGATGGCGTGGATGCTGTTCCGGCCCGAGTCCGAGGTGGCCAAGGGCCATGCGGTGCAGCTCGGGCTTGGTGCCGCCGCGATCACGCGGTTCTGCCAAGGAGTGATGAAGATGCGCACGACGGCGGTGGAGCTGAACCCCACCGTCATCGCCGCCTGCCGCTTGTGGTTCCGGCTGCCCGACGACGGCGCGAAGCTGAAGGTGCTGAACATGGACGCCGCCGAGTACGCCGCCGATGCAGACAAGGCAGGCACAGCCGACGCGCTGTGCGTGGACCTGTACGACCACGAGGCCGCGAGCCCCGTGCTCGACAGCGAAGCCTTCTACCGCGACTGCCATGCGCTGCTCGCCGACGGCGGCGTGATGAGCGTGAACCTCTTCGGCCGCGATGCGAGCTTCGAGCGCAGTGCAAGGCGCATCGCCCGTGCCTTCGGCGCCGGGCAGCTGCGAACGCTGCGGCCGACCAAGGAGGGCAACACCATCGTCATCGCGGTCAAGCCCGCGGGTGACGCCTTCGAGATGCCCGGCCGCGACGAGCTTGCCGCTCGGGCGGAAAACATCGAAACTCGATTCCAGCTGCCGGCCCGCAAATGGCTTCGGATGATCCGCGAGCTGCCGGCAGACCTGGATCTTCTTGGCCGTTCGGGCTGAGCGTGTCGACCTTTCGGCACGCTCATGGCGAACCGGTTTGAACACATGACCACCACCGACCTCCCGCATCGCACCACCCCCACCGGACGCCTCGACTGGCGCGTGCTGCTCAAGTGGCTGCGCGACGACAAGGTGATCTCGCCCGACGATGCGGAAGCGACGCGCAAGCGCTTCAGCGGCGCCGACAGCGCCCAGCATCCGCTGGTGCGCCTGGGCGCGGCGGGCCTGACGCGCATGGGCAGCGGCAAGATCCTCGATGCGGAAGCGCTCACCGAATGGCTGGCCGGCCGCTGCGGATTGCCTTATGTGCGCATCGACCCGCTCAAGGTCGACGTGGGTCGCGTGGCGGAGGTGATGTCCATCAGCTACGCCGAGCGCCGGCGCGCGCTGCCGCTGAACTTCGGCGCGCACGAGATCACCATCGCCACCTGCGAGCCCTTCGACACCGCCTGGGTCGCGGAGATCGAGGCGCACACGCGCAAGACCATCAAGCTGCTGCTGGCGAGCCCGCTGGAGCTGCAGCGCTACACCACCGAGTTCTACACGCTGTCGCGCTCGGTGCGCGCGGCCATCAAGACCGGCGAGACCGCGGCGCTCGCGAGCTTCGAGCAACTGGTGGAGCTCGGCCGCAGCAACCGGCAGCTCGACGCCAACGACCAGGGCGTGGTGCAGGTGGTGGATTGGCTGTGGCAATACGCCTTCGACCAGCGCGCCTCCGACATCCACCTCGAGCCGCGCCGCGAGCTCTCCGCCATCCGCTTTCGCATCGACGGCGTGATGCACACCGTCTACCAGCTGCCGCCCGGCGTGATGAACGCGATGATCGCGCGCGTGAAGCTCCTGGGTCGCATGGACGTGATCGAGAAGCGCCGCCCGCTGGACGGCCGCATCAAGACACGCAACCCCGATGGCGACGAAGTCGAGATGCGCCTGTCCACGCTGCCCACCGCCTTCGGCGAGAAGATGGTGATGCGCATCTTCGACCCCGACACCACCGTCAAGCCGCTGGAGCAACTGGGCTTCGGCAGCCACGATGCGAAGCGCTGGGAGTCCCTCGTCAGCAAGGCCCACGGCATCATCCTCGTCACCGGCCCCACCGGCTCGGGCAAGACGACGACGCTCTATTCGACGCTGCGGCGCCTGGCCACTGACGAGGTCAACGTCTGCACCATCGAAGACCCGATCGAGATGATCCAGCCCGCGTTCAACCAGACGCAGGTGCAGTCGGCCATCGACCTCAACTTCGCCGAAGGCCTGCGCGCGCTGATGCGGCAGGACCCGGACATCATCATGGTGGGCGAGATCCGCGACCTCGAGACGGCCGAGATGGCCATCCAGGCCGCGCTCACCGGCCACCTCGTGTTCAGCACGCTGCACACCAACGATGCGGCCTCGGCCATCACGCGGCTGGTGGACCTGGGCGTGCCGCCCTACCTGATCGGCGCGACGGTGATCGGCGTGCTCGCGCAGCGGCTCGTGCGCACACTGTGCGTGAGCTGCAAGCAGCCCGACGACGAGATGACGGCCGACCGCCTGGCCGAGATGGTCAAGCCATGGCGCCTGAATGGCAGCGTGCGCGCGTACAAGCCGGTGGGCTGCCTCGAGTGCCGCATGACGGGCTACCGCGGCCGCGCAGGCCTCTACGAGTTGCTTACCGTGGGCGATGCGGCGCGGCAGTGCATTTCACCCGTGCCCGATTCGGCGCGCCTCAAGCAGCAAGCCTTGAAGGACGGGCTGCGGCCCTTGCGCATGGCGGGCGCCATGAAGGTGGCCGAAGGCGTGACCACGATGGACGAGGTGCTGAGCGCGACGCCGGCGTGGGAGTGAGCTGCCGGCGCGTTCGCGCAACCTCAGCGCGGCGCAAGAGCAACTCCCGATCTGCTCGGGAAATCCAAGTGTTTACCCGCGGTCGCGCTACGTGTAAACCACAGAAACCACGGCTCCTCGCCTCCCTAGAATTCCAGCGATCAAGCATCGCTTTGCGCGAGGAGACATCCCTTGAAAATAAAGAGCCAGCGTGACTTCTGGTCCGGCCTGATGTTCGTCGTTGTCGGCGTCGTCTTCGCGGTCGGCGCGACCAACTATCCGCTGGGCGCTTCGGCACGTCCGGGCCCCGGCTACTTCCCCCTGATGCTCAGCGTGATCATGGCCATCCTCGGCGCGATCGTGCTGTTCAAGTCGCTCACCATCGAGACCGAAGGTGGCGACCCGATCGGCAGCATCGCGTGGAAGCCGCTGCTGGTCATCGTCGCGGCCATCACGGTGTTCGGCATCGCGCTGCCGCGCCTGGGCCTCATCATCACCGTGCCCATCCTCATCGTCATGACGAGCCTGGCCGGCGACGAATTCCACTGGAAGGGTGTCGTCGCCGCCGCTGTGGTGCTCACGGTGGGCGCCTGGGCCATCTTCGTGCTCGGCCTGAAGCTCACCATCCCGATGTGGCCGACCGTCTTCGGCGGCTGAGGACAAGACCATGGACCTGTTGCACAACCTGTCGCTGGGTTTCGGCGTGGCCTTCACGCTGCAGAACCTGATGTACGCCTTCTTCGGCTCGGTGCTGGGCACGCTCATCGGCGTGCTGCCGGGCCTGGGCCCCGTCGCGACCATCGCGATGCTCCTGCCGTCCATCTACTCGCTCGATGCGACGCCCGCGCTCATCATGCTCGCCGGCATCTACTACGGTGCGCAGTACGGCGGCTCCACCACCGCCATCCTGATCAACGTGCCGGGTGAATCAAGCTCGGTGGTCACGGCCATCGACGGCTACGCGATGGCGCGCCAGGGCCGCGCCGGTGCGGCGCTTGCCGCCGCAGGACTGGGCTCCTTCTTCGCCGGCTGCGTGGGCACCATCGTCATCGCCGCCTTCGCGCCGCCGCTCACCGAACTCGCCTTCCAGTTCGGCCCGGCCGAATACTTCTCGCTGATGGTGCTGGGCCTGGTGGGTGCGGTGGTGCTCGCCTCGGGTTCGCTCATCAAGGCGATCGCGATGATCATCCTCGGCCTGCTGCTCGCGCAGATCAACACCGACGTGATCTCCGGCCAGGCGCGCTACAGCTTCGACATCCCCGAGCTCACCGACGGCATCGGCTTCGTCGTGATCGCGATGGGCGTGTTCGGCTTCGGCGAGATCATCGCCAACCTGGGCATGCCAGCCGAGCACCGCGAGGTGTTCACCAAGGACGTGAAGGGCCTGTGGCCCACCAAGGAAGACTTCAAGGAAGCGTGGCCCTCGGTGCTGCGCGGCACCGCGCTCGGCTCGGTGCTGGGCGTGCTGCCCGGCGGCGGCGCACTGCTCGCGTCCTTCGCGTCCTACACCATGGAAAAGAAGCTGGTGCGCAACCCCCGCGTGCCCTTCGGCAAGGGTGCGATCCAGGGCGTGGCCGGCCCCGAGTCGGCCAACAACGCCGGCGCGCAGACGTCGTTCATCCCCATGCTCACGCTGGGCATTCCGCCCAACGCGGTGATGGCGCTGATGGTGGGTGCGATGACCATCAAGGGCATCCAGCCCGGCCCGCAGGTGATGACGAGCAATCCGCAGCTCTTCTGGGGTTTGATCGCCTCGATGTGGGTGGGCAATGCGATGCTCGTGATCCTGAACCTGCCGATGATCGGCATCTGGATCAAGCTGCTGACGGTGCCCTACCGCTTCCTCTTCCCCGCCATCACGCTGTTCTGCTGCATCGGCGTCTACACGCTCAACAACAACACCTTCGACGTCTACCTGACGGCCGTGTTCGCGGTGGTGGGCTATCTGTTCTACAAGTTGAGCTGCGAGGCGGCGCCGCTGCTGCTGGGCTTCATCCTCGGGCCGATGATGGAAGAGAACCTGCGCCGCGCGCTGCTGCTGTCGCGTGGCGACTGGAGCACCTTCATGACGCGTGGTCTTTCGGCCGGGCTGCTGATCGCCGCGGCGCTGATGATCGTGATCGTGATGCTGCCGTCGATCAAGAGCAAGCGGGAAGTGGCGTTCTCTGAGGATTGAGGGCTCCCGTGGATTGACGGCCCCCCAGTCGCTGGCGCTCCTGCCCCCGAGGGGCGCCGCCTTGCGGACCGGCGAAGCCGGATCCGCGGGCGTGGCTTGAGGGGCGCTTTGCTGCGCTCGCTTTGGGGGGTCGCCGTCTTTCTTCTTGGTGTCGCATTTTTGCTGGATGGGTTTTGTATGCTTGGGTGATCACCAATCGCACAAGGCCAGCCCATGTTGACGGCGCACCCACAGCGCGAGACGCTCCACAACGAAGTTCATGCGCGGCCCTACGAGCGGCTCACGTCGCCGCTGATGCTGTCGCATGTCGCGCTGGTCGGCGAGGCGGATGCGGCGCGCGAGCACATTGCTCAGCTGCTGCACAGGCGCCACTTGCCGCTGCCCGCGGACGATGCCAACCACCTGAGCGTGGACCTGGGCGGCGTGCACCTGCGTTGGGAAAAGCACACCGAGTTCCACACCTGCACCTTCTGGAAAGCGCTGCACGAGGCGCCTGAATCCTTCGATTCGCCGGCGCTGGCGGACGTGCCGCACGACTGGCTCGCGGCCATGCCGGGGGAGTGGATCGTCGGCATGCACCTCATGGTCCGAAGTGACAAGGGGGCGGATGCGGGCCCGCGCGTCCAGCAACTGGTGCGGCGCTGCCTGCAGGAAGACAGCCTGCTCGGCGCGAGCGTGATGGACGACGACGCGGAGGTCTACACCGACCTGCAGCTCGCGGCCGACGGCTTCGAGCGGTTCATCGTGATCGCCAATGGCATGAGCCCGCGGCGTCTGGGCCGCGCGGTGCAGCGCCTGCTCGAGATCGAGACCTACCGGATGATGTCGCTCATGGGATTGCCCATGGCGCGCGAGGTGGGCACTTCGCTCGTGCACGCCGAGCGCGACCTGGCGAACGTGGCCGAGCTCATCCGCAGCGCGCAACGCCACCAGGAGCCGGAGCTCTTGCGCCAACTCACGCTGCTGGCGGGGCAGGTGGAAAGCCTCTACGCGAGGACGCATGCGCGCTTTTCGGCGAGCAGCGCCTACTTCGAGCTGGTGCAGCGTCGCATCGAGGAGCTGGGCGAGCATCGGCTGGAGAACCTGCAGACGCTGGGCGAATTCATGGAGCGTCGACTCGCGCCCGCGATGCAGACCTGCGTGTGGGCGGCGCGGCGGCAGCAGGCCTTGTCGGAACGCATCTCGCGCACCAGCAACCTGCTGCGCACGCGCGTGGAGATCGAGCAGCAGCAAAGCAGCCAGGAGTTGCTCGACGCGATGAACCGGCGCCAGAAGGCACAGATGCTCCTGCAAAGCGCCGTCGAAGGCCTGTCGGTCGCGGCGGTGACCTACTACGGCGCGGGGCTGCTGGGGTACGTGGCCAAAGGCGCGAAAGCCGCCGGCTGGCCGGTGCAGCCGGACGTCATGGTGGCGGTGTGCGTGCCCTTCATCGCCCTGGCGGTGTGGCTGGGCATTCGACGGTTGCATCGGCAGGCGCATGCGGAGGTGGAGTAGTCGTCTGGGCGCTTCAGAGGCTGACTTGATCAACCACAGAGGACACAGAGAACACAGAGTGAATGCTTTTCCTCTGTGTTCTCTGTGTCCTCTGTGGTGATCCACAATCCCTGCAGACCACTCCGAGACGAGCCCATGACGCAGCACTTCCATTGGTCCGCCGGCTATGCCAGCCGGCGCCAGCCCATCTTCGGCCGCAACGTCGTCGCAACCTCCCACCCGCTGGCCGCCCAGGCGGGCTTGCGGATGCTGCAAAAGGGCGGCAATGCGGTCGATGCCGCCATCGCCACCGCCGCGGCCATGACCATCGTGGAGCCAGTGAGCAACGGCCTCGGCTCCGATGCGTTCTGCATCCTGTGGGACGGCACGCAACTGCACGGCCTCAACGCCTCTGGGCGCGCGCCCGAGGCGTGGACTGCGCAGTACTTCAAGAAGAAGTACGGCGACGACGCCCGCACGCCGCCCAAGCGCGGCTGGGACGCGGTGACCGTGCCCGGCGCCGTGTCCGCCTGGGCCGCACTGAGCGAGCGCTTCGGGCGCCTGCCCTTCGCGGACCTGATGGAGCCGGCCATCGACATCGCAGAGCGCGGCTATGCCGTGCCGGTGGTGGTGCAGGGGAAGTGGGCGGCCGCGGCCGATGAACTGCGCAGCGGCGCCGGTTTCGCCGACGCCTTCCTGCCGCACGGCCGCGCGCCGCAGGTCGGCGAACTCTTCCGCTTCCCGTCAGCGGCGCGCTCGCTGCGGCTCATCGCCGAGACCCGTGGCGAGGCGTACTACCGCGGCGAGATCGCGCAGGCGGCCTGCAACCATGCGCAACAGCAGGGCGCTGCCATCACCCCGCAGGATTTCGCGCGCTACGAGCCCGAGTGGGTCACGCCGCTGGCCAAGAACTACCGCGGCCACACGCTGCACGAGATCCCGCCCAACGGGCAAGGCATCGCCGCGCAGATCGCGCTCGGCATCCTGCAGCACTTCGACCTCGCGTCGATGCCGGTGGACAGCGCCGAGCACCAGCACCTCCAGATCGAGGCGATGAAGCTCGCCTTCGCCGACGTGTACCGCTACGTGGCCGACCCGTCGGCCATGGCGGTGAGTGCCGAGGCCCTGCTCGACGACGCCTACCTCGCGAGCCGCGCGAAGCTCATCGACCGCGGGCGCGCGCAGGACTTTCGCGCCGGCAACCCGGTGAAGGGCGGCACCATCTACCTCACCGCCGCCGACGAGCGCGGGATGATGGTGAGCTTCATCCAGAGCAACTACATGGGCTTCGGCTCGGGCGTCGTGGTGCCGGGCTACGGCCTGTCGATGCAGAACCGCGGCCACGCCTTCTCGCTCGACCCGGCCAGCCCCAACGCGGTGGCGCCGGGCAAGCGGCCCTTCCACACCATCATCCCGGCCTTCCTCACCAAGGACGGCGCGCCCGTGATGTCCTTCGGCGTGATGGGCGCCAACATGCAGCCGCAAGGCCACATGCAGACGCTCGTGCGCATGCTCGACCACCACCAGGACCCGCAAGCCGCCTGCGATGCGCCGCGCTGGCGCTTCAACGAAGGGCTGTCCATCAACGCCGAATCGACGATGGACCCGCGCACGCTGCAAGGCCTCGTCGAGCGCGGCCACCAGGTCGAGGTCATCAACGACAGCTACCAGGATTTCGGCGCCGGCCAGTTCATCTGGCGGCTCGGTGATCCGTCGGTCGAAGGCTACGTGGCGGCCAGCGACCCGAGGCGCGACGGGCAGGCCGTGGCGTTTTGAAGCGCGTCGACGAGTTGTCGCTCGGCTGGCGCACCGAGCTGATCTTTCCCGCCTTCGACGGGCTCGTCGAGCAGCGCGGCGACCACCTGCTTGTTCGCACGCCCCACAACCCGACGTTCTGGTGGGGCAACTACCTGCTCTTTGATCGGGCTCCGGTGGAGGGTGAGGCCGCGCGTTGGCTCGCGATGTTCGACGAAGAGATCGCGCGGGTGCAGCCGGAGTCGCGCCACGTGACGTTCGGCATCGACGCGCCGCATGCGGTGACGAGGCCGCGTGACTTTGCCGACGCGGGCCTGTCCTTGTGCTCGCTGACAGTGCTCGTCATGCGGCGCGAGCAGCTTCGATCGTCCTCGCGGCCGCTCCCGTCGGGCTTTCGCATCCGGCCGCTTCGCCTGCCGGAAGAAGCCGCCATCGCGGCCGAACAGCAGGTGGCTGCCGACGAAGGCGACAAGGAGCCCGTGAGCTACCGCATGTTCCGCGAGCGGCAAATGCTTCGCTACGGCGCGATGCACGCCGCCGGTCTCGGCCGCTTCCAGTTCGTTTCCACGCATCCGCAGTTTCGCCGCCGCGGACTGTGCACGGCGCTCATCCACGCGGTGTGCCGGCATGGCTTCGACACTCTCGGCCTGCAGGACCTCGTCATCCTCGCGGACCCGGCGGACGTCGCCATCAGGTTGTACGAATCACTCGGCTTCGTGCGCGAGGGCGGCATCTGGCAACTGGAACGGCGGCCGGTGGAGGATCGCTGAGCGCAGGTCGTGCGGATTACTTGGGCGCAGCCTGCTGCGCCCGGATCGCCTCCTCCATCCGGCGATCGATCTCTGCCGCATCGGGTGCGGCATCGCTCGCCGCCGCGGCGTCCTCGCGCGTGAAGCGGGTCGATGCCGGCCACGCCAGCACCCCCACGATCAACGCAGCCTGCAGCAGCCATTGGGGCCACAGCTTGCGCACGAGCGCGCGCAGGCTCACCGGATCGTCGAGCAGGGCGCGCGACATCACGAGTGCGTAGCCCACCGGCGGCAGCAGGAAGCCCAGTTGCAGCACCAGCAGCACCAGCGCCGCAACCCAGGCTGCATCGGTCACGCTCATGAGCACGGGCGGCATCACGAGGGGAATGACCAGGAAGATCATCTCGAAGGCGTCGAGCACGAAGGAGCACAGCGCGATGCCAGCCAGCACGGCGAGCAGCAGCACCGTGGGATGCGGCGCGAGCAACTGCAGCGCATCGGCGATGAGGCGGTCGGTGCCGAAGGCGCGAAGGACGAGCGAGAAGGTGGTGGCCGCCACCAGCAGCGCGAAGAGTGCGCCCGTGAGCGCCATGGTGTCGCCGAGAACCAACTGCATCACGCGCCATGGCAATTGCCGTCGTGCCAGGGCGACGACCAGCAGCGCGATGCCGCCCATGGCCGCTGCTTCGACGGCGTAGAACCAGCCGATGGCGACGCCCACGAGCAGCGTGACGATGGCCGCGGCGACGATGACCGAGGTCCAGCGTTCATCGCGGGTTGGTGAAGCAACTGGCGTTTCGTCGCTGGAACCATTGGACGTGCGTGGCTGCGCCGATCGGCGGCCTGCCCACAGCGCCAGCAGCCATGTTCCCGCCAGCACCGCCAGGCCGGGCGCGAAGGCCGCGCGCACCACGTCCTGCGTGTTGACGATGCGCACCGCGGCATGGGTGGCGTTCACCGCCTCGGTGTGCGCGCGCATCATCGCGTCGCCGAGCAGGAGCAGCACCAGCGAGGGCGGGATGACCACGCCCAGCGTGCTGGCCACGCACAGCGTCGCGGCCGTGTCGTCGGCGCTGGTGCCCGCGCGCCGCATGGCCGGGGCGACGCTGCGCGACAGCATGTGCAGGCTCGCGCCGACCGAGCCGTTCATCGGCGCGAGCAAGGCGGCCACGCCCAGTGCGGACAGGCGCGGCGCGGCGGCAAGGCGCCGAAAGAGATGCGTTGCCGTGCGATGCAGCGTGTGCGCGAGCGGCAGCCGGTTGAGCAGCGCGCCGATGAAGGCATACAGCGGCAAGGCCTGCAGCAGGTCGTGCTCCAGCAGGCCGACGATGCGAAAGGGCAGGGCGGTGAGCAGCGATGCATCGACCGCGCCCATCGCCACGCCCGCTGCCGCGAAGACCGCCGACACGAAGAGCAGCACCGCATACACCGGCACGCCGCTCAGCACGATGCCGGCCAGCGCCAGCGCGAACATCGCCAGGCCGAGCGCGCTCACCCGGCCGCGTCCTCGGGTGCGGCGAGGTCGAGCAGTGCCTGCAGCGCCATCGCGAGCGCCATCAGCCATGCCGCGCACTTGATGACGAAGTAGCCGGGGTTGAAGGTGTCGGGAAACGACTCGAGGGCGAGCAGCGCGCGCCAGACCATGGGCGCACCGCTGGCGAGCACGAAGAGCGCGAAGGGCAGCACGCACAGCGCATGGCCGAAGCGCCGGGCACTTGCGAGCCAGCGGGAGGTGCGCATCGCGCCGATCACGGGCGCACGAAGGTGGGAGCCGGCGCGCGTCGCGTGCCGCACGGCCAGCGCCACGTACAGCGCGAAGACCCACTGCGCGATGTCGTTGGACTGGCGCGAGCCGGCGTGCACCAGGTCACGCAGCGGCCATTGGGCGAACAGCAGCAGTGCCAGCGGAAGCACCAGCCACGCGCCGGCGGTGGTGATGCGGTCGAGCCAAGTCCTCATGCGCACGGGTGAAGTCATCGGTCCGTAGAATCTCACGCAATGTCTTCCCCCACCATTGCGGCAGACCCGGCCGCGCCGGCTCCGCGCGCCATCTGGCCCGGCCTGCTGCTCGCCACCTGCGGTGCCATCGCGTTCTCTGGCAAGGCCATCATCGTCAAGCTGGCCTACCGCTACGGGGTGGATGCGGTCACGCTGATCATGTACCGCATGCTCTTCGCGTTGCCGATGTTCCTCGTGCTGTCGTGGTGGGCGGGGCGCGGCAAGCCGCCGCTCACCCGGCGCGACTTGCTCACCATCGCGGGCCTGGGTTTCAGCGGCTATTACCTCGCGAGTTTTCTCGATTTCGCGGGGCTCGCCTACGTCACGGCGAGCCTGGAGCGGCTCATCCTGTACCTCAACCCGACCCTCGTGCTCGCGCTCGGTCTCGTGGTGTTCAAGCGAAAGGTCACGCAGCGCCAATTGATCGCGCTGGCCGTCAGTTACTGTGGCGTGCTGCTGGTCTTCGGCCACGAGGTCACGCTGGCCGGCCCGCACGTGGCACTCGGCGCGGCGCTGGTCTTCGGCTCGGCGGTGAGCTATGCGATCTACCTCGTCTACAGCGGCGAAGAGGTCAAGCGCCTCGGTGCCTTGCGGCTCACCGGCCTCGCGACGACCGTGGCCTGCGTGCTGTGCATCGCGCAGTTCCTCATCCTGCGGCCGGTGTCGGCCTTCGCGGTCGCGCCGCAGGTGATCGGCCTGTCGGTGCTCAACGCGACGCTGTGCACCTTCGCGCCGGTGCTGATGGTGATGATGGCCATCGAGCGCATCGGTGCGACCATGGCCGCGCAGACCGGCATGATCGGGCCGCTGTCCACCATCCTCATGGGCGTGGTGATCCTCGGCGAACCCTTTACCGCGTGGGTGGCGGCGGGAACGGTGCTGGTGCTCGCGGGCATCTGGCTGCTGGCGCGGGCGCGCTGAAGTCGCGGCCGGGGCCATCGAGCGAAAGCCAGGCAAGCAAAGACAGTCGTACACGGAGGCGTTGATGAATCTCGGCATCGAAGGCAAGTGGGCGCTGGTGTGCGCCGCGAGCAAAGGGCTCGGCAAGGGATGCGCGAAGGCACTGGTGCGCGAAGGCGTGAACGTGGTGATCACGGCACGCGGCGATGAGGTCTTGCAGGCCACCGCGGCCGAGCTGCGGGCGTTGAATGGCGGCGAGGTGCGGACAGTCGCCGGCGACATCACGAGCCCCGAGGGACGGGCCGCGGCGCTGGCGGCCTGCCCGCAGGTCGACATCCTCGTCAACAACGCCGGTGGCCCGCCGCCCGGTGATTTCCGCGAGTGGGACCGCGCCGCATGGATCAAGGCGCTGGACGCGAACATGATCACGCCCATCGAGCTCATCAAGGCGACGGTGGACGGCATGGCCGCGCGCGGCTTCGGCCGCATCGTGAACATCACCTCGGGTGCGGTGAAGGCGCCGATCGACACGCTGGGCTTGTCCAACGGCGCACGCAGCGGCCTCACCGGCTTCGTCGCCGGCGTGGCCCGCAGCAACATCGCGGCGCGCGGCGTGACCATCAACGGATTGCTGCCCGGCGCCTTCGACACCGATCGCCTGCGCAGCGGCACGCAGAACGCATCGCAGAAGACGGGGCAGGATTTCGACGTGCTGTGGAAGCGGCGCATGCAGGCGATCCCCGCGCAGCGCTTCGGCACGGCGGACGAATTCGGCGAGGTGTGTGCGTTCATCTGCAGCGTGCAGGCGGGCTACCTCACGGGGCAGAACATCTTGCTCGACGGCGGAGCGTATCCCGGGACGTTCTAGGCTCGCAGAAGAGACCTGAAGCTCGCAGCACCGCCTCTTCAACCACAGAGCACACAGAGAACACAGAGTGAATCGTCTTTCCTCTGGTGTTCTCTGTGTGCTCTGTGGTGACAAATTCTCAAGTCGCGAGCCGTCTTGCCCTCGATGAAACGACGATGCCGCCCACGATGAGCGCGAAGGCGACCGCATGGAACCACTGCGGCGCCTCGCCAAGCGCAGCCGCCGACATCAGCGCGGCGAACACCGGCGTGAGGTTGCCGAAGAAGGCCGCGAGCGCGGGACCGGCCTTGACGACGCCCAGGCCCCAGCAGCGATAGGCAATCACCGACGGCCCGACCGCCACGTACACCAGCGCGAGCACCACCCATGGGCTCCACTGGATGCCCACGTGCGTGATGGCGGCCTCCGCCCCCGCAGCGACCGACGAACCGGCCAGGCCGAACAGCACCTGGATCAGCAGGAAGCCCGCCCAGTCCCAGTCGGGCCGCGCCTCGCCGCGCATCGATGCGGGCGGCCGCGCGAGCAGCCAGCTGTAGAAGGCCCAGGCGATCACCGCCACCAGCACGTAGAGGTCACCGATGACAAAGTGCACGCGCGCAAGCGTCGACAAATCGCCACGCGCAATGACCAGCACGACCCCCGCCAGCGACAGCAAGGCACCCGCGATCTGCCGCCGCGAGGGATGCTCGTCGTGCATCAGCGCGCCGAGTGCCAGCATCCACACCGGCAGGCTCGCGGCGATCAGCGTCACGTTGATGGGCGTGGTGGTGACGAGGGCAAGGTACTGCAGCGAGTTGTAGCTGCCCACGCCGAGCAGGCCGATGGCGAGCAGGTACTTCCAGCGCACGGCAATGGCGTGCGGATCGCGCAGCGCCTTCCAGCCCAGCGGCAGCAGGATGAGTGCGGCCAGCGCCCAGCGCAGGCAGTTGAGCATGAGCGGCGGCACGCTGCCCACGGTGAGGCGGCCCACCACCGCATTGCCGGCCCACAGCAGGGGCGGCAAGGTCATGAGCAGCGCGGCACGTGCGTCGATGCGGGTCATTCGGAAGCTGCGCGCGAGGCGCTCGTTGAGAGGTGAAGAAAACGGCCCCGCCGGCGCGTCAGGGCATCGGCCCGCCGCAGTTCCAGCATTGCTCGAAGGGGCCATCCACCCGCTCGTGGCAGGCAGGGCAGACCCAGTGGCGGTGCGGTGAGCGACGCAGCTGTTCGAGCAGCGCGCGCGCCGGCTCCCATTGCGATTCATCCATCACCCACACCTCGGGCAGGCACTGGTCGGGCGGCACCTCGCCGGCAATGCTGCTCGCATACGCACGCTGCACGCTGGCATCGATGCCGCCCTGGGTGAGCATGTCGGCCCACAGCGTGGCAATGGCAAGGTTGGGAGCGGTGACGAGACGGCGCATCGGGCAGGGGTTTGGAAGAGATGGCACGATACACGCTCTTTGCAGGAGACACCCATGACGCAGGCTGTTCGCGCTGTTCGCATCGAGGAATTCGGCGGACCGGAGAAGATGAAGATCGTGACCCTCGAGGTCGGCGAGCCCGGCCCCGGCGAGATCCGCATCCGCCACCACGCCTGCGGCCTCAACTTCATCGACGTGTACCAGCGAACGGGCCTGTACCCCAACCCGCTGCCGCTCGCGCTGGGCATGGAAGGCGCCGGTGTGGTCGAGGCCGTGGGCGAGGGCGTCACGCACCTCAAGGCCGGCGACCGTGCGGCCTATGCGAGCAACCCGCCGGGCTCGTACTGCGAGGCGCGGGTCATGCCCGCCAAGTGCGTGGTGAAGCTGCCGGACGACATCCCCTTCGACGCAGCCGCCGGCATGATGTTGAAGGGCCTGACCGCGCAGTACCTCTTGAAGAAGACGCTGCCGCAAGGTGGTTTGCAGGCGGGCGACTTCGTGCTCTTTCATGCGGCGGCCGGTGGTGTCGGCCTCTTCGCCTGCCAATGGGCCAAGGCGCTGGGCCTCAAGCTCATCGGCACCGCGGGCAGCGACGCGAAATGCGAACTGGCGCTGGCCAACGGTGCGGCGCACGCGATCAACTACCAGCGCGAGAACTTCACGCAGCGGGTGAAGGAGATCACCGGCGGCCAGGGCGTGAAGGTGGTGTACGACTCCATCGGGCGCGACACCTTCGAAGGTTCGCTCGATTGCCTGCGGCCCTTCGGGTTGCTCGCGAGCTTCGGTAATGCGTCGGGGCCGGTGCCGCCGTTCGCCATCGGCCAGCTCGGGCCCAAGGGCTCGCTGTACCTGACCCGCGCCACGCTGTTCACCCACATCGCCACGCGCGAGAGCACGCAGGCGATGGCCGAGGACCTCTTCGCCGTGGTGCGCAGCGGCGCGGTCAAGGTGCGCATCGACCAGCGCTATGCCCTCGCCGACGTGGCGCAGGCGCACCGCGACCTCGAGGCTCGCAAGACGACGGGGTCGAGCGTGTTGCTGCCTTGAGCGACGCTCGTCACCCGGCCGGCGCGGCGGCGCGTGCGCGACGCGCGGGCTTGCGACCCGGCGCCGCGGCGATGCCCAGCCTGGCGTGGTTCCAGGCCGCCTCGGCCGCGTAGCCCACGGGCATCACGTCACCCGCGGCGCTGGCGAGCTGGAAGGCGCCTTCCATCAGGGCCAGCAACGCGCCGGCCAGGCGGGGCGCGACGGACTCGTCGCGGCCTGCGTCGCGCAAGGCATCGGCGATCAGCTGAGTCAAGGCCTGCAGTTCCGCGGCGATGGCTTCCTGGTAGACGGTGCGCACCTCGGGCTCGCGCACGGCCTCCGCGCCGATCATCACCCAGGCCGCAGCCATGTCGGCATTGGCGCCGTCGCCCAGCGCGAGGCGTGAATCGAGGTGCGCCCGCAGCCGATCGAGCGGCGTGTGCGCGGCAGCCGTCGCCTGCTCGAAGCGCGTGTTGGCGTACTCGACCATGGAGCGCACCAGCGACACCAGGATCTCGCGCTTGTTCGCGAAGTGGTAGTGGATGAGCCCCGGCGCGAGCCCCGCCTGGCGGGCGATTTCCACGATGGTGGCCTTGCCGTAGCCATTGCGCGCGAGCACCGGCAGCAAGGCGGCGACGATCTGGGCTCGGCGTGAATCGGTGGTGGGGCGCGGCGGCATGGGGCGATTGTCACGCATGTTTGGTCAGCCAACCAAATTATTGTTGCGGAACTCGGCGAGACGGGTATAGAGTGACAACATTGGTTGTCCAACCAAATCGGTCGACGGGCATCATGCACCTCCATCCAATCCCTGCCTCGCTGGGCTTCTGCACGGTCATTCCGGATTTCCTGTCGCCCGAGGAATGCCGGGCGTTGATCGATCGCGGCGAGGCGCTGGGCTTTCATGCGGCGAGCAGCGACTATCCCCCCTCCTACCGGAACAATGAGCGACTGGTGATCGACGATGCGGAGTTCGCCGCGCGGCTCACTCAACGGCTATGCAGCGAGCTGCCCCGCGAGCTTCTCGAACAACAAGACAAAGGCGTCCGATGGCGCATGGCAGGCGTCAATGAAAGGTTGCGCTGGTGCCGCTACCGCACCGGCCAGGCCTTCCACATCCACCAGGACGGTGTGCATCACCGCGGGCCGGCGCTGCGTTCGCGGCTGACCTTCATGATCTACCTCACCGACGGCGACGACTTCGACGGCGGCGACACGCTCTTCTTCGCAGGCGGCCCGCACACCACGTCGCCGGGCGAGCAGCATCCGCCGGTGGTCGCCCGCGTGCGGCCGCGCCTGGGCAGCCTCATCCTGTTCGACCACCGCATCTGGCATGCGGGCGAGGCGGTGACGCGCGGGGTGAAGCACATCGTGCGCAGCGACCTGATGTTCGAGGCGGTGGAGGGCGTTGCGGCGCTATCGGCAAGCGACGCCCGCCAAGGCTACGTGTGGGCCTTGTGCGCCTTGCCCGATGGCGGCGTCGCCAGCGGCGGGCGCGACACTGCCATCCGCTTGTGGGACGCACGGGGCGCGGCGGCGGGCTCCTTGCGCGGCCATGAGCAGTCCGTGCTGGGCTTGGCTGTTGTCGACGGCCAGCGCCTCGTTTCGGTCTCGCGCGACCGGAGCTTGCGCGTATGGAACCTCGGCACGCGGCAGTGCGAGCAGGTCTTCCGGCCGCACGCCGCGGCCATCCTCTGCGTGGCCGCCTGGAACGGCCTGGCGATCAGTGGCGGTGCGGACGGAGTCGTGCGTGTCACCCGCCTGGATGACGCAGAGTCGGCGACGCTCGGCGCTCGCGCCGGCTGGGTCTGGTCGGTCGACGTCACCGAGGCTGGGCTGCTCGCCGCCGCCTGCGAAGACGGCAGCGTCCACTGCTTCGACTTGCGCGAGATGCAGCCCATCGCCGTCTTGCCCGGCGACGTGGCCCTGCGCGCGGTGGCGGTGTCCGCCGATGGCACGCAGCTCGCCGCCGGTGACATCACCGGCCGCATCACCCGCTGGATGCGCGACGGTGGGCAATGGCAACGCGGCAACTCATGGCAGGCCCACGCCGCAGCCATTCGCAAGCTGCGCTTCACCGCGGACGGCGCGCTGCTCAGCGGCGGCGAAGACGCGCACGCAAGGCGATGGACACGCGGCGGCGGACTGGCATGGGAGGCGACCCACGACAACTTCGTCACCGACGTGCTGCCCATGGCGGACGGCGTCCTCAGCTGCGCCTACGATGGCCGCATCACGAGACACGCTGCATGACCACGACGCTGCCCGCCATCCCCGGCTGCGATGAAGACCTGGTGCGCATCGCCCGCCGCGCCTACGACTCGCCCGGCCGCCACTACCACGCGTGGAGCCACATCGAGGCCTGCCTGGCCGAGTTCGCGCAGGCGCAGCAGGAGATGCACATCAGCGAACCGCGCACCGTGCTCATCGCCTTGCTCTTCCACGATGCCGTCTACGTCGCCGGCCGCCGCGACAACGAGGCGCTGAGCGCGCAGCTTGCCGGCGATGCGATGGCACGGCATAGCGATGCGTCAGTGCATGAGCGAAGCGCCGTTGGCGAACTCATCCTGCTCACTGCGCACCACCACGCCCATCTTTCGCTGCCTGGCGACGCCGCGATCTTCCTGGACATCGACCTCGCCGTGCTGGGCGTCGACGAGGCCGCCTACCGGGCATATGCCGACGGCGTGCGGCAGGAATTCGTTCCCTCGGCCGTCACGCCCGAGGCCTTCGCCGAGGGCCGCAGCCGTTTTCTTCGAGGCTTGCTCGACCAGCCACACATCTACCTCACCGACTGGATGCGCAGTCGCCGCGAAGCATCGGCCAGGACCAACATCGCCCGAGAGCTGCAGGAGCTCGCGGGCTGACGCGCCAGCCCGCGCAACGACCGCAGCGCCGATCACCGCAAGCTGAGCGTCACCTGCTTCCAGCGCGGGTCCTGCCAGCGGTGGAAGGTGCTGAGCGCGTCGGGCTGGTCGGCATGGTTCTCGGCGGTAAGCGTGTCCATGCGCAGCACTTCATAGCTGCGCTTGAAGCGGCCGTCCACCTTGGCCTCGCGCGCCACCAGCATGCGCGTCCCGCCCGGTACCCATCCGGCGAATTCCACGACTCCCAACTCCGGCTCGCCGGTGGACGGCGGCAGGGCGTCGAGCACCCAGGCGTTGTTCACGCGATGGAACACCCACAGCTCGCGCCAGGTGGCCAGCGGCTGCACCGCGAGCGCGAGGGCCGTGCCGTTGGCATTGGTGCTCGCCGACGCCGCCCACACCGTGCCGTAGGTGCAACGCTTGAGCAAGGGCTTGTCGGTGCCGTGCTTGGCATCGACGAGCGACAGGCAGGTCTCGCCGGGCTGGCCGGGGCTCGTCATGACCGACAGTTTGCTCACCGGCGCGCTGGCCGATGGCTCCGGCTCGGCCGACCAGCGGCTCGCGGACACGCGCACCGCGGCTTCGGCATAAGCCCATTCATCGGCCTCGCTCAGTTGGCTCTTGTCGATGCCGGCGAGCGCCTGCAACGCATGCTCGGCCGCCGCCGATGCGGACACGTCGCTCTTGCGCTGGCGGTCGAAGGCGATGCCCGCCCACACGCCGGCACGGCGAAGCTTCACGCGGTTCTTCAGCGTCTCGGGCACGCCTTGCAGGTCGATGCGATCGAGCAGGCCGGCGCGCGCTTCGTCCACACGTTGGCGGTCCAGCGGGTTCATCGCCGGGTCGATGCATTCGTGCCGGGTCAGCGCCAGCGCCGCATGGGCGCGCTCGGCATTGTCGGCGTGCATGGCGAGGACGCGCTTGAAGGCATCGCCGTCGTAGCACAGCTGGATGCGGCCGTTGCGCTCGTGGCTCGTGATGCCGATGCCGTAGGCAGCGATGACTTCGAGGTGTGCAGACAAGGTGAGGTCTGCTGCCTTGCCCTGTGCCTGCCGCGTGGAGGCGCGGCGCGCCAGCCGTTCGGCCATCTGGCCCAGCGCATCGAAGGGCTCGGCCGTCATCTGCGCCGCCGGCACGGCGCGCAGGTAGGCCGCCGCGTAGGCGATGCCCAGGGCCTCGCTGCCCGATTGGTCGCGCAGGAACCGCATGACCGCCAGCGCCTCGGGCGCATCGGCCTCGGCCAGCGACACGCGCCGCACCTGCGAGGCGCGCACGAAGCCGGCACGCTCGCGACGGTGGTCGTAGACCTGCAGGAAGTCCAAGCGCTCGCCCCGGATCTCCAGCGCATCGCCTTGCCATAGAACGGCCTGCTGCGCGGCGGAGTCGCGCGGCGAGGCACGCAGCGCAGTCTGGTCCTGCACGACGATGGCGATCGCCTGGGCGGGCTTGTCGCTGGCCGCCGTGGACGCCGCCACGACGGGGCTCGTGACCGGACCTGCGGCCCGCGCGCCGCACATCATCGCGAAGCCGGCCACGGCGACGAGCGTGGTGACGGCGATCTGCAGATGCGTGCTGCTCATTGCGCGTCCTTCCCGCTGTCTTGCGGCGCGGCGGCAGTCTGCGCCGACTGCTTCCCGCCGATCAGGGCCGAGCCGATGAAGCCGCCATCGGCCGGCGGCGGCGCGACGATCACCGTGATCTTGTCCGACAGCTTGTCGGCCATGGTCTTCTGGATCAGCAGCGGGTGCCGGCTGATGAGCGCGCCTTCGCGCGCCATCTGCTCGCTGTTGACCTTGCCTACGCGATCCAGGCGGTACACCTCCGCGTCTGCGAGCTTCTGGCGCGAATCGGCTTCACCGGCCGCCTCGATCCGGCGGGCCTGTGCGGCGCCCTCGGCGGTCTTGATGCGCGACAGCTTCTCCGCCTCGGCCTCGAGCTGGCGTTGCTCGATCTGCTTCTGCTTGAAGGGCAGCACGTGTTTCATCGCCTCGCTTTGCGCACGCGCGGCGATGATCTGCTCGTTGCCCGCAGCCTCGGCCGCCTTCTCGCGGCGCACCTTGTCGGCCTCGGCGTCGAGCGCCGTCTCTTTCACGCGCTTGTCCTTGAGTTCCAGCGTGTAGCGCATCTTCTCGGTCTCGAGCTCCTCGGCGAGCAGTTTGTCCATGCCTTGCCGATAGTCGGCGGGCAGGTCGACCTTGCCCATCAGCACCGAGCGCAGCACGATGCCGTCGGCCGCGAGCTTCGGCTTGAGTTCACCCTCGATGGCCTGCTGGATTTCGCCGCGCTTGCTCGAGAAGATCTCGCGCACGGTGTAGCGCGTGAAGACCTTGTAGATCACGCCTTGCACGGCCGGCTCGACGATCTCGGTGTTGAGGTTGTCCGGCAGGTTCTTCGACACCGTGCCGACCTTGGCCGGGTCGAGCGCGTAGCGCACCGACAAGTCCACGCCGATGGACAGGCCTTCCACCGACTGGAAGGGCGCCTCGCCGTTGGCCTTGGCACCTTGCACAGGCCGGTAGACCTGGTCGCGAAGGTTGAAGCGGCGCAGCTCGTGCAGGCCGGGTAGCACCATGACGCTGCCTTCGCCGAACTGCGCGGCGTTGCCGGTGAGGTGGTTGGTGCGCACGCCGACCTCGCCGCGCCCCACTGCCTGCACCGGCGGATGCTTGGCGAGCCCGTAGGCTGCTGCCCCAACGATGAGTGTGCCAACGATCAGCCCGCGTGAGCTGGTGATGCGCTGGCGAATGTGCTGGGTGGTGGCCCGGCCGACGGCGCCCGCGCGCGTGGCGGTGGCAGAGAACGCGTGGCGGATGGCGTGGGCCAACGCATTCAGACGCTCGGACATGATCTCGATCCCTTCGGTGTTGTGGTGTCAACACTCTCGCCGCAGCGAGTGAAGGTCGAATGAAGTCGGCGTGAAGCCTCTGGGCGTGGTTCAGTACGCGATGGTGAAGCGCTGGTCGCGATAGCGCAGCACGGCGGACTTCAGCTTGATCTGCTCGAGCACAAGGTCGGGCATCACCTTGTCGTTCTCGTGAAAGATCTGGCCATTGAGGATCAAGAAGCGGCTGGCCGCGCTCTCGGAGTAGATCGAGCCGCCGACGCTGAACTTGGGCAACTGGCGGCGGATGTCCTCCGGCAGTTCCTCCTGCCTCGGGATCCGCGTGTTCGCGGCGGGTGCAGGCGGTGCGGCGGTGTTGGCCGGCGGCGCGGGCGATGCGGTCACCGGTGCGGCCGAGGCAGCAGGGGTGGCCGCAGTGGTGGATGGCGAGGTGCCGGGCTGCGTCTTCGCCAACGGGGCGGTGGTCACCGGCGCCGGTACCGGCCTCGCGGCGGGCACCGGCGGAAGCGCGGCGGGCCGGGCCGCCCGCGTGGGTGCCTGCGGCGACGGCTGTGCAGGGGCGGGCGCGGGAGCCGGGTCCGTCGCCGCGGTTTGCGCCGGAACCACAGTCGACACCTCACGCACCGCATCCCGCGACATGAGATGCCAGCCGAGCGATGCCGCCAGCGCGATGGCGAGGGCCGCCACGACCCAGGCCATGGACCGGCCATTGCGCCGCGCGCCGGCATCCGGACTGCCGGGCAGCACGGACTGCGCGTGCAGGCTGGGAACGGAGCCGCGCTCGCGTTCCGCATCGGCGCGCCGCAGCGCATCGAGGATGTAGGACACGGCGGCTACCTCTCGTTCTGCAGCCGCGGCTCGGGGATGCCCATGGCGCGGTTGAGTTGCATGAAGGTCGTGGGGCCGGCGAGGCCGTCGGCCTTGAGGCCTTGCGCGAGCTGGAAGGCGAACACGCGGGGCTTGAGCGGGCCCCCGCTGGCCGACCCGCTGTCCACGCGCGCGAGTTGCGCCGACAGCCACTCGGCCATCGGCCCGCTGTCGCTGTCCACCACCTTGTTGACGTAGCCCGGCGGCACGCGGAAGAAGGTGGCGAAGTCGCCCTTCCACACGGTGGCCAGCGTGGCGAGCGACACCGTCTGCGTCACGTCGCCGGTGCGCAGCGTGGCGGTCTGGTCACCCAGCCCGGTCAGCAGCGCGTAGCCGGTCTTGTCGGTGGCGTCGCGCACGCTCACGATGCCCGGGCGCGCGAGCTGGCGGATGAGGGCGAGGTTGCTGGTCGTGCTCTTGAAGCACTGGACCTGCTCGCGTTCCGCGGCCTGGCAGGGGTCGCCGTTGTCCGCGAGCTTCAGGTCCCACGCGGGGGCCAGGGCTCGCCAGGCTTCACGCTCGCTGCGGATGGCGGACTGGATGCCCGTGGCGAGCGGGGCAGGCGGGGCCGAGGCGGCGGCAGGCGCTCGGGTTGCCGGCGGGCTGGCACTCGCCATCGCCACGGTGGCTGTCGCCGCCGTGCCGCTGCTCGCGCGCGCCGCCGAAGCCGCGCCGCTCGCCGGCTTGGACGATGACGCGACGGAGGTGGCCGCCGAGTGGCGTGAATCCATCGCCACGGTGCCGAGGCCGAGCAGCGCAATGCATGCCAGCGCCCCGCCGCCGGCGATGGCCACGCGTTGCGGCGTCCAGCGCTGGCGCACGCCATCGGCCGCGACGCCAAAGACCTCTTGCGCCGCCTTGTCCACCATCGCGCGGTCCACGCTGGGCCGCGAATTGCCGTAGGCACCCAGCAGGGCGCGGTCGCACAGCAGGTTGATGCGCCGCGGCACGCCGCGCGACAGCTCGTGGATGCGCGACATCGCCTGCGTGTCGAAGGGCAGGGCGCGCGTCATGCCGGCCACCGCGAGCCGGTGGCGGATGTACTGCGTGGTTTCGGCCGGCGTGAGCGCCTCGAGGTGAAAGCGGGCGATCACCCGCTGCGCCAGCTGCTCCAGCTCCGGCTGGGCGAGCATGGTGCGCAGCTCCGGCTGGCCGATGAGGATGATCTGCAGCAGCTTGCGCTCGTTGGTCTCGAGGTTGGTCAAGAGCCGCAATTGCTCGAGGACGTCGGGCGACAGGTTCTGCGCCTCGTCGATGATGAGCACGTTGTTCTGGCCCACCGCATGCGTCTTCAGCAGGAACTCGTTGAGCGAATCGACGTAGTCCTTGACGGTGGCCGCCGGCGACCCGTCGTGCTTGACGGGGATGCGGAACTCGTCGCACACCGTGCGCAGCAGCTCCTCCACCGTGAGCTTGGGGTTGAAGATGTAGGCGACGTTGCAGCGCGGCGGGATCTGCTCGAGGAAGCAGCGGCACACGGTGGTCTTGCCCGCGCCGATCTCGCCCGTCAGCAGCACGAAGCCGCCGCCGCCCTTCACGCCATACAGCAAGTGAGCCAGCGCCTCGCGGTGCCGATCGCTCATGTACAGGTAGCGCGGATCGGGCGCGATCGAAAAGGGCTCCCGCTTCAGGCCGAAGAATCGCGCGTACATCCGGGGAGTCTAGCGCCCCCCAGTCGCTTCGCTCCTGCCCCCGAGGGGCGCCCCCCAGCGGACCGGCGAAGCCGGATCCGCGGGTGTGGCTTGATGGCAGCTTCGCTGCGCTCGCTGGTCTAGTGTTGGCCTTCGGTCAGGGTGTCCAGCTGGAAGCGGCCGCTCTTGTCCACGAGCCAGACTTCGGTGAACTTCACGCCGCCCATGCGCGCCGGGGCGGGCATGGGCGAGACGTGCTGGATCATTTCCTTGACGGCCACCGTCACGTCCGGCGCATGCGTCGGCACGCGGATGGTGTTGATGTCGCGCACGTTGCCGTGTTCGTCCACCGACACCTCGAGCACGACCACCGCATGGATCAACGGAGGCAGCTTGCCCTTGTAGATCTTGTCCGCGTACGCCTTGTACACATGGCGCGCCGCATCCACCTTGTAGGCCTTGGGGGTTTCGGCGCTGGAGATGCTGGCAGCGGCGACAGCCTGGGCCAGGGCGAGTCCCGGTGCAGCAAGGGCGGCGACCAGGGAGACGGCAAGAAGGTGCGGGCGGAGGTACTTCATCGCGGGCCTGCAGGTGAAACTTGGGTGTCTCACTGTGACAGTGCCGCCCGCTTCGCGGTGGTGAAGAAATCACGGCTTTTGCCGCCCAATTCACCGGTAACAAGGCCGACGAATCCGGGGGGCGGCCACACGTGTCGAAGGACGCGTTTTGTCACGGCCACGCCCGGTTGGCGCGAGTCGAGACAGAGTTCGCGCGCCGGCCGCGTTGCCTAGGTAGAAGCCCTCAGTGCCGCCGACGTCGCGGGCCGGCCCGCCGGACGCTTTGTGTCAGCTTCGCCGCACGCGAAGCAACTCGTCGAGGATCAAGAGCGCCGCGCCGATGCTGATGGCGCTGTCGGCGACGTTGAAGCTCGGGAAGTAGGAGCTCTGGTAGTGGACCTGGATGAAATCCACCACGTAGCCGTGGACCAGCCGGTCGATCACGTTGCCCAGCGCCCCGCCGAGGATGAGCGACAGCGCCCAGCTGAACATGCGCTGGCCGCCGTGGCGCCTGAGCATCCAGATGATGAACACCGTGGCCGCCAGCCCGAGCGCGGTGAAGAACCAGCGCTGCCAGCCGGCCGCACCGGCCAGGAAGGAGAACGCCGCGCCGGGGTTGTGGTCGCGCACGATGTTCAGGAACTGGTTGACCGTGTGGCTGTCCCGGAACCCGAATTCCCGCAGGATCAGCGCCTTCGTCAGCTGGTCGAGCAAGATGACGATGAAGGCGATGCCGAGCCAGGGGAAGAGGCTGGTCCCGGCCGATGAATTTCGCGAAGCCATGCTCAGGCGGCCTTTCTCTGTTCACCCGCACCAAACAAATTGCTCGTGCAGCGCCGGCACAGCGTCGGATGTGCGGCGTCGTGCCCGACGTCGTCGCGCCAGTGCCAGCAGCGCTCGCACTTCGTCGCCGCCGACGGCGTGACGGTGATCTTGAGTTCCGGGCCGTTCACCACGTCCGCCCGGGAGGTGATCGTCACGAACTTCAGGTCGTCGCCGAGCGAGGCCAGCAGTTCGTAGTCGGTCGTGTTGGCCACGATCTGGATCTCTGCCTGCAGCGATGAGCCCACCTTGCCCTCGGTGCGCACGGTCTCGATCTCCTTGTTCACGAGGTCGCGCACCTGGCGGATGAAGGTCCACTTGTCCAGCAGCTTGGGGTCGCCCCAGTTGCTGGTGTCGCTGTAGGTCTCGGTGAAGATGGATTCCGACTGCCCGGGCGCGAACAACTTCCACGCCTCTTCCGCGGTGAAGCTGAGGAAGGGCGCCATCCAGCGCAGCATGGCATGCGTGATGTGCCACAGCGCCGTCTGCGCCGAGCGGCGCGCGAGCGATTTCGGGGCGGTGGTGTAGAGCCGGTCCTTGAGGATGTCGAGGTAGAAGCCGCCCAGGTCCTCGCTGCAATACACCTGCAGCTTGGCGACCACGGGGTGGAATTCATAGACCTCGAAATGCGCGAGCACTTCCGACTGCAGCTGCGCCGCGTGCGCGAGTGCGTAGCGATCGATCTCGAGCATCTCGCCCAGCGGCACCGCGTCGGCCTTCGGGTCGAAGTCGCTGGTGTTGGCCAGCAGGAAGCGCAGCGTGTTGCGCATGCGGCGGTAGACGTCGACCACGCGGGCGAGGATCTTGTCGTCGATCGCCAGGTCGCCGGAGTAGTCGGTCGCCGCGCACCACAGGCGCAGGATCTCGGCGCCGTACTTGTTGGCCGTGTCGGCCAGCGGCATGTAGTTGCCCAGGCTCTTGCTGTGCTTGCGCCCGGAGCTGTCGACGGTGAAGCCGTGCGTCAGCAGCCCGCGGTAGGGCGCGCGGCCTTCGATGGCGCAGGCGATCAGCAGCGACGAATGGAACCAGCCGCGGTGCTGGTCGTGGCCTTCGAGGTAGAGGTCGGCCTCGGGGCCCGTCTCGTGGCGCGCCCCGTCGTGACTGCCGCGAAGCACGTGGAAGAAGGTCGAGCCGGAGTCGAACCAGACGTCGAGGATGTCGTGGCTCTTGTTGTATTGCGCCGCTTCGTCCCCGAGCCACTCGCGCGGATCGAGCTTGGACCACGCCTCGACGCCGCCTTGCTCGACCAGCGTTGCCGCCCGTTCGACGAACTCCAGCGTCCTCGGGTGCAGCTCGCCTGTTTCCTTGTGCAGGAAGAACGGCAGCGGCACGCCCCAATTGCGCTGCCGGCTGATGCACCAGTCGGGCCGGTTGGCGATCATGTCGTGCAGGCGCGCACGGCCATTCTCGGGGAAGAAGCTTGTCTGCTCGATGGCTTCGAGTGCCGTCTGGCGCAGTGTCTTTGGCGCCTTGTCGACTGTGAAGACGCCCACGCCCTCGTCCATGCGCACGAACCATTGCGCGGCCGCGCGGTAGATCACCGGGGTCTTGTGTCGCCAGCAGTGCGGGTAGCTGTGCACGAGCTTGTCGGTGGCGAGCAGCCGGCCGGCGTTTGCCAGCGCCTCGATGATCGCGGCGTTGGCCTTCCAGATGTTCTGCCCGCCGAAGAGCGGCAGGTCGGCGGCGTAGCTGCCGTTGGCCTGCACCGGGTTGAGGATGTCGTCGCTCTTCATCCCATGCGCGGCGCAGGAGTTGAAGTCGTCCACGCCGTAGGCCGGCGACGAGTGCACGATGCCGGTGCCGTCCTCCGCGGTCACGTACTCGGCGAGATACACCGGGCTCGTGCGTGCGTAGCCGGGGTCCACGTGCGCCAGCGGGTGGTGGAAGCGGATGTTCTCGAGGTGGCCGCCATGCGTGGTCGCGATGACCTGGCCTTGCAGCCCGTAGCGGGCGAGCGTCTTCTCGACCAGCGTTTCTGCCAGCAGCAGCAGGCCCTTGTCGGTGTCGACCAGCGCATACACCAGCGCCGGATTCATGTTCAATGCCTGGTTGGCCGGCAGCGTCCACGGGGTCGTGGTCCAGATGACCGCGAAGGCGTCCTTGTCGAGCTGCGGCAGGTGGAAGGCGGCGGCGAGCCGTTGCGGCTCGGCGCAGAGGAAGGCCACGTCCACGGTCGGCGAGGTCTTGTCGGCGTACTCGATCTCGAACTCCGCCAGCGACGAGCCGCAGTCGAAGCACCAGTAGACGGGCTTCAGGCCGCGGTAGACGAAGCCGCGCTCCATCACGCGCTTGAGGGCGCGGATCTCGCCGGCCTCGTTGCCGGAGTCCATCGTGCGGTACGGATGCGCCCAGTCGCCGAGCACACCCACGCGCTTGAAGTCGGCCATCTGCTGGCCGATCTGCTCGGTGGCATACGCGCGGCTCTTGGCCTGGATCTCGTCGCGCGGCAGGTGCCGGCCGAAGGTCTTCTCGATCTGGTTCTCGATCGGCAGGCCATGGCAGTCCCAGCCGGGCGTGTAGAGGGCGTCCAGTCCCTTGAGCTGACGCGCCTTGACGATCATGTCCTTCAGCATCTTGTTCGCGGCGTGGCCGACGTGGAGCTGTCCGTTGGCGTAGGGCGGGCCGTCGTGCAGCACGAACTTGGGTGCGTTGCAGCGCGCGTCGCGCAGCTTCTTGTAGATGCCTTTGTCATCCCACTCCTTGACCCAGCCCGGCTCTCGCTTGGGCAGGTCGCCACGCATGGGGAAGGGCGTGTCGGGCAGGTTGAGGGTGGCGCGGTAGTCGGTGGGTTCGGTGGACATGCTTCGTTCTCGAGAAGAGATCAGACCCGGGGTGCGGGCGTCCCGGCCTGGGTGCATCGGCCGGTGAGCAGGGCCCGCGAGGGAGAAGGCCGCGTTCGCATGAACGGGGCAGCGCGTGCGGAAGGCAGTGGATCCGCGGAAGGCCGCGTCAAATTCGGTCGCGCGTCGTCTGGCGCCGCGTGGCGCTGTGCCAGCAGGGCGTGCTCGGGCGGACGTTATACGATGGCATGGACCCATTCTACCGGCCCGTCAGGGCCCCGGGACCGATCCATGCCACGTGCTGCCGTGCTCTGCCTTGCCTGGTCGACAGGCCTTGCCGCCTGCGGCGGCGCGTGGGCGGACGACCCGAGCACGGCACCCACGCCCGCGCCTGCGGCCTCCGCGGCCGATGCCGCGGCACCGACGCCGGCAGCCGTGGAAGCGGCCGCCAGCTCTCCGCCCATGTCCGACTGGAAGTGGGAGGGCGCCATCGGACCCATCGTCAACGTGTCGCCCCGCTATTCCGGGGATGCCTCGCGCAAGGTCTCGCTGACGCCAGGCTACTACCTGCGCTGGGGACGCCTGACCATCAGCAATGCCGGCGGCTTCGTCACCCGGCGCAACAAGGACGACATCTTTCGCGGGCTCGGCCTGGACCTCAAGCGCGACGACCGGCTTCGCCTGAACGTGGCGCTGCGCATCGACAACGGCCGCCGGTCCAGCGACAGCACGGCGCTCGCGGGCATCGCCGACGTGCGCCGCACCATCCGGGCGCGCGCCTCGGCCACCTATGCCTTCGACCGCGGCTGGAAGGCCAGCCTCGGCTGGAATGCCGACCTGCTCGGGCGCGGCGGCGGCAACATCTTCGACGCCGGCATCGGGCACGACCGGCGCGTGGGCGAGGCGACGACCTGGAACGTCTCGGTCGGGGCGAGCGTGGGCGACCATCGCTTCATGCAGAGCTACTACGGCGTGACGCCCGCCGAATCGGTATCGAGCGGCTATCCCGTCTACACGCCCGGCGCGGGCCTGCGCGACATCACCCTCGGCATGGGCTGGCGCACGGAGATCAACCCGCGCTGGGTGGCGTTGTGGGGCGGGGCCGTCGGACGGCTGCTCGGGCCGGCGGCACGCAGCCCCTTGACCACCTCGACGCGGCAGTGGGGGCTGAACGCGGGGATCGCCTGGCGCTTCTGAGCGCGCCGGATCGAAGGACGCTCAGGGTCTCAGGCCACGTCCCGGAACCACCGCCGTGCATCGGCCTCGTCGCGGGCGATGCCTTCGCGCAGGGCGTCCAGCGATTCGTAGCGCCGCTCGTCGTGCAGCTTGTGCAGCAGCTCGACGCGGATGCATTGCCCGTAGCCGTCCTCGGCGCCGAGCGATGCCGGCCAGTCCAGGCAGTGCACTTCCAGCAACACCCGGCCGGCGTCTTCCACCGTGGGCCGCACGCCCAGGCTGGCCACGCCGTCAAGCGGCCCATCGGCCAGGCCGAACACACGCACGACGAAGATGCCCATGGCCGCGGGCTTGGGGTGGTGGAAGCGCAGGTTCAGCGTGCGAAAACCGAGTTCACGGCCGAGCTTGCGGCCATGCACCACGTGGCCGCTGATGCTGTAGGGCCGCCCCAGCAGCGTGGCGGCGCGTGCCATGTCGCCCTCGGCCAACGCCTCACGCACGGCCGAGCTGGACACGCGCAGGCCGTGCACCTCATAGCTCATCATGCGCGCCACGTCGAAGCCGGCCGCGTTGCCCGCGGCATCGAGCATGGCGTAGTCGCCGGCGCGCTTGGCGCCGAAGCGGAAGTCGTCGCCCACCAGCACGTACTTCGCGTGCAGTCCCTGCACCAGCACCTGGTCGATGAAGTCCTGCGGCGACAGCGAGGCCAGCGCCTGGTCGAAGCGCAGCACCACCACCTGGTCGATGCCCACGCGTTCGAGTTCGCTCAGCTTGTCGCGCAAGGTGGCGATGCGCGCGGGTGCCAGTTCGGGCTTGCCGGCCAGCCGGGCGAAGTGGTCGCGCGGGTGCGGCTCGAAACTCAGCAAGCACGACGGCAGGCCGCGGTGCTGGGCTTCGTTGCGCAGCAGCGCGAGCATGGCCTGGTGGCCGCGATGCACACCGTCGAAGTTGCCGATGGTGACGGCGCTGGCGGGCGCGATGCCCGGATGATGAAAACCGCGAAAGACCCGCATCGGGCGATTATCCAGCCTGCCGCGGCGCAGGCTGGCCCGGCGGCCGCGCGCGGACGGGGACCGCCTTCTTCAAGGTGTGACCGCTTCCGGCCCCGGCAGCCAGCGCCAGGCACCCGGCGCGAGATCGGCCGGCAGCGTGAGCGCGCCGAAGCCGCTGCGGTGGAGCGACTCGACCCGGTTGCTCACCGCGGCGAGCATGCGCTTGACCTGGTGATACTTGCCGTCGGTGAGCGTGAGCCGCAGGCCATGCAGGCCGTCGGCGCGCTCCCCGGTGATCTCCGCCGCGGCGGCGGCGACCGTCGCCGGGTCGTCCACCAGCTTCACGCCGGCGAGCAGGCGTTCCACCTGGTCCGCCGTCACGGGGTGCTTGCAGCCCACCTCGTACACCTTGCGCACGTGCTTCTTGGGCGACGTCCAGCGATGGATCAGTGCGCCGTCGTCGGTGAAGAGCAGCAGGCCGGTCGTGTCTTCATCGAGCCGGCCGACGCTTTGCACGTCGCGGATGCGCAAGGGCGGCGGCAGCAGGCTGTAGACGCTTGGATGGTGCTTGGGCTTTTGCGAGCACTCGTGGCCACGCGGCTTGTTCATCACGATCAGCGCCTTCTCATGGAAGGGCCAGGGCTCGCCGCGGACGGTGAAGACGAGGCCATCGGTGTCGAACTCCTCGAAGGGGTTGTCGACGCGCCGGCCCTTGATGCCAACGTGGCCGGAAGCGATCAGGCCCTCGCATTCGCGGCGGGCGCCGAAGCCTTGGGAGAAAAGGATCTGTGAGAGCTTCAATCAGTAGTGCAGTTCGAGGAAGACCACGTGATTGTCCGCTGCCGGCCAGGCCTTGCCCGCGATGCGCTCGCCGTTGAACTCGCCCACCACCGCGCGGCCCGGCGCATCCAGCACCTTCAGCTTGGCGGTGTACACGCCCGCCACGCCCGGCGGAATGCCGCCCGGCGGCGACTTGCCGTCCAGCGTGATCTGGTCGCGCGGGATGCCGAAGTAGCCGCGCGGACGGGTCAGCGTCACCACCGACTTCGCATCGCGGTCCGCATCGGCGATGCGCTCGGCGCGCAGGTTCACGACCGACGACGAGCGGGGGAAGGGCGAGCGGTAGATGTGCGTCGTCGCGTAGCCGGGAGCGGTGATCACGAATTCGTAGCTCGTCTTGCCGTTGGCATTGAACGGCCCCCACAGGCCGTCCGCGCCGATGGTCTTGCGATGCACCGCCGGTCCGCTGCGCTCGCCCTGCTCGGTGGTGGCAAACACCTCCAGCGTCGCGCCCGCGAGCGGCAGGTTGTTGGCATAGTTGCCGCGGCCCGGTTCGTTGTTCAGGCCCAGGCCCGACACCTTTCCGTTCAGGACGACCGAGACCTCCGGCGTGATGGACAGGGTCGACGGCGAGCGCCCGGTGATGAAGCGGAAGGCGGCCTCGAAGGCCTTCGCGCTGAACGAGGTTTCGCGGTGGTCCACGCCGGGCAGCACCACGTTGTCCGCGCCCTTGAGCGCCGGCCCTTCGAAGCTCACGTTGGTCGGCGTGCCCTTGCTGCCGATCCACACGCCGTCGGGCTGGGCGTACTTGTCGTTGTTGTCCGAGCGGATGGTCATCCACTGCACGCCCGGCGTCACCTCCCAGCCTTCCGAGCCCTTGGGCGCGTTCAGGCCGGTGAGGAAGGGGCCGGCGCCGTTGAACTCGCTGCCCGGGATGCGCTTGGCGTCGGCCCACACGCCGTGGTTGGACGTGCCCCCGAGGATGGCGTGCGACACGTTCTTCGTGCCGCCGCCGTTGGCGAGGTAGTTGCGGATGGCGTTGCCGCCGCGCGAGTTGCCCACCAGCACCACCTTCTTCGCGCCGGTGGACTTCATTACCCGGTCCACCTCGTCGGAGAGGAACTTCATGTGCTCCGCGGTGGACGTGCGGCCGTCCTGCAGCTTGCCGTCGTCGTCGCGGGCGAGCGGGTAGGGCAGGTCGATGGCGTGCAGGCGCTCGCGCGGCCAGCCGTTGCTCTCGAAGCGCCAGATCGTGGTGATCCACAGGCCGGCGGTGTCGCCGTTGCCGTGCACGAAGACGATGGGCGGGAACGGGTCCGGCGCGGCGGGCGGCGCGCTGCGGCAGGCAGCCAGCAGCGAGGCGGCGCCGGCGGTGATCAACGCGGCGCGGCGCGAGATGGAAAGGGGCATCGGTCGTCTCCGGGAGGTGGTTGTCGTGTGTCTGGTCAAGGCGCAGGCAAATCGCGTGCGCAGGGCAGCTCGGGCACGCCGGGGCCGCTGACCGGTGTGGCCGCGAGAACGGCATTGAGCACCGCGCGCGCGGTCACTTCGGCGGCCAGGATGCCCATCACGGTGGCGTCCAGCCGGGCTTGTGTCTTGCCGGTGGCGAGCACGAACATCGTGTCGCCGTCCACGGGCGTGTGCACCGGCACGATGCTGCGCGCGAGGCCGTCGTGCGAGACGCGCGCGAGGCGGTGCGCATCGAGCTTGGTAAGCGCCGCGTCGGTGGCGACGATGCCCAGCGTCGTGGCCGCGCCGATGCGCAGGTGCAGCGGCACCTCGCCGGCGAGGATGGCCTGCGCGCCGCCGGGCATGGTGCGGCCGTCCGGGGCCCGCACGCCGGCCACGATGCGGCCCGTGGCCGGGTCCACCACATCGCCCGTGGCATTGACCGCGACCAGCGCCGCGACCGTCACGCCGTGCAGCGTGATGGAGGCGGTGCCGATGCCGCCCTTCATGCCGCGCTCGATGCCGAAGAGCTTGCCGCAGGCGGCGCCCGTGCCCGCGCCCACGCTGCCTTGCGCCACCGGCCCTGTGCTGGCGGCGACGCACGCGGCGTAGCCGGCATGCGCATCGGGGCGCACGGATGCGTCGCCCATCATCAGGTCGAAGAGGATGGCCGACGAGACGATGGGCACGCGCGCCGGGCCCACCTGCACGCCGATGCCGCGCTCCTCCAGCCAGCGCATGGCGCCGCCGGCCGCATCGAGCCCGAAGGCGCTGCCGCCGGCGAGCAGCACCGCATGCACCGATTCGACCGAGTTGGTGGGCGACAGCAGTTCGGTTTCGCGCGTGCCGGGCGCGGCGCCGCGCACGTCGACGCTGCCCACCGCGCCCTCAGGCGCAATGACGACGGTGCAGCCGGTGGGCCGGCGCGAATCGGTGAAGTGGCCGCACAGCAGCCCGGCGACGTCGGTGATCGAGCCCGGCGCCATGTCCCTCATTGGGTGGCCGGCAGCGCGGCGCGCTCCTCGTCGAGGTAGGCCATGAGCACCAGGCCGACGATGGACGTCACCGGAAAACCGACCAGGGCGAGCAGCACCCACACCCAGGGCCGGCGGTTCGAGCGCGCGGCGGCCATGCCCACGAACACCAGGTGCAGGATGACGCTCGCCGCCATGCCCAGCGAGAGGAAGACGACGATGGGCACGGACGGGCCGCTCGGCTCGTTGGCCGTCATGATCATCATGTACAGGCACAGGCCGAAGGCCGCCAGGCTGGCGGTGGCGGCGCCCAGGGCGCGCTTGGCGTGCGGGTTCTGGCTCGGGCTCATGGGCGACCTCCGTGCTGCGCAGTGCGGTGCGAACCTTGCAATGGCCGCGTGGCTTTCACGGTGCGGCCCAAGGCATCGATCGCCGCATTATGGGACGCAGGCGCGCCCCTTGCGCGATCGATGTTGCCGCTCGTGCGCGCCCCGTTCAGGCGAAGACGCCCGCCGTGTCCTGCATGCGGGCGGACACCTCGCCCAGCTGATGCATCGAGTCGCCGTAGCTCATCTCCAGCACGGTCAGGCGCTTGAAGTAATGGCCTGCGATGTACTCGTCCGTCACGCCGATGCCGCCGTGCAGCTGGATGCACTGCTGCCCGACGAAGCGCATCGACGTGCCGAGCTGGTACTTGGCCTGCGCGAGCGCACGGCGCCGCTGAGCGGGCGCTTCGTTCAGCTTGAGGCTCGCGAAGTAGCTCATCGAGCGGGCGAGTTCGAGCTGCATCTTCACGTCGGCGATGCGGTGGCGCAGCGCCTGGAAGGTGGCGATGGGCACGCCGAACTGCTTGCGGGTGTTCATGTACTCCACGGTCACCGCGACCAGCTTGTCCATGATGCCCACGGCCTCGGCGCAACTCGCCGCGATGCCGATGTCGATGGCGTGCTCCAGCGCGGCGAAGCCACGGCCAGGCTCGGCGATGAGCGTCGCCTCGGCGTTCACGAAAGCAACCTCGGCGGCTCGCGCGCCGTCCTGGGTCGGATAGCCGCGCGCCTTCACGCCGCTGGCGCTGCGCTCGACGAGGAAGAGCGCGATGCCGCTTTCGTCGTCCACCTTGCCCGACACCCGGGCCGGGACGATGAAGGCGTCGGCCTTGTCGCCCACCGGCACGACGCTCTTGTCGCCGGTGATCGTCCACGCCTTGCCGCTTTGCTTCGCAGCGGTGGACACATGGTTCAGCCGGTAGCGCGCCGCACGCTCCTGGTGCGCCAGCACGATGAGCGCCTCGCCCCCTGCCACCTTGGGTAGCCAGGCCGATTGCACCGCCTCGGGCGCGTAGCCTGCCAGCACGCCGCCGGCGATGAGCGCGCCTTGCGCGAAGGGCTCGAGCACCAGGCCGCGGCCCAGCTCCTCCATCACCACCATCGCATCCACCGGGCCGAAGCCCATCCCGCCCTGCGCCTCGGGCACATAGAGGCCCGTGAGTCCCAGGCCGGCGATCTCGCCCCAGGCCTCGCGCGAGAAACCGCCCGCCTTCACGACGCCCTTGCGGCGCTCGAAGTCGTAGCCCTTGTCGACCCACTTGCGCACCGAGTCGCGCAGCATGTCCTGGTCGTCGGAGAAATTGAAGTCCATTTGAAATTCCTTGTCCTGTTGACCCAACCCCGTTCGCCCTGAGGTATCGAAGGGCCGGTCCGGTGTTCGCGCTGGCTTCGATACCTCAGCCCGAACGGGAAATGGCGGCCGCTCGGAAATGCGGCTAACCCAACACCACCTGCGACACGATGTTGCGCTGCACCTCGTTCGAGCCGCCGTAGATGGTGGTCTTGCGCATGTTGAAGTAGGTGGATGCCAGCGGCGCGATGTAGGCCGCGCCCACGTGGTCGCCCTGCCAGCCGGCTTCCATCGCCTCCTGGATGAAGGGGATGCTGTAGGGCCCGGCGGCCAGCATCATCAGCTCGCTGTAGCGCTGCTGGATCTCGCTGCCGCGGATCTTGAGCAGGCCCGCCACGTCCAGCGACTGCTTGCCGCTCGTCTCCGCGGACAGCACGCGCAGCACCATCATCTCCAGCGCGATGATGTCCACCTCCAGCTTGGCGATCTCGTCGCGGAAGCGCGCCTCGTCGTACACGCCTTCCGCCTTCGCGATGCGCTTGAGCCGTTCCAGCTCGCGCTTGGCGCGGTTCACGTCGGCGATGTTGGTGCGCTCGTGGGCGAGCAGGTATTTCGCGTAGGTCCAGCCCTTGTTCTCTTCGCCCACGAGGTTGTCGGCCGGCACCTCGACGTTGTCGAAGAACACCTCGTTGACCTCGTGCTCGCCGTCCATGGTGATGATCGGCCGCACGGTGATGCCCGGGCTCTTCATGTCGATGAGCAGGAAGCTGATGCCCGTCTGCGGCTTGCCCTCGGTGCTCGTGCGCACGAGGCAGAAGATCCAGTCACCGTACTGGCCGAGCGTGGTCCAGGTCTTCTGGCCGTTGACGAGGTAGTAGTCGCCACGGCGCTCGGCGCGTGTCTTGACGGAGGCGAGGTCGGAGCCCGAACCCGGCTCGCTGTAGCCCTGGCTCCACCACACCTCGCCGCTCATGATGCCGGGGAGGTGCCTCTTTTGCTGCTCGGGCGAGCCGAAGGCCATGATGACCGGCGCCACCATCACCGGGCCGAAAGGCACCACGCGCGGCGCACCGGCCAGCGCGCATTCCTCTTCGAACAGGTGCCGCTCGATCGCGTTCCAGCCCGGTCCGCCGAACTGCTTGGGCCAGGCCCAGCCGTGCCAGCCCTTCTTGCCGAGGATCTTCGCCCAGCGCTGCAGATCGTCCTTGCTCAGCCGCAGCGCGTTGTGCACCTTGTGGCTGATGTCCTTGGGAAGGTTCTCCGCCACCCACGCACGAATCTCCGCGCGGAAGGCCAGTTCCTCGGGGGTGAAATTCAGGTCCATCGCTTGTCTCCTGCTGCCACGCGCCGGCTGCCCGCGGCCTGCCAAGGTTTTAGCACGATCGTTCTTTTAGGCCATGTCCCTGCTGCGACATCCCGGCCTAGCGATATTCCCCGATTTCCGCTTCCGTGGCGCGCATTTCGCGCCATCCCTAGCTTGCTTGAAATGTTGCGCTGCAACCGGCGACGAACCAGCGCCACGGGGAGTCCGAGCAACTCAACCAGTTCAATACAGGGAGAAAACGACCATGAAACTTCACACCATGTCCCGGCTCGCGGCCGGCGTCGTCATCGCTTGCGCAACGCAGGCGGCGCTCGCATCGGACATCAGCTTCGCGGGCTTGTCCGGATTCACGGGCAGCGCCTTGGGCACCTACGCTGAGGACGGCTTCACGGTGTCCGCTGCCTTCGGCGACTGGCGCGAGGCCCATGCCTTCGGCGCGCCGCAGCCGAGTGTGTACGTGGAGGACCTGCGCTCCACGCCGTTCGGCGGCCTCGCGGTCACCAACGGCGGGCTCTTCACCTTCGAATCGGTGGATCTGTCGGCCTATGCCTCGGCAGTGGGCTATGAAATCACCGGGTGGTTGGGCGGCGTGGCGCTATTCGACGTCGCCGGCAGCCAAGGCACGGGGCTGTTTGATTCGATCGGCAGCGGCTCCTCGGCCCTGATCGATCGGCTGACCATCGACGTGGCGAGCGCCGGGCCGGGGTCGTTCAACGTCGACAACATCCGCGTGTCGGCGGTGTCGCCGGTGCCCGAGCCAAGCAGCTACGGGTTGATGCTGCTCGGGCTGGGCGTGCTCGGCGGGTTCATGCGGCGCCGCTCGCGCGCTTAGCGATATTCCCCGATTTCGGGCCGTTTGCGCAGTTCGTCCTGCCGGGCGACGGACATGGAACGCATCAGCTGGGGCAGCTTCCTGGACATGAACGCGGCGTGCCGCAGCAGCGGTGCCGGCTCGATCGCGTCCGCCACATGGACGCCGAACCGCTGGGCGACCTTGCGGCCTGCGTCCGAGAGGGCCATCGCTTCGATCCGCGAGACGTGCTTGAGGACCACCGAGCGGGCGGGCGCCGCCTGCTCGGTCCGCAAGGCCTCCGCAACGATGAACCTCTGCACCACCTCGATGGCGAGGATCAACTGGGCGAGGCCGTGCTCGTCCTGCTTCTCGGGGATGCCGTAGAGGTTCTCGAGCCGCCCCTGGAGCACGTCGAGCGGGTGCATCACCTTGATGCTGACGCCTTCGATCCCCACCGTGACCGCGCGGGCCTTGATGGCCTCGGTGCTGACGTCGCCGTACACCTTGAAGAGGACATCGATGTTGACGTAGCCGTCGCCGGGCAGGCTCTTGGACACCTGGCCCATCAGCAAGGTCAGCGAGCGCTCATGTGGAAAGATCGCCTGGCCTGCGATGCCGGAAGCGATCCGCTTCACGTCCGACTGGGATCCGATGAAGTCCACATCCTTCGTGATGGCGCTGACCGGCGGCAGCACACCGTGGATGGCCGCCCAGAGCGCGAGCGCTTGGCCACCCACGAGCACCATGTCCTGGCCGGCGAGGGCGAGGATGCGGTGAAGCATGGGCCGCGTGACTGCGACCTCGGTTCGCTCGCCGGGCAAGACGATCAGCCCAGGTCGAGCGCCGAATCCGGCGGAAAGGTGAGCGTGGCCTTGGTGGCCGCATCGGGCGGGACGAAGTACATGCTTTCCTGGGAAGCGAGCCCGAGTTTCATCATGACCCGTTCGCGCGACCGCAAGTCGCCTCCAAGCACCTTGCGAAGCTGGTCGTGCGTCACGCCTGCTGATTCCAGGGCCGCCCCCAAACCCGCCCAGTGCTCGACCTGCTGGGCAATGGAGCGCCGCATCATCGCGGCCTCCTGCTGTGCGAGCTCGTAGACGTCTTCGGAGATGCGGATGGACTTCATGGGTGGCATTTTGCCACGTTATGTCGCGAATTGCGACACGGCGTACTCGGCCGGAACCGCCACGCACGTGCCGCCTTCTCCGGCTGCATCGATGTCGGGCGAATCTCAGGCGGCGACGACCGCCCCCCAGAGCGGCTGCAGGTTCAGCGTCGTCTGGCCACCCGCCGAAGCCACCCTCGCGCCGCCGTCGAGCTTGTCCATCCAGCCGGCGGGCAGGGCGAAGGGGATGACGACTTGCTGCGGCTCGTCGCTGCGGTTGATCGCCACGAGCGCGCCGTCGCCGCGCAGGTGCACGAGCACCTGGCGTTCGTCGTCGCACAGCAGGGTCTTCACCTCGCCGGTGCGCAGCGCAGGCACGGCCTTGCGCAGCGCGATCAGGCGCTGGTAGGTGGCGAACAGGTCGTCATCGAAGGCGACCTTCTCGGCCATCTCGCGAGGCTTGCCATCGGGGCCCATGGCCTCGTCGTCGTACTGCAGCTCGGGCCACAGCATGGGCTTGCGGCAGCAGGGGTCGTTGGCGCCCCACAGGCCCGCCTCGTCGCCGTAGAAAATCACCGGCGCGCCGAGGTAGGTCATCTGCCACAGCGCGAAAAGCTTGTGCAATTGGCGCTCGTGGGCATTGGGCTTGCGCGTGTCGAAGAGTGGCGCCCGTGAATCGCGCGGGTGGTAGGTCTCGTCGAAGGCGCGGTAGTCCAGGCGGTCGCGATTCACGGCGTGCGACGCGAGGCGCGCGGTATCGTGGCTGCCGAAGAGGTTTTGCTGCACGGGCGCCACGCAGGCGGGGTAGGCCTCGCGCAGGTCGCGCAGCAGCGCGTCGAAGCGGGTCGTGCTGATGCGCGTCTTGTCGCGGAAGAAGTACTCGTCGCTCGCGAAGGCGAAGTTGTAGTTCATCACCGCGTCGAACTCGTCGCCCGCGAGGTAGGGCACGTTGAAGGCGACGTTGCGGATGTTCTCGGCCACGAGGTAGGCCTCGGGGTTGATGGACTTGACGAGCTTTCGCCAATCCTTCCAGAAGCCGTGCGGCACCCAGGGCGCGACATCCAGTCGCCAGCCGTCGATGCCACGCGTCACGTCGCCTTGCGGGGCCAGCCAGCGGCGGGTGGCGGCATAGATGTACTCGCGCGGGCCGGGGGCGAGGTGGTCGCCTTCCTTGCGCAGCTCGGGCAGCGTGTCGTAGCCGCGCCAGGCTTCGTATTGGAAGGGCTTGCCGGCGGCGTCGTCGCGCCATTGGTGCACGATGAACCAGTCGGCGAAGCGCGATTGCTGCTGCTTCTCGACCAGGTCGCGGAAGGCCCAGTGGGCCACGCCCACGTGGTTGAACACGCCGTCGAAGATGATGCGCATGCCGTGGGCATGGGCTTCATCGATCAGCGTGAGCATGAGCAGGTCGGCGGCGGTCCACACCCAGGTCGACGGGTCGTCGGGCGTCTCGGTCGCCATGAGCGCGCGGTCGCCCTTGGGGTCGGGGCCGAAGTGCGGGTCGATGTGGTGCAGCGAGGCGCCGTCGTACTTGTGATGCGAGGGCGAGTCGAACACCGGGTTCAGGTACAGGGCGTTGACGCCCAGCGTCTTCAGGTAGGGCAGCTTCTGGATGATGCCGGCGATGTCGCCGCCGTAGCGACGGTCGTGGATGTTCATCCACTTGTCGCCGCCGTTGGCGGCTTCCCACGGTTCCATCGCGTACCAGTCGGACGTCCAGCGGCTCTTGTGCCACTCGTCGCCGGGCTTGCCGCCCAGGCGGCCGCCGGCGAGGCTTTCAACGGTGGGGTCGTTGTCGGTGTCGCCGTTGGCAAAACGCTCGGGAAGGATCTGGTACCAGATGGCGTGCCGGGCCCACGCCGGGACGAAGGAAATGCTCGAGTTCATGGGGGAAGCATGCGAAAACGCGCATGCTAGCGAGCATTCGAGAGGCGTGGGAATGTAGTTGACGTAGTGTCGAAGACGACCTGGAAATCAGCGTTTTTCGAGGGTCATCACGTCGTTCTCGCGCTTCATCTGGAAGCGCGTGAGGAAGCTGTTGCCCAGCAGGATGTTGTTCATCGGCATGGGCCCGACCATGGCGTCGACGTTGTAGACCTGCACGTCGCCCACGCGCACCACGTCGAGGTAGACGTGCCACACCGGGATCTGCCCGTTGGCGGTGTTGGCATAGCCCATCTGGCCGTTCTTGTACTTCAGGCCGATGCGCTCGGCGTCGGACGTGCTCATCGCGACCATCGTGGCGCCGGTGTCCACCATGAAGCGCACGGCCTTGCCGTTGATGCTGCCGCCGGTGACGAAGTGGCCGCCCGAGCCGGCCGTGAGCACGATGGTCGAGCCGGAGCCTTCGCTGGCGGCCCGGCCGAGGTTCACCGGCGCGCCGCCGAGCTGGACCGTGGAGCGCTTGCCGTCCATCTCGATCACCGCCTCGCCGGGGGCGACGCTCACCACCTTGACGTTCTGGAAGCTGCCGCCCGCGGCAATCGTGCGCGGCGTGCCGTTGATGATGAGCAAGGCCTTGTCGCCCATGCTGCCGGACATCGTCACCGTCTGGGCCGACGCGGCAAGGCCGAACAGCGCCAGCAGCGGCGCGGCGACGAGGCGCATGAAGATCAATCCCGGAAGTTGCTGAACGTGAGCGGCGCGTCCGGCACGTCCTTGCGGATCAGCGCCATGGCGGCCTGCAGGTCATCGCGCTTGGCGCCGGTCACCCGGACGGTGTCGCCCTGGATGGCGGCCTGCACCTTGAGCTTGCTCTGCTTGATCAGTGATTGAATCTTCTTTGCGGTGTCGCTGTCGATGCCGTTTTTCACGGTCAGCACCTGCTTGACCTTGTCGCCGCCGATCTTTTCGATCTTGGCGCTGCGGTCGATGTAGCGCACGTCCACCGTGCGCTTGGTGAGCTTGGCCAGCAGGATGTCCATCACCTGGCCGATCTGGAAGTCGCTGTCGGCGAAGACGGTGAGCTCCTTGTCTTTCTGCTCGATGCGGGCCGACGAGCCCTTGAAATCGAAGCGCGTGCCGATTTCCTTGGCGGTCTGGTCGACCGCATTCTTCACCTCGACGAGGTTGGGTTCGAGGACGGTGTCAAAGCTGGGCATTGTGATGTCTTGTGAAGCAGCGGGACAAGAGGGGGAGAAGCCTCGCGGATCGGCGAAAATTCTCGCATGCATATCGAGTCGGGTGTGAGCCTGAAACCATACAACACCTTCGGCCTGCCGGCCGTCGCGCAGACCCTCGTGCGCGTGGCGGGCGACGCCGACGTGCGCCAGGTGGTCGATCACCCGCAGCTGGGGCTGGCCCCGAAGTTCATCCTGGGCGGCGGCAGCAACATCGTGCTGACGCGCGACATGCCGCAGGTGGTGATCAAGGTCGAGGTGATGGGCCGCCGCCTGGTCGAGGAGCGCACGGATGGCTTCATCGTGGAGGCCGGTGCCGGCGAGAACTGGCACGAGTTCGTGATGTGGACCTTGGCAAACGGCTTTCCCGGCCTGGAGAACCTCGCCCTCATCCCCGGCACGGTGGGTGCGTCGCCGGTGCAGAACATCGGCGCCTACGGGCTGGAGCTGCAAGATCGCTTCCATTCGCTGGATGCGGTGGACCTGGTCACCGGGCGCACGGTCACGCTGAACGCATCCATCTGCAAGTTCGGCTACCGCGACAGCGAGTTCAAGCATTCGCTGGCCGGCCGCACGCTGATCACCCGGGTGCGCTTCTTCCTGCCCAAGCCCTGGGTGCCCGAGCTCGGCTACCTCGAGCTCGAACGCAAGATCGCCGAGACCGGCATCGCCCGGCCGAGTGCGCAGCAGGTGGCCGACTGGATCATCGCGATCCGCCGCGCCAAGCTGCCCGATCCGGCGCAGATCGGCAACGCGGGCAGCTTCTTCAAGAACCCGGTGGTCACGCCCGAGCAGTGCCGCGACATCATCGGCCGCGACCCGGAGATCGTGCACTACCCCATGCCCGACGGCAGCGTGAAGCTCGCGGCCGGCTGGATGATCGACGCCTGCGGCTGGAAGGGCAAGACGGTCGGCCAGGCGGGCGTCTACGAGAAGCAGGCGCTGGTGCTCGTGAACCGCGGCAGCGCCATCGGCTCGGAGGTGATGACGCTGGCCCGCGCCATCCAGGAGAGCGTGTACGGGCGCTTCGGCATCCGGCTGGAGCCGGAGCCGGTGGTGGTGTAGCCGGCGGGCCATGAAAGCATCGCCGACCCTGTCATGAGCGTGTCACACGCCTGACGCAAATTGTGGGGACATGAAGAACAAGAAGACCACAACAACAAGAAAGGGAGGCTCTCGATGAACGGTTCGATGTCCGGCCGCATGGTCGCGTTCTACGTCCTGGGGCTCGCCGCGGCGCTTTGGGCGCTGGTGGTGAGCGGGGCGAATCCGCGGTTCATTCCGGTGGTTTGCGTGCTCACGGTGGTCGCGGCCATCGTGCACCGCATCTACCGCAAGAGCCGGCGACGGCAGCTGGTGCTTGAACAGCCCTTCCCGGCCTTCCTGCGCAAGAAGCTGCGTACCCACTACCCCTCGCTCACCGACCGGCAGATCGACGATGTCGAGCGTGGTCTGCGCCAATTCTTCATCGCCTCCGCCCAGGCCAACGGGCGCTTCGTGGCGATGCCTTCGAAGGTGGTCGATGCGCTGTGGCACGAGTTCATCCTGCACACGCGCGGCTACGAGGCCTTCTGCAAGCGGGTGTTCGGGCGCATGCTGCACCACACGCCCACCGAGGCGATGCCGGCCGACGGCCAGCCGCGCGGCGAGAAGTTCGCCGGGCTGCGAAGGGCTTGGTACTGGAGCTGCCGGGAAGAGGGCATCAACCCGCGGCAACCCCAGCGGCTTCCGCTGCTCTTCGCCCTGGACGCCACGCTCGCCATCGAAGGGGGCTACCACTACGCGCCCGATTGCCGCCTGCTCGGCTCCGACCGCGGCGATACCCACTGTGCGAACGGCTTCGGCTGCGGGTCGTCGTGCGGCAGCAGCTGCGGATCCAGCGGCGGCCACGGCGGAGGCGATGGCGGAGGCGATGGCGGAGGCGATGGCGGCGGCGGTGACGGTGGAGGCGACGGAGGCGGCTGCGGCAGCGGATGCGGTGGCGGCTGCGGCGGCGGTGGGGACTGACGAGGCTCAGCTCACCGTCCGCCCGGGCGACGCGGCTGCCGGCAGCCAACCCAGGCTCTGGCACAGGTCGCGCGTGATCAACAGGTGCCGCTCCAGCGTGTCCAGCGCCGAATGCAGGCTGTGGCGTTCGGGGCCGGAGGCGGCCTGCTTCAGCGCTTCGGCTTGTTCCACCACGGCACGCAAGCCCAGGCTCAGCGCCGCGCCCTTCAGGGCGTGCGCCTGGTTCCACACCGCGCTGCGGTCGGCGGCATCGGCCGATTCGCGCAGCCGAGCGAGCATCGCCGACTGTGATTCGAAGAAGCTGCCGAGCAAGGCGGTGTATTTTTGCGGCGACAGTGTCGCGTGGAATTGCTCGACCGTGGCGCGATCCACGATGTCCGCGTGGCTGTCTGCCGGCGCCGCCGCCGGCGGCGTGGCCAGGGACGCTGCCGCCCCGCCGTAGCGCACCAGCAGGTCGCGCAACTGCGGCAGGTGGGCGGGCTTGGTGATCATCTCGTCCATGCCGGACTGCCGCGCCTGCTCCTGCGAGTCCTGGAAGGCGTCGGCCGTCAGCGCCACGATGGGCATGGCGCCGCGCGGCAAGGGCAGGGCACGGATGGCGCGGGCCGCGGCGAAACCGTCCATCACCGGCATGTGCAGGTCCATCAGCACGATGTCGAAGTCCTGCTCCTGCGCGGCGCGCACGGCCTCCTCGCCGTTCTCGGCGAAGACGGCCTGGTGGCCGAGCTTGTCGAGCACTGCCTCGAGGTAGATGCGGTTGACCGGGTGGTCTTCGGCCACCAGCACCTTGAGCATGCGGCCCGGGCCGTCGCCGCCGGTGGGCGGCACGGCGGAGCCGGCCGAAGGCGGGCCGATCTTCAGCAGCGGCAGCGCGAGCACGAAGGTGCTGCCTTCGTTGGGCACGCTCTTGACGGTGATGTCGCCGCCCATGAGCCGTGCCAGGCTGCGTGAGATTTCCAGGCCCAGGCCTGCGCCGCCGTGGCGCCTCGACGTGGTGTCGTCGCCCTGCACGAAGCGCTGGAACACCCGCACCTGCGTGGCCTCGTCCATGCCGATGCCGGTGTCGATCACCGAGAAGACCACGCACCCGGCCGCGGTGCCGGTGCCGGCTTCGACCCGCACGTGCACGTGGCCTACGGCGGTGAACTTCACCGCATTGCTCAACAGGTTGAACAGGATCTGCTTGAGACGCGTCGGGTCAGCGCGCACCCAGCGCGGCACGTCGGCATCCATGGTGACGTTGAGCGAGAGCCCCTTGGACTGCGCCTGCACGCGCATCAGCGCATCGACCTCGCGCACCAACCGCGCGAGGTCCACCGGCTCGGGCACGACGTGCAGGTTGCCCGATTCGAGCTTGGAGATGTCCAGGATGTCGTTGAGGATGGCCAGCAGGTGGTTGGCGGAGTCCTTGGCCGTGTGCAGGTAGCCCGCCTGTTGCGTGGTGAGCGGCGTTTCCTGCAGCAGCGACATCATGCCCAGCAGCCCGTGGAAGGGCGTGCGGATCTCGTGGCTCATGTTGGCGAGGAACACACTCTTCGCGCGGCTTGCCGATTCGGCTTCCGCGCGTGCGGCACTCAGTCGGTCGGCCAGCACTTCCAGCCGCTCGCGCCGCTGCAGCAGCGCGCGGAACTGCCTGAGCACCGTGAAGGCGAACACCAGCAGCAAGACGCACTGGAAGAACGTGAGCGCGATGCCCTGCTTGCTCTGCGTGCGAACCGCGGCGTTGCGCTGCGTGACGCGCTCGTACAGCAGGTGCGAGGCGCTCAGCGACAGGTCGTGCAGCGGCACGCTCAGCGTGTCGAGTTCGGCCAGCAGGCTGCGCATCGCCTCGGGCGTGAGCTTGGCCTGCGGGTTTTCGGCGAAGTAGCGGTCGCCGCTTTTCACGAAGGCGCGCACCTGCGCCATCGTGGGCGCGTAGCTGGACTGCGCGGCCATGATGCGGGCCGCGCGCTCATGGTCGACCAGGCCCAACCGGCTCACGAAGATGTCGTAGCGCAGCTGCAGCTTCTGCAGCGTGTCGCCCGTCGGGTCGGACGCCGCCTGCTGCATCTCGTTGCGCAGTCGCAGCTGCTCCGCCTCGAGCTGGAAGAAGCTCCAGCCCAGCGCATCGTTCTGGAAATGCCTCGTGCCGTCGAGCAGCTGGTACTGCCGCCACTGGACGTAGGCGGCGCCCAGCAGCGCCAGGGCCAGGGCGACGCCGATGATGCTGAGCCAGAAACGCCGGGCGCGCGGTTCGGGCACGGCCTGCTGCCGCCGGTCGCGAGGGCTGCGCGGCACCAGGTCGTGGGGTGCGTCGTCGCTCAACGCAGCTCCAGCGTCTTCAACTGCCAGGCGGCGCGGCTGTAGTTGACGGCATTGCGCAGCTCGGGCCGCGAATCGAAGGGGAACATGAGCACGATGGGGCCCTTGTCGCGCACGAGCATGGGCTTGTCGTCGAGCGCATAGGCCACCAGCAGGTCGCCCTTGAGCGCGTCGTCCACGGGGATTTCCACCCGGTAGTCGTTCAGCGCCACGGCCCTCATGGCCTTGGGCGCGGCGCCTATCGCATCCAGCAGGTCACGCAAGGCGACGCCCGTGAACTTGCGCGGTTCGGCATACCAGGGTGTCTTGGTCATGAAGCTGCGCTGCGGCAGCTTTTGAAGCATGGCCATGTCGAAGGCGGCCCCGTCGGGCGAATTGCGGTGCTGCATCTCGCCCGCGACAGTGAGCACCACCTTGCCGGCGGGCGGGTCCAGCGCCCAGGCGGTGGCTGCACAGCAAAGCGCCGCACAGGCGGCGGCGCGGAGCAGGGTTCGGCGAAGCAGACGAGGCATCTGGGACATGCGTCGATTCTGTCACCCCGCACAAGGCCCGGCCGGCTTGGATATAGGGGGCCGGGCGTTCCGCGCAACGGTCGCGCCGGCCGACGGAGCGACTCGGCCAAGTGGCTGGGCTGAATCAGTCGACCGAATCGTCCCATTCGATCTGCGCGCCCAGCGACCGCAGGTTTTCCACGAAGCGCGGATGAGCTCGTCGGATCGGGCTCGCATTGCGGATCACCGAGCGGCCCTGGATGCCTGCCGCGACCATCAGCAAGGCGATGGCCACCCGGATGATGTAGGGGCTTTCCACCTCGGCGGGCACCAGCGGCTTGCCGCCGAAGGTGACCATGCGGTGCGGGTCCGACAAGAAGGCGTGCGCGCCGAACTTCGACAGCTCGGAGGTCCAGCCGAGCGCGCCGTCGTACACCTTGTTCCAGAACATCACGCTGCCCTCGGCCTTCACGCCCAGCGCGATGAAGATGGGCAGCAGATCCACCGGCAGGTAGGGCCAAGGCGCGGCTTCGATCTTCTGCAGGATGTGCTGCGTGAAGGGCTCGCGCACCTTCAGCCGCTCATCCACGCTGGCCCGCGACCAGCCGTTCTCGTGCGTGATGCGCGCGCCGAACTTCGCGAAGCTGCGGTCGATGAGCGGGAACTGCTCTGGTGCCGAATTGCGCACGGCCACCTCGCCCCCGGTGATGGCGCCCAGCGCGAGGAAGGTGACGATCTCGTGGAAGTCTTCGGTGAAGGTGAATTCGCCGCCGCCGAGCGTGTCCACGCCCGTCACCGACAGCCGCGAGGTGCCGATGCCCTCGATCTTCGCGCCGAGCACGCGCATGAAGCGGCAGAACTCCTGCACGTGCGGCTCGGAGGCGGCGTTCATCAGCGTCGATGAGCCGCTGGCGAGCACGGCACACATCACGAAGTTCTCGGTGGTCGTCACCGAAGCGTAGTCCAGCCAGTGCGATGCGGCCTTCAGCGGCCCGGCGCTGCGCAGGAGCAAGCCATCCACGCCGCGGTGCGCGGTGGCGCCGAAATGCTCGAACACTTCCACATGCGGATCGATCTCGCGTGCACCCAGCGTGCAGCCCTGCACGTCGTTCTCGATGCGCGCCGCGCCAAAGCGGGCCAGCAGCGGCGGCACCAGCATGATCGACGAGCGCATCTCCTCGGGGAGGTGGTGGCGCGCCGGGTCGAAGAGCGTGTCGCGGTGGTGGATGTCGAGCACGCCGGTCGTGAAGTCCATCTCGACCCGGCTGCCCAGGGTGCGGAACAGCTCGAGGATCTTCTTGACGTCGGTGATCTCCGGCACGCCAACGAGGCGCACGGGCTGGCGCGTGAGCAGCGTGGCGCACAGGATGGGCAGCACTGCATTCTTGTTGGCCGAGGGAACGATGCGGCCGCTGAGCGCGCTGCCGCCGTGGACGATGAGCTTGGACATGGAAGGGTTCGGTTGGTTGACCCGAGCCAATGTCGCCGCGTGCGATGAACAGGGAATAGGGGCGTGTGAAGCCCGTGTGAAAGAACGCTGCCCAAACGTAAAAAAAGCCCGACGCCCGGAGATCGGTGGGCCTCGGGCGGAATGAACCGGTCCCGGACAGGGCCGACGGGTGTCGGCGGAGGTCGATCGAGAGAATCGAGGAGGACGGGCGGTGCTTCAGGCCGCCCAGCGGTTCAGTTGGAAGCGGGGACGTGCGTGCCGTTGACGACCACGCGTTCGAGCACGATCACCGGCGCGGCAGCCTGGGCAGCGGCGTCACGCTGGTGCTGCTTCACGTTCGTCGCATAAGCGAACGAGGCTGTGGTGACGATGGCGAAGATGGCGGCGAAGGCGGTGAGGCGGCTGAACATGGTGGGCTCCGTGGGTTCGTTTCGTGTTGCGATGAAACGAACTTTAGGAGCCGGCCCGAACCGTGACGAGCGGCTTGCGATGAACTGCAGGAAGCCGCCCCTCAACTGCAGAAAACAAGGACCTCTGGGGGGCGTCGCCCGATGCGGCGAAGCGCATCGGCACTCAAGCCACGCCCGCGGGACTGGCTTTGCCAGCCCGCAGGGTGGCGCCCCTCGGGGGCAGGAGCGAAGCGACTGGGGGGCCCATCAAACAGCTTTCGTGCGCTCCAGCAGCCAGGCCAGGGCATCACCCGTCACCAGCGGCGACAGCCGCTCGCGCACCGTGACGTGGTAGCGGTTGAGCCAGTCGATCTCGTCGGCGCGCATGAGCGAGCGGTCGATGCAGCGGGTGTCGATCGGGCAGATCGTGAGCGTCTCGAACTCGAGGAACTCGCCGAAGGTGTTGCCCTCGGGCGTCGTCACCGGCACGTTCATCACCAGGTTCTCGATGCGGATGCCCCATTGGCCCGGCCGGTACAGGCCCGGTTCGATGCTCGTGATCATCCCGGGCTCCATCGCCATCGTGGCCTCGGGAATGGTCTTGCTGATGCTCTGCGGCCCTTCGTGCACGTTCAGGAAGTAGCCCACGCCGTGGCCGGTGCCGTGGCCGTAGTCCATGCCGTGCTCCCACAGCGGCGCGCGGGCGATGGCGTCCAGCATGGGCGACAGCGTGCCGCGCGGAAAGCGCGTGCGGCTCAAGGCGATGGTGCCCTTGAGCACCAGCGTGTAGTCGCGCCGGTGCGCGTCGCTGATCGTGCCGATGGGCCACACGCGGGTGATGTCGGTGGTGCCGCCCAGGTACTGGCCGCCGGAATCGATGAGCAGCAGCCCGTCGCCTTCGATGACGGCGTGCGATTCCTGCGAGGCGCGGTAGTGCGGCATCGCGCCGTTGCCGTTGTAGCCGGCGATGGTGTTGAAGCTCAGGCCCACGAAGCCCGGCCGCCGCGCGCGCGCCGCGCTCAGGTGCTCGTCGATGGTGAGCTCGGTGATGCGCTCCTTGCCCAGCGCCGCCTCGAACCAGGCGTAGAACTCGCACATCGCCGCGCCGTCCTGCGCCATGACCTCGCGCACGTGCTGCGCCTCGCCCTGCGTCTTGCGGCTCTTGAAGAGCGTGCTCGGGTTGATGGTCTCGATGAGCTTCACGCCGGCAGGCACGCTCTGCTTCAGCCCGAGCGTGACGCGGCGCGGGTCGATGAGCAAGGCCGCGCCGGCCGGCAGCGCCGCGAGCGCCTGGCGGGCGTCGGCATAGGGTGCGATGCGCACGCCATCGGCGGCCAGCACCTTCTGCAAGGCCGCATCGACCTTGCCCTCGCCCACGAAGAGGGTCACGCCGTGCGCATCGAGCAGCGCATGGGCGAGGAAGACGGGGTTGTACGAGACGTCCGAGCCGCGCAGGTTGAACAGCCACGCGATGTCGTCCACCGTCGAGACGAAGTGGTGCGTCGCGCCGTGGCGCAGGAACACCTCGCGCACCTTGGCGAGCTTGTCGGCCCGGGAAATGGGGGCTTGCGGGGCGCGGTGTTCGTACACCGGTGCCGAGGGCAGGCCGGGCCGGTCGGGCCAGACCTCGGTGAGCGCGTCCACGCCGGTGTCCAGCTTCATGCCGGCCTTCTCGAGCGTGTAGCGCAGGTGATTCGCGGCCGACAGGCCCAGCACGTCGCCGTCCACGCCCACGGTGTCGCCGGCTTTCAGGTGCTCGACCATCCAGTCCACATGCTGGCTGCCGGCGCCCGTGGGAATCTTCACGAGCTGGATGCCGCTGCCCGCAAGCTCCGTCTCGGCCTGCGTCCAGTAGCGGCTGTCGGCGAACACTGCGGCCGTGTCCTGCGTCACCACGAGCGTGCCCATCGACCCCGTGAACCCCGACAGCCATTGCCGCCCCTGCCAGCGCTCGGGCAGGTATTCGGACAGATGCGGGTCGGAAGAAGGCACGAGCAGCGCGGCGATGCCGCGGCGCTTCAAGACCTCCTGAACCTGTTCGATGCGAAGGCGGAAGGGCGAGGTGCGGGTGTCCATGGTGTGGTCCGTTGTGATGCCGCGCTGGGGCGCCGGGTAGGCGAGGGCGGCGGGTGCGTGGGCATTCTAGGCAGGCTTGGGCGGTGCTGTCCTTCGACACCCGCGCCGTCAGGTCTTGACCGCCTCGGCCGTCCGCTCGGGTTCGGCCACCACGCGTGCGTTGCGTTCGTAGGTCCAGTAGGCCCAGGCCCAGTCGATCATCACCATCAGCCGGTTCCTGAAGCCGATCAGGAAGTAGATGTGCGCGAACAGCCAGAAGAGCCAGGCGAAGAAGCCCCAGAAGCGCACGGCGCCGAAGAGAGGCACGGTCAGGTCCACCACCGCGGCCTTGCGGCCCACGGTCGCGAGGCTGCCGTAGTCGACGTAGCGGAAGGGCTGCGTCGCCTCGCCGCGGAGCCGCCGCAGCAGGTTGGCGGCCGCCGTGCGGCCCATCTGCTTGGCGCCGGGGCTCACGCCCGGCACGGGCTTGGGCTCGCCCTTGCCGTAGCTCTTGGCCGACGCCAGGTCACCGATGACGGAGATCTCCGGGTGGCCGGGCAGGCTCAGGTCGGGCTCCACGGCCACGCGGCCGGCACGGTCCAGCGTGGCGCCCGCGCTCTGGGCCAGTGCGCGGCCGAGCGGCGAGCCGGCGACGCCCGCGGCCCAGATGACCGTCTTGCTCGGCAGGTGCTGCGTGCTCACTGTGTCGCCCACCTTGGATTCGTAGCTCACGCCCGTCGCATCGATGGCCGTCACGCGGCAGCCGGTGCGCACGTCCACGCCGAGCTTCACGAGCTGGTCGCGGGCCTTCTCCGACAGCTTGGGCACGAAGGCGCCAAGCACGCGGTCGGAGCCTTCGATGAGCACCACCTTCGTCTTGGTCGAGTCGATGCGGCGGAATTCCATCGGCAGCGTGTGCTGGGCGATCTCGGTCATCGTGCCGGCCATCTCCACGCCGGTGGGGCCTGCACCGATGACGACGAATGTCATCCACGGCCCGCGCTCGGTGTCCGACAGGCAGCGCTCGGCGCGCTCGAAGGCGCCGATCACCTTGGCGCGGATGCTGAAGGCATCGGCCAGCGTCTTCAGGCCCGGCGCGTGCGGCGCCCAGTCGTCGTGGCCGAAGTAGCTGTGCGTGGCGCCCGCGGCGACGATGAGGTGGTCGTACGCGAGCGTCTCGTTGCCGTCCAGCGTGAGCTGGCGCGCGGCCGCATCGATGCCCGTCACCTCCGCCTGCAGCACGGTGAGGTTGCCGCGCTTCATCTCGCGGCGCAGCGTGTGGCGGATGGGTGCGCTCACGGCCGGCGCGCTCAGGCCGGCGGTGGCCACCTGGTACAGCAGCGGCTGGAACAGGTGGTGGTTGGTGCGGTCGACCAGCGTGATCTCCACGTCTGCCTTCGACAGCGCGCGCACGGCCTCCAGGCCTCCGAAGCCGCAGCCGATGACCACGACCCTCTTTCTTGGCGAACTCATGTGAGCCTCAATTCGATGTTGTTGCCGGATTCGTCAGCGACGCCTGCAGCTTGCGTCGCACCATGTTGATGTGGCTGCGCAGCGCGTACAGCTCGTCGGCATAGCTCAGCGGCACGCTCACGCGGCCCACGCGCGTCTCGATGCCGTCCAGGTCCTTGAGCAGCTGCTCCGCCGGCCGGCTGTCCTGCGCGTCTTCCACCGTGCGCAGCTGGCCGTACCAGCGGAAGATGCGCGAGCGGATGCGGAACTCGTACAGCGGCGGCACGATGCGCGACATCGGGATCAGGATCGCGATGATCGACACCAGCGCCACCCACATGCGGTCGATGAGGTTCGCGAGCCAGAAGGGCAGGTATTGCTGCAGCAGCGGCGGGCCGTTGCGGTAGAAGCGTTCGGCCTCCTTCGAAAGCGGCCATTCGGTGTTCTTCGCACTCGGGAACTCGCCCTTGTGCTGGAACCAGCCGGCCTCGCCGTGGATGGTCTGGGCTGCCTGCACGAAGAGTTGCACCAGCGCCGGATGCGTGCGGTGCTTGGCGGCGAGCGCCGCGGTGGGCGCGACCAGGTGCATGTCCTCCGGCGGCAGGTCCTGCGCCAGGTCCACCACGCCGCGCGGCAGCGTGACGGGGCTCATGAAGGGGAAGCGCCGCGAGTAGGCCTCGGCCTGCGTGAAGTGGAAGAGCTTGATGCCGGATGCGTGCGGTGCTTGGCGGCGAGCGCCGCGGTGGGCGCGACCAGGTGCATGTCCTCCGGCGGCAGGTCCTGCGCCAGGTCCACCACGCCGCGCGGCAGCGTGAC
>Ga0068867_100000092_pt1 | contig 57643 bp, 54 predicted proteins | sample KBSMisM32_FD_65649 | JGI IMG/M metagenome (GOLD analysis project Ga0068867, IMG submission 65649) | Miscanthus rhizosphere microbial communities from Kellogg Biological Station, Michigan, USA - KBS Miscanthus M3-2 | ecosystem: Host-associated > Plants > Roots > Rhizosphere > Soil ...
TGAGCTGCCCGCCGAATTTCGTCTTCCAAGGGTCGATGGCTAACATCGAGACTTGAAGGAAGAGAAGTGAAGAAGATACCGAAGCAGGAATACACGGCCGAGTTCAAGGAACAGGCGGTCAAGCGGGCGCAGGAAGTGGGCGCCGGGGTGGCATCTCGCGAGCTGGGCCTGGTCGAGCAGACGCTGCGCAACTGGGTGAAGGCGGCGAGCGCGGGCAAGCTCAACGCGGCTGGCGCCAAGCCCGTGACGCCGGAGCAAATGGAGCTGTCGCGGCTGCGTGCCGAGAACGCGCGGCTGAAGATGCACGTCGAAATCCTAAAAAAAGCGACGGCGTACTTTGCGAAGGATGCGCTGTGAAGTACGCCTGGATCGACGCACAGCGCGCCGACTACCCGTTGCCCGACATGTGCGAGGTGCTCACCGTGAGCATCAGCGGCTATCGGGCGTGGCTGCGCGGTGGAACGCCCGATTCGACGCGATTGAACGATCCGCAGGCGGTGGCCTTGATGAAGGCGATTCACGCCGAGGTGAAGGCGGCCTACGGCTCGCGGCGCATGCACCGAGAACTCAAGGGGCGAGGCCATCGCATCGGACTGACTCGCGTGGAGCGACTCATGCGCGAACACGGCATCCGAGCGCGGCACAAGCGGCGCTTCAAGGCCACCACGGACTCGAAGCACTCGATGCCGGTGGCCGACAACCTGCTGAACCGTGACTTCACGCCTGCAGCGCCGAACCGTGTGTGGACCGGCGACATCACCTACATCCCCACGGGCGAAGGCTGGCTGTACCTGGCGGTGGTGCTGGATCTGTTCAACCGCGAAGTCATCGGCTGGTCGATCAAGCCGCGGATGACCGCCGACATCGTGACCGACGCGCTGTCGATGGCGTGGTTCCGACGCAAGCCCGCCGCCGGCATCATCTTCCATAGCGACAGAGGCAGTCAGTACGCGAGCCTTGCCATGAGGAGCAAGCTCGTCGAGTACGGCATGACCGCCTCGATGAGCCGCAAGGGCAACTGCTGGGACAACGCGCCCACGGAGAGCTTCTTCAACAGCTTGAAGAATGAGCGCGTGCACGGGTCTCGCTACGCCACCCGGGCCGACGCCGAAGCCGATCTGTTCGAATACATCGCGGTCTTCTACAACCGGAGGCGCCGCCACTCCACGCTGAGCTATCGCTCGCCGACTCAGTTCCTTCAGGACTGGCTCAGCGAGCATGACGATCAGCAACCGAAGGCGGCATGAGAGCGGCCTGTTGGAAGGTGAAAAGCGGAGGGCACCTCAACTTGCGAACGGCGCGGATGTAGCCTTCCTGGGTCCGTGGCTCCAGCTTGCGCATGCGCATGTCTTCGATCATGCGTTGACGCAGCGGCGAGCCCGTGTGAGCGGTCGTGTTCATGGTTGCAGCTCCGTTGATGAACGAGGCGGATTGCCTCGCTCGTCAACATCGCAGAACCAGCAGCTCAACGAGCCAGCACGACCGGGCCGGAGCGGTTACCGCGCGAGCGGTTTAGTCCTACGGCCACGACCGGTCGGTGGCTAAAGACCGCTGTAGGATACGTCAGCTTTCTTTAGCGTTTCAAGCAAGGAGAAAAAATGCGGGCTTCTCGTCGAACTTTGCTTCTGATGGCCGGCATTGCGATTGGCATTGGATCGGCCGGTTGCACCACACCATCAAAGTTGAGCTCCGCCGAACTAGAGTCAAGCGGCGTGCGAGAGGGTGCCAGGTACTGGGAAGCCGAGCAGGCGCTTTCGCAGCGGGGCTATAGCTGCTACGTCAGCGGAGCTAATCGAGAGAACTTCGACTGCACCAGATCGGCCGGGACATGGCCAAGCTGCATCCTGCGCGTTAGCTTTGTCGCCGATGACAAGAACCTGGTGACGAGCCTTGTCGTGAGAGATCCGGCTTGCTTGGGAACACCGTAAACGACGTTGGAAGTTTTTTGTAGGCGGCGGCACGCCGCGCCTTGAACGACCGCTTCGGGGCGTCGGGATCGCCTTGCCGGAGGACGCCTGTGGGTCGTCCACGATACGTGTTACGAGCCCGGACGCTTTACGTCTTTGCGCATTGCCTTAAGCCAATCGGCTTCCATCAAAGTCGGGGGCAGTCTTGGAGCGTCGTTGGGCGTGCGCTGGACGTTGCTGCCCGCAGACGGCGCGGCCGGGGAATGCAAATCCTGCTGCAGGAGGCCGAACATATCCTCACTGTTAAGTAGCTTGGCAGCCTCAAAGGATACATATTGGACATGAGGGCAATGCCGACTGATCCACGTCCGGACGCGGGCTTCCTGTTCTTTTGGGGCCGAAATTGCGACGATATTTTTGAAAGGCACCTCGGGACCGAGGAGGATCCCTTCGTTTAACCGGTTTTCGTAGCTCAGCCGGTCAAGACCCCGCTTCTTATTGAACTCCCGCTGTTTTGCTTGCGAAATCCCGAAGGTGATCTTTGTCTCATCAAACCAGCGAGCCATCGTATAGCCGCTCTCCGCCAGGCCACTTGTCGATGAATAGACGTTGCGGTGACCACAGGGGCCTCCCGTCACGTGTTCACCGGTAGAGACCTTGCCTCCCCGCTCAAGTAGCACCTGGGCGCCAAGAATTGCCTTCGTCTCAGCGATGCCCTGTATGGCAGCAGAGCCCGAGCCGTGTACAAACAATGCGTCGTCCCGCGGAAAGCCATTCGTCGCCAACTGCAAAGCCTCCTTCAGAACTCGTCGCTCCACCCAGGCATCAGGAAGCTTCATCCATTGCCCGGGCTCGCCGTAAACACGGCCCGCGTCGCCCACGTCAGGCCACGATCGGCCAAGTTCATCCTTGCCTAACACCATTGGCTGACAGTGAGTATTCAGGAACCTTCCAACGTGGTGAATAAGGCCTGATTCAACCTTCTGGTTGGCTTGCGGACAAAAATGTCTCAAGAACTCGTCAAAGCTTCGCACGTGCTGAAGCCATGGAGCCGCAAGGGGACGCTGGTTGCCGAGCATGAACAAGTTGTAGAGCGTGTCCATGAGCACCATTTTTTCATCCCGGTCACGGCAATGACTTGCCATGCGAGGGCGCGAATTCGACTCTTCCGCCGCGAACTCGGCCATGACATCCTTGAGTTTTGATTCCAGCCGATTGACCGGCACGTCGAACTCACTAGCGATCTGCGCCAGCGATTTGTGCGTCAACAATGTCTGCGGCGACGCGACGACCTCGCCCGATTTCAACAGCGATCGCAATGCGGAGGCCCGGACCCGGTCAGTCGTCAGATGAGGCGTCCTGGTCATTTTCCTCAATAGATCGATTGCTGCGCCCGCCTCTGGCATCCGGGGTCGAAGAGTGGAAAGGCGTGACAACAACGGCAGTGAGGCTGTGCTGGCAGAGCCGCTCTTCCGCCGCTGCCCTGCTTCAGCCGTTTCGTCCGTGGCATTCCTTGCAGATGTCGCATTCGTGGTTGAGGATGTGGACGCGCGAGCGATGTGCATTCTGTGGCTCGAAGTTCAGGACGGCGCCATTTCACATGCTGGTGAAAATATCTGCACGGGAGGGCGAAATTACTCGCGCAAAGGCGAACTCGCGCATCTGCAACCACTCTTTCCAGGGCTTGGCGAGCCCCTCCACCGCGGGGCCTTCTACGGTCACTGTGGAAGTAGCAAACGGCAGCTTCAAATCGGCGAGATCGGCACACCGGATGTCGGCTCCGGGTCGTCCAGTGCCGGTCGCGCGATCGCGACGACAGGCAGCAGTGCAACTTGAAGCGGTCGCCCGAGTTGGCGACGGCGGTAGATCGATCGCATCGCCGCCGTTGGTTGTTGGCCGCTCAGAGGTCAAGGGCGACCAGGAGCAGCCTGTCAATCGGTGCGGCCCATCCCCGCGAAGCAGGAATGACAGTCACACATCCCCCTTCCCAGCTCCGTGCTTGCGAGCTACCGCACACGGCTCTTGCCTTGGGTCGTGACAATCAGACGCTGGTTCGGGTAGGGGTGGCAGATGTGCACTGGGAATCCAACTGGCAGTCAGTCGGTGCATTCGTCGTGCACGGCACGGCCGACCCGGTGTTCTCGGCCAATGACACCATGGCCTGGTACGACGCGTTGAAGCCGGCCGACGCCGGTGCGCCAAGCTACGCGCGACTGTTCCTGGTGCCCGACATGAACCACTGCGCCGGCGGGCCGGCGACGGATCGCTTCGACATGCTGACGGCGCTGCAAGGAAATGGTGCGGGAGCATCGGGGCGCCCGTGCCGCCGCGACGCCGCGCGAGGCGGCCAGCGGCCGCGCCGCGCGACACGGCCGGATCCCCGCGGCGCTGTCAGTGCCGGTGCCCGTCGCCGTGGCCGTGCGGTGCCAGCACTGAATGCTTCAATGACGGGTGCTCAGTTGCTGTACAGCACGCCCCGGCCGCTGCCGCTGACGTAGACGCGGCCGTAGATGTTCTGGTCGGCCGCGATCGCGCCGATGCCGCCGAACTGCGTCGTGTCGTCGTTGATCCGCGTCCAGGTGGCTCCGGCGTTATCCGAGCGGTACACGCCCCACAGGCCGTTGATCGTGCCCACCACGTAGACCGCGGCCGAGTACGACGAGCCGGGCGCCGGCTTGCCGAGCGCCACGGCGCTGGCACCCTGCACTTCGGGCCACTGCCACGTCTCGCGGGTACCCCAGAGCGAGGCGAAGTTGTTGAACTTCGTCCAGGTCGCACCCGAATCCACCGAGCGGTAGATCGTGTTGCCGTCGGCCAGCCACAGGTCGCCCTCGGCGTAGGGGTTGACCGCGAGCGACGTGAACCCGAAGGGGTTCGCGCGCAGGTTGGCCGACACCGAGCCCTGGCTCAACGTGAAGGTCTGGCCGCCGTTGGTCGAGACGTAGACCCGGCCCGCCGAACCCCACCAGGCGCCGCCCGAATCGTAGGCATAGACCTTGTTCGGGTTCCTGCGGTCGGCCACCACGCGGTAGCTGCGATTGGCGTTGATGTTCGCCAGCGCCGGCAGGTTGGTCGACACCCAGCTTGCGCCGCTGTTCGTGGTGTACGACGGCACCGCGTTCGCCGGCGCCCAGATGGCGCGATTGCGGGCCGTGACGGCGATGTTCGCTTCGGTGCCGGCGCCGGCCGCGGCGCCGCTGGGCAGCGTCGCGAAGTTCGCCCAGGTCTTGCCGCCGTCGCCCGACCAGTAGCCCCGGCCGCTGTTGTTGTCGGGCGTGTAGCCGACGCCCGCGATGTACTGCGGATCGGACCACGCGATGTCGGCCGAGTTGCCGTTGCCCCACGGGGCGCCGGGCGTCATCGTCGGCTTCTGCGTGAGATTGGTGTAGACCCAGGTGCCGATGTCGCCGGCGCTGTCGATCAGCGTGTAGGTCGCCCCGGCCGGCGGCGTGGCCAGGCCCAGGGTGGCGGTCTCCTCCAGGTTGTCGACCCGCTCGGTCCAGCTCGGTGTGGCGGCCGAGGCGTTGCGGGTTTCCCAGACGCCACCGCCGTGCACGTGCAGCACGCGGTCGCGGTTGAACGGATCGATCTCGACGTCGTCGATCCAGCCCGAGAAGCCGTCGCTGGGCGGCGTGTGCGGCATGGTGGCCGCGATCTCGCGCCAAGTGGCGCCGGCGTTGTCGGACAGCTGCACGACCTGCTGGCCGCTCCAGTTGCCCCAGGAGTTGCTCACGCCCAGCGCGATTCGCGTGGTGTTGCCGCTGCCCGACACCGAGAGGCCGCCGTAGCCGAAGCTCGTCCACTGCGTCGGGTCGACGCTGGCGAGCAGGGTCCAGGTCGTGCCGTTGAACTTGTAGAAGCGGCCGGGACCGTTGGCACCCGGGCCCGCGCCCTGGGTGAACACGACGTAGAACACGCCGTCGGCGGCGCGCACCATGTGCGGAATGTGGTAGCCGGAAACAGGTGTCGAGACCGGGGTCCAGGACGTGCCGCCGTTGGTGGACTTGTACAGGTTCGAGGTCAGGCCTGCCGCCTTGACGTAATCCGGCGCGATGGCGGCATAGACCGTCTGGGTGGCCGAGCCGGTGCCGCGGGTGCCGGTGTCGACCACCACGAGTTCGACGCCCATCGCGCTGCCGCCCACGGCACTGATTTGGTCGGCGGTCATCTTGGCCGGCGACAGCGACGTCACCTGGGCCCAGTTGCGGCCCGAGTCGGTGCTCTTCCACAGGCCGGCCGTGCGCGAACCGTAGAACAGCGTCGAGGGCCGGTTCGGGTCGACCATCAGGCGTTCACCGATGGCGCGGCCGTTGTTGTTGGCACCGGCAGAGAACGGCAGGTTGACGGAGGTCCAGCTGCTGCCGCGGTTGCTGGAGATGTACATCCGGGCGGTGGCATTCGCCGAGTTGTACAGGCCGGTCACCATGTAGACCAGCTGGTCGTTGTTCGGGTCCAGCGCGATGCTCTCGACGCCGTGCTGGAAACTCTCGGCCGGGCCGAAACCGTCGGTGATGGGCACCCAGGCCTTGGTCGTCTCGTTCCAGCGGTAGGCGCCGCCGACGTCGGTGCGCGCGTACAGCACGTCGCGCGTGACCGGGTGGAAGACCAGCCCGGTGACGTAGCCGCCGCCACCCCACTTCACGCTGCTCCAGGCGCCCACCTTGATGGCGAACGCCTGCTGGCTGCTGGCGCCGCAGCTGTTGGTGTAGGTGGCCGTGGCGGTGCAACTTGCGGTGGGCGCGATGGTCTGCTCGCGCGAGGCGCCCGAGGTGCCGCAGCCGCTCCAGCGCCACGAGCCGCCCGACACCGGTTGCGGGCCGAGGATGGCCCAGTCGCCTGCCTTGACGGTGGCCGACGTCGTCTGCGACCACGCTGCGCCATTGACCAGGACATAGGGCGTGATCGCCGTCGGCGTACAGGTCTGGGCGAGGGCTGGCAAGCCCGTGCCGGCTCCCAGGGCCAGCAGCAGAGTGGATAGACGAAGTCTCATGGTTCTACCTTTCGGGCGAATGGCTCGGCCGGTTGTCTCCGCCGGCCAGGAGCGTTGTGGAGAGGCTGGTTCAGGGCTCGGTCGTGCCCTCGACGAGATAAATTCAAGCCACCGTTTCAGAAGCTCCTCGCGTCCACCCGGACCGGCGATGCGGGGTCGCGAAGGTCGGACTGGGTGTCGCGCGCTTGATCTGCAGCGCAGTCCGCGCCCTGAAGCTTCAGGAACAAGGGCACTGAATAATCGTTTATTCATCGGCGCGCATAATAGTTCGGCCAGCGCATGAACTATGCAAGGCAAGCCGTAAGCGTGTCCGCGAAGCGGTTACCAAATGCGTAAGAGCCGCTAGCCCGAGCCTCGCGTTCGCGGCTCGCGCGGCGCGGCGGCCAGCGTGGCGCGAGCAATGAACTCGGTGGGCAGGACGATGTTGTCCGGACCCGGCCAGCGCCCGCCTTTGCGCCGAGTGCCGATCAATTCCATCAGCAACTCCGCTGCCTTCCGGCCCAGGGCGTGCAGGGGCTGGTGCACGGTACTCAGTCGAGCTGACCGCGCGAGCAGGGTGTCGTCGAAGCCGACCACCGACACATCGTCGGGCACGCGCAGCCCCTGCGCCACCAAGGCCTCGATGCATCCCAAGGCGATGGCGTCATTGCAGCAGAACACCGCCCCAGGCAGCGGACCCTTGGGATGTCGGCGCAGCCAGTCCAGCATCGCGCCGCTACCGCCTTCTGCGTTCAGCGCTGAACGCAGCACGTTGCCGGCGGGCGGCTTCACGCCCGCTGCCGCATGGGCCCGCAGATAGCCGGCCAAACGCCGCTCGGCACCGATCAGCCCCGCTGGTCCGCCAACGTGCAGGATGCGGCGATGGCCCAGCGCCAGCATCTGGCTCACCGCTTGGAAGGCCCCCTCCTCCTCGTCGGGCTCCAGGTTCACGACGCCTGGAACGACGTTCTCGGAGTGCACGCTGACGCACGGGATGTTCGTGGGCATCCACCCGTTCGCATCGGAGCCCAGCCGGGGCGCGAGCAGGATGAGGCCATCGATGCGGCCATCGGCAAAGGCCGGAATGCGCCGGGGCGCTTCGTCCCAGCCGCGCAGCATGAACACCGACGTGGTTAGTTCGGTCGCGGTCATCACTTCGATGACTCCGCCGAAAACCTCCATGAAGTAGAGGTTGGCATCTTCTTCCTGCCAGTGGTTGGCCACGACGCCAATGGCGTTGGCGCGCCCCTGTGCCAGTGCGCGTGCCGTGGCATTTGGCCGATATCCGAGCCGTTCAGCCGCGGCGAGCACCCGCGCCCGCGTTTCTGCGGAGGTGCGGGTCGCCGTCTTCGCGCCGTTCAGCACCACCGAGGCGGCCACTGCCGACACCCCCGCTTCGCGGGCGACGTCGGCCAGCGTGGCCATGCCACTGCGGCCGCGAGTCCTGGAGGGAGTCGATGGCGACGGAGGCTCGGAAGACGGGGCGGACATGACCTAGAACGAGGGGGCTGCATGGCGACTGTCTCGCACCCGCGCGGCCAGCGCCATCGCGTGATGCAGGCGCTGGCGCAAGGCGACAACGTGGTCGAGACCGCCGCCTTGGCCACATCTTCCGGTTGCCCGATGCGACCGATCGTGACCTGCGAAGTCATGTAGTCGAGCAGCCCCTGCTGCTGCACGCGGTCGGTTCCGGCGAGTTCGACCAGGCCCGGCGTGTGGATCGGCCCGGGCGACAAGGCGTTGACGCGAATCGAGCGGCCCTTCAGGTCCAGAACCCAGCTGCGGGCGAGGTTGCGCACCGACGATTGGAACCGGCCGCGGCAGCCGCTGCATGTGGTCTACCCGAGCAACCGTCATCTGAGCTCAAAAACTCGGCTGTTCGTGGACTTGGAGGCGGAGGTGTTCGCGCCGTTCGACGATCGCTGAGCCGTCCGCATCCAGTCCTCGCGCAGCGCAGCCGCGGTTTGCCACGGCTTGCTCAAGTAGACAAACCGGCGTGACGCCAAGGCCTCGACGGAGGGCTGCACATCCCCAAGTCAGTCGGCCTGCACCGCTTGGTACGCTGAGGCGCGCAGCCGCTGGCCCGCTGCACCGGCAACGCCCGAATCGCCCTCCTTCCTCTCCAGCCTGCGAACCGCCGGCACCGACGCAACGAACGGGGTGATGCCCATCTCCTCGTGCAGCTCCTTCGGCGAGAGCCACTGCCCTTGCGTGATCACGAGCGCGACCTTGCGCAGGTCGGCGATGTCCTTCGTCGGGTCGCCGTCGACCAGCACCAGATCGGCCAGCTTGCCCGGCGCCACGCTGCCGCGATCACGGCTTGTCCCGGTGTACCTCGCGCCGTTGCGCGTCGCGATCTGTAGCACCTGCGCAGGGGTCAGACCCGCCTGCACGTAGAGCGCGAGTTCCGCCTGCAACGTGAACCCGGGAATCGCGTCGGTGCCCGCGACGAGCGGAACGCCGGCGCGGTATAGACGCCCGACGAACTCGACCATCTTCGCGTACGAGCGCTTGTAGCGCGCTTCGGTCGCGGCATCGGGGATGTCCATCGTGCCGACGAAGAAACCGCGCCGCACATCGGGCGGCATATGGTCGGCGACCGCTGCATACGCTGCCGCCAGCTCGCCGTCGCGCTGCTGAATGAAGCCGAAGGTCGCCAGCGTCGGATCGATCACCGTCTGCCGGCGTGCGAGCATGGCAATGAAGCCCTGCACTGGCTTCGAATCGAAGTCCAGGCCCGCGACCTTGTCGGCGGGCAGGCGGAAGCGTTCGATGGTCCGCGTCTCCGTCTCCGGCGTGACGAGGAAGTTCAGCAGCACCTGGTTGATGTGCTGCACTTCGTCGTAGCCCTGCTCGACCACTTCCGAGGCACGCAAGAACGCCGGTACGTGGCCGCTCACGCGCATGCCGCGACTGTGCGCGTATGCGACCGTCTCGCGCAAGATCTCCTTCGGGAAGGAGTTGTAGATCTTCAGTTGCGGGTAGCCACGTTGCGCATACCAGTCGACGGCGCGCTTCGCCTCGTCGAGCGTGCCGATCAGGATGCCGTTCGAGCTTGAGTACGGGCTGCGCCCTTCGAGAAAGCCGCATGTCGTGACCTGCGGCATCAGCAGGCGGCCCGCCGCGATGTCGTCGAGCAGACCCTGCATCGTCTGGTTGTTGTTGCCCATGTCACGTACGCTGGTGACACCGGCGGCGAGATCGAGCGAGCCGTTCCAGCGCCAGATGTGCGCATGCATGTCGAACAGGCCGGGCAGGAGCACACGGCCGGCGGCATCGATCTCGTTGTCGGCGTCGCGCGCGGCCGAGCCCGCGGGCAGGATCTGCGTGATGCGGCCGCGCAGCACGTACACGTCCGACGGCGCCTGCAGCATCGCCGTCTCGCTGTCGAAGACGCGCGCGTTGCGAATCACCGTCAGGCCCGGCATGGGGTGGCGCAGGCGCGCAGCCTGATCGCGCAGGAGCTGCGTTTCGGCGACACGCTGGCGCCCTTCGAGCAGGGTCCGATTGGCCTCCCAGCCTGACTCGATGAAGATTTCGCCGGCCAGATCGGCCACCGCGAAGATGCGCGGTTCGGGGGCCATGGTGATCCACTCGAGCCAGGGCTGCAGGCCGAGGCCGGTCTGCGCAATCAGCTGCACGCGTTGCTTGCGGCCGCCGCTGGCGACCTCCACCTCGTCGAGCTTGCGCATGCGCAGCACGCCGTTCGGCAGCAGCGGCATCGTCATGTTGGGGCGCTTGGCGAGTGCCGCGACGAAGACGCTGTTGGGCCCATACGAGCTGTTCAGCGGCACGTACATGGCCGGGCCATTGACCGTCGTGCTGCCGTGCTCGGTTGTGGAGTGCCACTCGGCGTGCGAGCCCTTGCGCTCGAAGTGCTCGTCGACAACCGCCCCCATCGTCGACCTGCCAGTGATGTGGTATTCGCTGAATGCGCCGTCCGGCGCGAGCCGGTAGCGCTCTGCGAAGTCTGGGCCTCGGCCGTTGTTCCTGTAGGTAAATGTCACGGTGTACAAGCCGTCGTCGCTGCGCTCGACGACCTGACTGCCGGGATTCTTCAGCGTGTCGCTGACGAAGGTGTAGGTCACGGTCTCGGCGGCACTCGCGAGCGGCGCGGCCAGGCCCAGCGCGCAGGCGAACAGGCCGATGATTCGAGTGTGCGCGATGAGGTTCAACGGTGGCTCCTTCAAGAAGATGGTCAGGCAAGGCGGATCAGCGCATCTTGAATTCCCGGAATAGCCGGAACGCGTTGATCGGAGTTCGCTCGGCACCTGCCTTCCCCGGACCGGACGCGGCTGGGTAGCTGAACCGGACATCGCAGATCAAACAACTTGTCAACCGAGCCCGCATCCCCAATTTGACTGAGTGTGAGCGCCCCTTCCATACGGTAAGCGATGGGCAAGCTGCAGGATCGTAACCATGCCGACCATGGTCGTCACCTGCGCATTGGACGGGCTACGCAGAAGACGACATTTGCACCGACGCTAGAAGAGCAGGAAGGCCAGCGGCAACAGGAGTGACGCGAATAGCACTTGCAGTCCGAGTGCTATGCCTGCATAGGCCCCCGCCTCGGCATCCACTTGCAATGCGCGGGCAGCGCCAATGCCATGCGACGTTGTCCCAAGTGCGAAGCCTCGCACGGCCCACGAGTTGATCCTCAGTGAATTGAAGAGGTACTTCGCCGACAAGGCTCCGACGATGCCGGTCACGATCGCGAAGACTGCCGCCAACGCGGGCACACCGCCGATTCGCTCCGCGATACCCATGGCCACGGGCGAGGTTACGGATTTGGGCGCCAAAGATCTCAGCACGTCGCCCGGCAGGCCAATCGCCCATCCGAGCGCTACAGATGCGCCCGCCGCGCTTGAGCCACCGACCAGTGCCGCGATGGTCAACGCGACGCCACGCCGGCGCAGTTCCGCTCGACGCTGCCAGAGCGGCCAGGCGAGCGCCACAACCGCGGGCCCGAGCAGCACGTGGATGAACTGCGCACCTGCGAAATAGACAGGGTAGGCCGTATGCGTGGCCAAGAGCAGGATGCCGAGGATGACCACCGACCAGAGCACTGGATTGGCCCAGGGCGCGCGCGCGAATCGCTCATAGACGGCACTGGCGACAACATAGACGACCAGGGTCGCCGTCAGGCCGAACAGCGGCGTCGAGGCGAGGTAGACCCACAACTGCACGAAGTCATTCACTCCGATGTTCCTGAGAAGGTTGCCTTGCGCAGCAGGATGTTCAACAGCACTGCGGTGACCGCCATCCCCATCCACGTCGAGACGACGATGACGACCAGGAGGCGGGCACCGTAGTTGGAAATCATGTCCAGGTGGGTGATCACCCCGACGCCCACCGGAATGAACAGCAACGAAAGATGCCCCAGCAGGGCCTCGGCAGCTGACTTGACGGGCTCGCAAAGCCGCGGAACTCGTAGCGCCGGGATCAACAGGAGCATGCCGATGACGGGTCCTGGAAATGGCAGCGCGAGTGCATGAGCCAGCGTCTCGCCGATGGCCTGGAAGACGAGAAGCACAGCCAGTCCACGCAGGACATTCATGCAACAGCTCCGGGTTGTTCGCTGGACCTCCGTGCTCCCTTGACCGAGTGCGCGAGCGTCCGATGCATCAATCCTAGAGTACCCCAGAGCCACCGAACGCGACCGACTGCAACCGGCCGAACTCGAACTTGGCGCCGACGCGCGCTAGATGACGATCGGGTTCGAGTCGTTAAGTCTTCGCGGCCGACAACCTTTTCGACGTCAGGTTCGGCGAGGAGAAGAGAGAATGTGCGCTCACCTATTCCTCATTACCGCCCCCATGACCTCCCTGCCCGAGAAGCCCGCATTGCGAATCGACTTCGTGTCGGACGTGGCCTGCCCTTGGTGCGCCGTCGGCTTGAACTCGCTGGAGAAGGCCTTGCATGCGGTCGCCGGCGAGATCCCGGTCGAGTTGCATTTCCAACCCTTCGAGCTGAATCCGACGATGGCGGCCGAAGGCGCCGACGCGGGCGAGTACCTGAAGGCGAAGTACGGCATGGGCGACGAGCAACTGGCCCGCAGCCGAGCGACCATCCGCGAGCGCGGCGCTGCCGTGGGCTTCGATTTCGGCGATCGGCTGCGGGTCTGGAACACCTTCGATGCGCACCGCCTGCTGCATTGGGCGGGGCTGCACAGCGGCGATGCGCAACGCGCGTTGAAGCACGCAATGCTGCAGGCCTATCACGGCAAGGGACTGAACCCATCCGATCCGCAACTGCTCGCACGGCTGGCTGGCGAGGCGGGTCTGGATGCCTTGGAGGCCGTCGCGGTACTGAACGAAGGCCGCTACGCCGAAGAGGTGCGCGCGGCCGAGGCCGAGTGGCAGCGGGCCGGCATCCAATCGGTGCCCAGCATCGTGATCAACCGACAGCACCTAATCCAGGGCGGCCAGTCGCCCGAGATCTTCGAGCAGGCGTTGCGGCAGATCGCGGACAGTTCGCTGACCTGAGAGCTGTCGCTCCTGAGCGGCAGGAACTGTCCGACCGGAGATCCCTGGCCGCACTGGTAAGCTGACGCTCGACGAGATCAGGTTGAGATATGAGGTAAGGCGAATGGCGTGGAGCGTCCGCCCGTAAGTGCTGCCGAGTCGATGAGTTGCCTTGCCTCCGGGCCATCACCGAAGCACTCGAACCCGAGGGCACGACCCCTGCCCCAGCGCGGCGGCAAACCTCACGTCCAGTCGGGCGATTTACTGGGTGTTCAGGCGCTGGACATCCAAAAAACCATCTGGCTTGATGTCAAGAATGGAGAAAGTCGAGTGCACCATCCGCAACGGCGTGCCGTCGACCACTTGGACGACGACGCTGGCTTGGCGCACACGCTGTCCGGCAAAGTGGGGTAAACGGGCCAAGTCTTCCTGCCGAAGCATGCGCATGAAGGCGGTGCTGGCCAGCGCGTGCAGCGTGTCGTCAGTGGACAGCAGGAATAGCTTCCGTTATGCGGTATCTTTCTTCCTGGGTGAGCTGGTGGTACTTACTCATGTCTGCAACGTTCTTCTTGCCGGATAAAGGGTGCGGCAATATCACTGCTCACCCACCCAGCTTTGGAGACGTGTTGCACTTACTTTGTGAATCCGCGTCGCCTAACCCCTCGATCGAGCGGACGGTTTCCAGCGGGCTGCGCCCGCTTCCAACCGCTGCTCATGTCAAACGTTGGCCCTCGCAAGCATGAACACTGGCCCCAACGATTTGCGCGTTCTGTGGGATCAACTGCGATCCGAAGTGATCGCGATGGCGTCGGCCGAGCCATTGCTGGCCAACTATCTATGCAAAACGATAATTGACCACGCATCACTGATCGACGCGTTGGCTGAATTGCTAGCCGGTAAGTTAGCCTCGCAGAATGTTCCCACCAAAGTGCTCGTTGAAGTCATCTCCAATACGCTTCGATCATCTTCAGCAATTCAAAATGCCATCGCTCTCGATCTGTTGGCGACGTCGGAGCGCGATCCGGCTTCGAAGGGAATTGCCAATCCGTTTCTAAACTACAAGGGCTTCCACGCGCTTGAGGCATATCGTGCCGGCCATGCGCTTTGGCTCAACGGACGCCAATCTCTTGCCTACCACTTTCAAGGTCGAATATCCGAAGTCTTTTCCGTCGACATCCATCCGGCAGCGATCATTGGCTATGGGGTATTCATTGATCACGGAACTGGTATCGTGATCGGCGAAACAGCGGTCGTCGACAACGACGTGTCGATACTTCAAGAGGTAACGCTCGGTGGCACTGGGAAAGCTAGCGGTGATCGCCACCCAAAGATCGGGAGAGGGGTGCTTATTGGCGCAGGTGCAAAGATACTCGGGAACATTCGAGTGGGAGAACGAGCGAAGATTGGAGCTGGTAGCGTAGTCTTGCAGGAGGTGCCACCGCATACCACGGTTGCTGGTGTACCCGCGAGGGTTGTCGGTCATCCCAAGGCCGACGAACCTGGAAAAGCCATGGACCAGGATTTTGATGGCGAGAGCGAGGGCTAACCCGGCGTTCAACACGGACGTCCCGTGGGCAGCGCTTCGCGCCGGCCCGCGGGCCGCCGGTCAACTTTGCGTTGCGGGGCAGCTTCAGGGCGGTGAATTCGTGCCCATCGATGGCTGCAACGGGTCGGCAGCGCGAGTTGGGCGCCTTGACCAGCTGACATTCGATCCGCCCTCGACGCCGGGTGGCGCCAGTGGCTCTTGAGCTGTTGCTCTCGAGAATTCATCGCCGCGCGTCGCGCGCGGACGGCGGCCGATGTCTGCAGGACCTTGAGACCGGTCGCTCGTGCCGCGCACGACGCAGGCGCGCTCGCCGTTACGTGCGTGCGAAATGCGGCAAGTCTATGCGGTCGCGGCGCTCGCGAACCGCGCCGACGCCGTGCACGCGACACCGGCGCTCGACGCGTTCATCGATGGGTGCGCGCCACGGATCGCGGCGTCGGAGTTTCGATCAGGCGACCTTGGCGAGAATCTTCTCCATCTCGTCTTTCGTGAAGGCGCGTAGCGTCTGCGAACGCACGTTGCCCGCGCCCGCCAGGCTGAGCCCGAAAGCCGCCACGGCCGCTTCGTCCGGCGCTTCGACGATTGACACCACGTCATACTGCCCCTGTGTCCACAAGACTTCGCGCAAGTTGACGCCGACTTCCTTGGCGGCGGCTCGCGCAGCGTCGGCGCGCTTGGTGGTTTGCTTGACGGAACCAATCCCTTTTTCGGTGAAGGTGCTGAGAATGACGTAGGTAGCCATGATGCAAAGTCTCCTGAAAAGACGGGCAAAGGGCCCGCGGCTTCTCAAGAGTAGTCGCCGGACGTGCGAAGGCAAGCCGGCATTCGAACCGAACTGCTTGTCAGTCCTTCAGTGGCGAGAGGCCCCGGACCGGGCCGATCAGTCGCGCGAACGGGATCTTGAGCCGCTCCACCCGCGAGCTTGAGAATGAAGTCGCCGAGTACGCGCCTGAGCGAGTCGACCCCGAACGGTCGCGGACGCAGTCCACCGGCCGCTTAGTCAGCGCGCGATGAAGCCGAAGTCGAATTCGTCGCTGTTGCGAGCGCGGCAACGATGCAGTGATTGAACAGCCTCTACCCAGGAAAGGGTTGGCAGCTCATTGCGCAGGAGGGCTTGAGCCGCAACTCCCTCTTCCGTACTGGAAAGAAAAAAGCACTTGGCGTTGCCGCCAAGTGCTTGATTTTCCTACCGAATTTGGTAGGCGCGATTGGACTCGAACCAACGACCCCCACCATGTCAAGGTGGTGCTCTAACCAGCTGAGCTACGCGCCTGCGAAGCCTCAGACTATATCAGTAAATTTGACCATCACTTTCTGCGCGCCGATCGGACCCCTGAAATTCGAGCGACGGCGCCCAGCACCTGCGTGAGCCGCGCTGCATCCGCGACCTCGATGGTGAAGGTCATCCACGCCGTGCCGCCCTGTGCATCGCGCAGGGTCTGCGTCTTCACGCCGGTGACGTTCATCTTCTCCTTGGCGAACACTTCGGAGATGTCGCGCAAGAGGCCCTGGCGGTCGGCCGCCTCGACGATCACGTCCACCGGGTACAGCGCGCCCTTGTCACCACGCGGTGCACCCCACTCGACCACGATGACGCGCTCCGGCGAACGGCTGGCCATTTCGCGGAAGTTGCTGCAGTCGCGACGATGAATCGCCACGCCGCGGCCGCGCGTGACGTAGCCGCCGATGGGGTCGGGCGGCGCCGGGCGGCAGCAGCGCGACAGCGTCGTGAGCAGTGACTCCACCCCCACCACCAGCACGCCGCCCTTGGGCGATTCGCCTTCGGAGCGCGAGCGCTTGAGCGCGATGACCTCGTCGGGCGTGAGCACCGGTTCGGCCGGACGCAGCAGCGTCTCGATGTTGCGCAGCGAGAACTCGTCCTTGCCCACCACCTCGAACAAGGCCTCGGCATTCTTGAAGCCCAGCTGCGACGCGAGGTCGTCGAGCTTCATCGCCGTCTTGCCTTCGCGCTGCAGCAGCTTCTCCACGGCCTCGCGGCCGCGCGCGATGGTGTCTCGCAAGGCGAGTGCATTGAACCAGCCGCGCACCTTGGCCTTGGAGCGTTGGCTGCGCAGGTAGCCGAGCTCGCTGTTCAGCCAGTCGAGCGACGGACCGCCTTCCTTGATGGCCGTCACCTCCACCGTCTGGCCGCTTTGCAGCGGCGTGTTCAGCGGCACCATGGCGCCGTCCACCTTGGCGCCTCGGCAGCGGTGGCCGAGGTCGGTGTGCACCGCGTAGGCGAAGTCGATGGGCGTGGCGCCGGCCGGAAGCTCGACGATGGCCGCATCCGGCGTGAACACGTAGATACGGTCATCGAACACCGCATCGCCGGTTTCGCCCGCCGGCTTCGCGGCCTCGCCCTTCTCGACGAAATCGCGCTCCCAGGCGAGCAGCTGGCGCAGCACGGCCTTGCGCGCCTCGGCCACCTGCGCATCGAAATCGGCCCCGGCGCTCACGCCGGCATAGCCCTTGACGCCCGCTTCCTTGTAGGCCCAGTGCGCCGCCACGCCATGCTCGGCATGGTCGTGCATCGCGCGGGTGCGGATCTGCACCTCGACGGCGCGGTCGTCCTCGTCGAGCACCACGGTGTGCAGCGACTGGTAGCCGTTGGGCTTGGGCTTGGCGATGTAGTCGTCGAACTCGCCAGGCACCGGCCGGTAGAGCTCGTGGATCTGGCTCAGCGCCGCGTAGCACTCGGGCACGTCGCCGACGATCACGCGCATCGCACGCACGTCGAACACACGCGCGAAATCCAGGCTCTTGCCCTGCATCTTTTTCCAGATGCTGTAGAGGTGCTTGGGGCGGCCCTGCACTTCCGCACGAATGCCACGCGCGTGCAGTTCGTCGGCGAGCCGGCATCGGAAGGCCTCCACCCGCTGCTCTCGCTCGACACGCTTCTCATCGAGCAGCTTGGCGATGTGCTTGTACTGCTCGGGCTGCAGGAAGCGGAAGGACAGGTCTTCCAGTTCCCACTTGACCTGCCAGATGCCCAGCCGGTTCGCCAGCGGCGCAAAGACCTGCATGGATTCCTGCGCGAGCAGCACCGGGCACGGCTGCTTCGAGGCCGCGTAGTAGCGCAGCGTCTGCAGCCGCGAGGCGAGCCGCAGCAGCACCACGCGCAGGTCGCGTGAGAAGGCGAGCAGCATCTTGCGCACGCGTTCGGTCTGCAAGGCGCGCTGGTCTTCGCCGACCTTGGCCTCGCGCGCGGCGCGCTGGATCTGCACCAGCTTGCGGGTGTGCGCGACCAGGCTCGCATGCGAGGGGCCGAAGGCCTTGGCGACCATCTCCTCGGGCTTTTGCAGGAAGTCGCCGGCATACACGAGGTAGGCCGCGGCGCGCATCGATGGCGCGGCGCCGATGCCCTGCAGGATGCCCGCGACGCCATCGGCATGCGCGAGCGCATCCTCGCCCGTGTCCAGCGGCTGCCCAGCGAGCAAGGGTTCGGCAAAGGCGCGCGCGCGGGCGAGTTGCGCCACTTCGTCAGCGGCGTGCTCGTCCACCAGATGGACGATGGTCGCCGCGTCGGCGCCGGGTGCGCCCGAGAGACCTGTCTTCATGAGGCGAGCAGGAACTCCCGCACGGCATCGACCTGCTCGGGCACGACGAGCATCGGCGCATGGCCGACATCCTCGAATTCGCGCAGCCGCGCCTTCGGGCCCCGCTGGGTCATGGCCAGCGCCGTGTCTTTGGTGAGCAGGTCTGAATCAGCGCCGCGCAAGAGCAGCGTCGGGCAGCGGATGGCGTCGTAGGCCTGCCACAGTGCCGCCTCGCCGGCTGCGGCCATCTCCGGCGTCATGGCCTTGAAGGGCACGGCGATGTTCGGGTCGTAGTGCGGCTTGAAGCCGTCGCCGTCGGGCTTGAGCATCGGCCGCGTCAGCGCGAGCCATTGCTCGCGGCTGTGCTGGCCGAAGCCGGCCGAGATGGAGAGCATGTAGTCGGCCGCCTCGTCGACGCTGGACCAGCGCATCGGCAAGCCGAGGTAGGCACCGATGCGCGCGATGGCCTCGGCCTGGATGGTCGGGCCGACATCGTTGAGCACGAGCCGCTGGACGGGCGACGACGGCAGCGCTGCCAGCCCCAGCCCGATGAGCCCGCCCATGGACGTGCCCACCCACGACACCGAAGGAACGTTCAGCCGTGCGACCAGCGTCACCATGTCGGCCACGTAGCCGGGCAACTGGTAGCCGGTCGGGTCAGCCAGCCAGTCGGATTGCCCACGGCCGGCCACGTCGGGCGCGACGACGCGGAAATCGGCCGCCAGCGCCGAGGCCAGGGTGTCGAAATCCCGCCCCTGGCGGGACAGGCCGTGCACGCAAACCACCACCCGCGGGTTGGCCGCATCGCCCCACTCCCAATACGCCATGCGATGCAGGCCGCGCGCGTCGAGGCATTGGACGTGGTTCAGGCGGGGCTCTTGCTTGTCGTTCATGGTGTTGCTTCAGGGTCTCGCCATGCTGCGAGCCGGGTGAGAACTGGGGAGCGCTCTTTGATAATGCACTGTATCAACTCGGAGGCCTCGCCATGATCAAAGCAAGAACCGCACTCGTCACCGGCTCCACCAGCGGCATCGGCCTGGGCATTGCGCTGTGCCTGGCGCGACAGGGTGCCAACATCGTGCTCAACGGTTTCGGCGATGCCGAAGGGCCGAAGGCGCAAATCGCCGCGCTGGGCGTGAAGGTGGGCTACTACGGCGCGGACATGAGCCAGCCCACCGAGATCGCACAGATGATGGCCTACGTGGACGCCGAATTCGGCGGCACCGACATCCTCGTCAACAACGCCGGCATCCAGCACGTGGCAAGGGTCGAGGACTTCCCGCCCGAGAAGTGGGATTCGATCATCGCCATCAACCTCTCGTCGACCTTCCACACCACGCGGCTGGCGATTCCCGGCATGCGCGCGAAGAATTGGGGCCGCATCATCAACATCGCGTCGGCGCATGGCCTGGTCGCATCGGCGCAGAAGTCGGCCTACGTGGCGGCCAAGCACGGGATCGTCGGCCTGACCAAGGCGGTGGCGCTCGAGAACGCGACCACCGGCATCACGGTGAATGCCATCTGCCCGGGGTGGGTGCTGACGCCGCTGGTGCAAAAACAGATCGACGACCGCGCCGCGCGCGAAGGCATCTCCGTGGAGAAGGCCAAGGTCGACCTGCTCAGCGAGAAGCAGCCGTCGCTGCAGTTCACGACGCCTGAGCAGCTGGGCGAGTTGGCAGTGTTCCTCTGCTCGCCCGCCGCCGACAACGTGCGCGGGGTGGCGTGGAGTGTGGACGGGGGCTGGGTCGCGCAGTGAGGTGCCCTACTTCGTCATCTGCACCGTGCCGCTCACCGTCACGATGACCTGGGCTTTTCCGGCTTCCACGGGCAAGGGCGCGTCGTCGGCCGACTTCGCCATGGTCTGCGCGCGCATCAACGGCACGACGTTGCCCGGCTGTTCATTCGCCTGCACGTTGACCTCGCGGACGACATAGCCCGAATAGCCGAACTGCTTGGCGATCTCCGCGGCCTGTGCCTTGTACGAGGCGATGGCGCGCGCGGCCACTTCCGATTCGTTGCGCTCGCGTGCCTCCCGCGACAGCCCGTAGCTCACGCGGCCGATCGTCATGGTCGGGATGCGCGCGACCAGTTGGCCCAGCGCCGGCATGTCGCGCCCTTCCACCACCAGCTCGGCCGTCCCCTGCCAGCCCGAGATCACGCCCTTGTTGGTGTATCGCGGATAGAGAGAGAAGTTACCCGTGTGAACATCGACCTGTCCGGGCTTGGCGGCCTTGCGAGCCTCGGCCAGGGCTGCTTCGAGCGCCTGCTTCAAGCCCGACTGGACCGTGTTCGCGTCCTGCCCGTCCCGGGTGGTGGTGAGCATCACGGACATCCAGTCCTTGGGCACTTCGGTGCTGGCGGCGGCAGTCAGGCTCACGACGCCCGTGGGCTGGCTCGCGTCGGCGGCGGCCACACCCGTCGACCAGACCACGCTCGCCACGGCAAGAAGCGGAAGTACGCGTTTCATCAGAGCTCCTGTTCTTGTGTGAATGGGGCGCAGGCTATCAGCGCTCCGGCACGCATTGCAGGCGTTACATGTCAAGACGTTTCCGTCTGCAAGCCTCCATTCGCAAGACTTGTAACAGCAGGTCAAAAGCGACGTTTTGCTGGACCAAACCTGCGCACAATGCCTCTGTTACAAATTTGGGAGTCCCCATGACCACCGCACCCACCGCCCGTGCCGACCGAGTCGTCGTTGTCGATGATGACGCCCGCATCCGCGACCTGCTGCGGCGCTATCTCACCCAGGAGGGGTTCGAAGTGCTGCTGGCTGAAGACGCCAAGGCGCTGAACCGCGTCCTGACGCGCGAGACGGTCGACCTGATCGTGCTCGACCTGATGCTCCCCGGCGAAGACGGCCTGTCGATCTGCCGCCGCCTGCGTGCGGCCAACGACGTGACGCCGATCATCATGCTCACCGCCAAGGTGGAAGACGTGGACCGCATCGTCGGCCTGGAAGTCGGCGCCGACGACTACCTGCCCAAGCCCTTCAACCCACGCGAACTGCTGGCCCGCATCCACGCCGTGCTGCGCCGCCGTCCGTCGCTCGAGGCCCCGGGCGCGCCCGCCAAGGAGGCGCTGACCGTGACCTTCGGCCCGTTCGAGTTCGACCTGGCGCTGCGCCGCCTCTCGAAGGAAGGCGAGCAGATCGCGCTCACCACCGGCGAGTTCTCCATGCTCAAGGCGCTGGTGCGCCACCCCCGCCAGCCGCTGTCGCGCGACAAGCTCGCCCAACTCGCGCGCGGCCGCGAGTTCGAACCCTTCGACCGCAGCCTGGACGTGCAGATCTCGCGCCTGCGCAAGATGATCGAACCTGATCCGGCCCAGCCGCGCTACATCCAGACGGTGTGGGGCGTGGGCTATGTCTTCGTGCCGGACGGTACGGCTTGAGGTGAGCCCCCCAGTCGCTACGCTCCTGCCCCCGAGGGGCGCCACCCGGCGGGCCGGCAGAGCCGGTCCCGCGGGCGGAATTGAGCCCCCCAGTCGCCTGCGCTCCTGCCCCCGAGGGGCGCCACCCGGCGGGCCGGCAGAGCCGGTCCCGCGGGCGTAGCTTGATCGGGGACGGTGCGGCCTACAATGCGCCGCTCCTCTTCCCCCACACTGAATGGCCAAGAAACACGTCGCGCTGAGCCTCTTCTGGCGCACCTTCTTTCTCCTGGCCATCCTCCTCGCCGGCGGCGTATTTGCCTGGACGCAGACCTTTCGCGCGATGGAGTTCGAGCCGCGCGCCGTGCAGGCCGCGCAGCAGATCGCAAGCCTCGTGAACCTCTCGCGTGCTGCCCTGCGCAGCACCGACGGCATCAACCGCGTGGCGCTCATCAAGAGCATGCAGAGCCAGGAGTCGATGCGGCTGCAGCCCCGCGAACCCGCGGACAAATGGGAGCCCTACGAGGTGGACCGCTTCACCCGGGCGATCGGGCAGGAGCTGCGATCGCGGCTGGGCTCCGACACGCTGGTGGCGAGCGAAGTGAATGGCGCGCCGGGTTTGTGGGTCGGGTTCTCCTTCGACGACAGGGACCCGTACTGGCTGCAGGCCGACCCGACCCGCATGCAGCCCATCAGCTGGACCACACTCATCGTCTGGGCGGGCGTGGCGCTCGTGGCGACCGTGCTGGGTTCGGTCGCGATCGCGCGGCTCATCAACCAGCCGCTGCGCGACCTGTCCTTCGCGGCCAGCCGCATCCGTGAAGGCGAGTTCGATTCGCGGCTGGACGAGAACACGCTCACGAGCGAGATCCGCCAGGTGAACATGGGCTTCAACCGAATGGCGCGCGAACTCGCGAAGGTGGAAGAAGACCGCGCGGTGATGCTCGCCGGCATCTCGCACGACCTGCGCACGCCGCTCGCCCGGCTGCGCCTCGAGGCTGAAATGAGCGTCGAGGACGACGAGGCCAAGCGCAACATGGCTCTCGACATCGACCAGCTCGACGCGATCATCGACAAGTTCATGGACTACGCACGGCCGGGCGAGGTGAAGCTCATGCCGGTGCACCTGTCCAGCGTCGTCGACCGCGAGATGTCGGCCTTCCGCGATCCGAGCCAGATCCGCATCACCTCGCGCGTGGCCATCGACACCAAGGTGATGGCCGATGACACCGAACTCGGACGCGTGCTGCAGAACCTGTTCGAGAACGCGCGCCGCTACGGGCGCTCGACGGACACCGGCATTGCCCGGGTGACCGTGAGCTATGCGCGCACCGGGCCGTGGGTGATCCTGAGTGTTCGCGACCAAGGGCCGGGCGTGGACCCGAAGAAGCTCGGGCAGCTCACGACGCCCTTCTTCCGCGGCGATGCGGCGCGCACCGCGGCGACCGGGGCAGGCCTGGGCCTGGCCATCGTGGAGAAGGCCGTGCAGCGCATGGGCGGCACCTTCGAGATCGCGAATGCGGCAGAAGGTGGGCTGGTGGCGCACATCCGGCTGAAGAAGGCGCCCTGAGGTTCAACTCCCTCCACCGCCGTCGCCCTCACCCCAACCATCTCCCAGCGGGAGAGGGGGCAAGACATCATCAGCCTTGCGTGAGCCGGCAAGCCATCACGGCTTGAACAGCATGCACACCGCCCGCGCCTCGATGGCCTTGCCCTCGCCCACGGGCCCCATCTTCTCCGCCGTCTTCGCCTTCACGCTCACCTGCTCCAGCGTGATGCCCATGGCGGTCGACAGGCGCTGACGCATGGCGAGGATGTGCGGCGCCATCTTGGGCGCCTGGGCGATGATCGTGCTGTCCACGTTGCCGATCTGCCAGCCGGCCGCCTTCACCCGGCGTGCGGCCTCGGCCAGGAGCGCCAGCGAATCCGCGCCCTTGAAGCGCTCGTCGGTATCCGGGAAGTGGTAGCCGATGTCGCCCAGCGCCACCGCGCCGAAGAGCGAATCGGTGATCGCGTGGCACAGCGCATCCGCATCGGAATGCCCCAGCAGGCCATGCGTGTGCGGCACCTCGACGCCACCTAGGATGAGCGGTCGGCCCTCGACCAGTTGGTGCGTGTCCCAGCCCTCGCCGATGCGCATGCGCGGTTGCGGTGGACGGTTCATGTGCGATTCCTCAGGAGTCGTTCAGCCAGGTCGAAGTCGTTGGCGTAGGTCACCTTGAAGTTCTCCAACGAGCCCCGAACGAGCTTCGGCGCGAGCCCGAGCGATTCGATGGCGCTGGCTTCGTCGGTCACCTGCACGCCGGCATGCTCGAGCGCCGTGCGCAGCATGGCGATGCGGAACATCTGCGGCGTCTGCGCCTGCCACTTGTTGGCCCGGTCCACGGTCTCGGCCACGCGGCCCTGGCGTTCGTCCTTCAGCGTGTCGGCCACCGGAAGCGCCAGCAGGCCGCCCACGGAGTCATCGACGCAGGCATCGATCAGCGCGTCGATCCACTCGGGCCTCACCAGGCAGCGCGCGGCATCGTGCACAAGCACCCAGTCGTCGGGCGCGGCGCCGTGCAGCAGCAGCTCCGCGAGGCCGTTCGCCACGGTTTGCGCGCGGCTCGCACCGCCCGCGCGCGACACCCAGCCCGGAAACCCCGGCACCTGCCACTCGAATTCGTCGTCGTCCGGGCTCAGCACCACCAGGACGTTGGCAAGGCGTGGCACCTTGGCCAGCGCCGCGAGCGTGTGACCCACCACCGTCATTCCGGCAAGCCGGGTGTATTGCTTGGGGCCGATCGTGCCGGCGCGGGACCCGATGCCCGCGCAAGGGACCAGGGCGTAGCAACGGGAGGGATGAGTGGATGTCATGAAGGCTCGGGGAGGCGCCGAATTCTATAATTCGCCCAGCTTGCATCGCCCCGTGGGAAGCCCCTCGCGGGGCGATTTGCTTTGGCACCACCGCTTCCCGCTCCGATGCAGATCCCATCCATCGCCCCCGGCAAACGCTTCACCCTGCCCCGGCCCATCGGGTCGGCCGACGCGATGCTGCTGGCACGCTTCGCAAGCGACCAGGCCGCGAACAAGAAGCTCACCGCGATCGTCTCCGCGGAGCCGGCCGACACGCAGCGCCTCGAAGGCGAGCTCGCCTTCTTCGCACCCCACCTGCGCATCGCCGTCTTCCCCGACTGGGAGACGCTGCCCTACGACACCTTCTCGCCCCACCAGGACCTCATCTCCGAGCGCCTGGCGACGCTGTGGCGCGTCCTCCAGGGCGAGGTGGACGTCGTGCTCCTGCCGGCCTCCACCGCGCTCGTGCGCCTGGCGCCACCCAGCTTCCTCGCCGGCTACACCTTCCACTTCAAGCAGAAGGAAAAGCTCAACGAGGCGGCGTTGAAGGCGCAGCTCACGCTGGCCGGCTATTCGCACGTGAGCCAGGTGGTGTCGCCCGGCGAATACGCGGTGCGCGGCGGGCTGATCGACCTCTTCCCCATGGGCTCGCCGGTGCCCTACCGCGTGGACCTGTTCGGCGACGAGGTGGACTCCATCCGCACCTTCGATCCCGATTCGCAGCGCAGCCTCTACCCCGTGCCCGAAGTGCGCCTGCTGCCGGGCCGCGAGTTCCCGATGGACGAGGAATCACGCACCGCGTTTCGTGCGCGCTGGCGCGAGAAGGTCGAGGGCGATCCGACCAAGGTGCGGTTGTACAAGGACATCGGCTCCGGCATCGCGACGGCAGGCATTGAGTACTACCTGCCGCTGTTCTTCGATGCGACGGCGACGATCTTCGAATACTTCGGGAGCGACGCCAGCATCGCGCTGCATGGCGACATCGACGAGGCGCTCAAGCGCTTCTGGACCGACACCCGCGAGCGCCACCGCTTCCTGCAGCACGACAAGGAACGGCCCATCCTGCCGCCGGAAGATCTCTTCCTCAAGCCGGAAGACTTCTTCACGCTCGCGAACGTGCAGTCGGTGCTGGCAGTGCGCGGCCAGGAGCCCGTCGACTGGGCGCGACCGCTGCCCGACCTGAGCGTGGACCGTGGCGCGCCCGAGCCGCTCGCACGCCTGCAAGTGCACGTCGGCCAGACGCCGCATCGCGTGCTCATCGTCGCCGAGAGCGAGGGCCGCCGCGAGAGCCTGCTGGAGCTGCTGCGCGACAACAAGATCGAGCCGCCCAGCGTCGCGACGCTCGCTGAATTCGAAGCCGGCGACGAGCGCTTCGCCATCACCGCCGCGCCCTTGGCCGAGGGCTTCTTCTGGCATGAGCCGGATGCCGGCAAGGCGATCCAGTTCGTCACCGAGACCGAGCTCTTCGCCACCTCGCCGAGCGCGCGCCGACGCCGCAAGCAGGAACAGGTCAGCGACGTCAACGCGCTGATCAAGGACCTGTCGGAGCTGAAGGTCGGCGACCCGGTGGTGCATGTGAACCATGGCATCGGCCGCTACGTCGGCTTGATGAACATCGACCTCGGCGATGGGCCGAGCGAGTTCCTGCACCTCGAATACGCCGACAAGGCCACGCTGTACGTACCGGTCGCGCAGCTGCACCTCATCAGCCGCTACACCGGCGTGAGCGCCGAAGAGGCTCCGCTGCACAAGCTCGGCTCCGGCCAGTGGGACAAGGCCAAGCGCAAGGCCGCCGAGCAGGTGCGCGACACGGCCGCCGAGCTGTTGAATCTGTACGCCCGCCGTGCCGCCCGTGAAGGCTACGCCTTTCGCTTCTCGCCGCACGACTACGAGGCCTTCGCCGCCAGCTTCGGCTTCGAGGAGACACCCGACCAGCAAGCCGCCATCCACGCTGTCATCCAGGACATGGTGAGCCCCAAGCCCATGGACCGCCTCGTGTGCGGCGACGTTGGTTTCGGCAAGACCGAGGTCGCGCTGCGTGCGGCTTTCGTCGCTGTGACGGGTGGCAAGCAGGTCGCCATCCTCGCGCCGACCACGCTGCTGGCCGAGCAGCATTTCCAGAACATCTCCGACCGCTTCGGCAAGTGGCCGGTGAAGGTGGCGGAGCTCTCGCGCTTCCGATCGACGAAGGAAATCAAGTCGGCGCTCGAAGGCATCGAGGACGGCACCATCGACATCGTCGTCGGCACGCACAAGCTGATCAGCCAGACCGTGAAGTTCAAGCGGCTGGGCCTGCTCGTCATCGACGAGGAGCACCGCTTCGGCGTGCGCCACAAGGAGGCGATCAAGGCCATGCGCGCCGAGGTGGACGTGCTCACGCTCACCGCCACGCCCATCCCGCGCACGCTGGGCATGGCGCTCGAAGGCCTGCGCGACCTGAGCGTGATCGCCACCGCGCCGCAGCGGCGCCTGGCGATCAAGACTTTCGTGCGATCGGAGTCCAGCGGCACCATCCGCGAGGCGGTGCTGCGCGAGCTCAAGCGCGGCGGGCAGGTCTACTTCCTGCACAACGAGGTGGAGACCATCGAGAACCGCCGCAACAAGCTGCAGGAGCTGCTGCCCGAGGCGCGCATCGGCGTGGCGCACGGCCAGATGCCTGAGCGCCAGCTCGAGGCGGTGATGCGCGACTTCGTGGCGCAGCGCCACAACGTGCTGCTGTGCTCGACCATCATCGAGACGGGCATCGACGTGCCGAGTGCCAACACCATCGTCATCAGCCGAGCCGACAAGTTCGGCCTGGCGCAGCTGCACCAGCTGCGCGGCCGCGTCGGCCGATCGCATCACCAGGCCTATGCCTACCTGCTGGTGCCGGACGTCGAAGGCCTCACCAAGCAGGCCGCGCAGCGGCTCGAGGCCATCCAGGCGATGGAGGAACTGGGCTCAGGCTTCTACCTGGCGATGCATGACCTGGAGATCCGTGGCGCGGGCGAGGTGCTGGGCGAGAACCAGAGCGGCAACATGATGGAGGTCGGCTTCCAGCTCTACAACGAGATGCTGTCGGAAGCAGTACGTTCACTGAAGGCCGGCCGCGAGCCCGACCTGCTTTCGCCGCTAAGTGCGACGACCGAGATCAACCTGCACGCGCCTGCCCTTCTGCCCGACGACTATTGCGGCGACGTGCACACCCGCCTGTCGCTGTACAAGCGGCTCGCGACGGCGGAAAAGGCCGATCACATCGACGCGATGCTGGAGGAGATCACCGACCGCTTCGGCAAGCTGCCGCCGCAAGGCCAGACGCTGTTCGACGTGCACCGCCTGCGCGTCCTCGCCAAGCCCTACGGCGTGACGAAGATCGACGCGGCACCGAAGCTGATGGTGATCAGCTTCCGCCCGAATCCGCCGGTGGACGCGATGCGCATCATCGAGCTCGTGCAGAAAAATCGGCACATCAAGCTGGCTGGGAATGACAAGCTGCGCATTGAGAAAGAGACGCAGGAGCCGAAGGATCGGGCGCAGTTGATTCGGGATGTGCTGAGGGCGTTGGGGACGCCGAAGGTGAGCGAGTCAGGTGGCTGAGATTCGCTCTTGTGGGGTGGGGCTGTGGCGTGGCTTTCTCTGGCGACTGAGTGGGTGGCGGCAGGCAGCACCCAAAAAGACCTCCCCCTAAAATCCACCCACCATGTCCCAAACCACGTCCCCCAACGGCCTCGTCATCCGCGGCTTCACCCCTCCCCTTCGCCTCGCCGATTTCAAGCTCATCGCCTTCGACATGGACTCGACGTTGATCAACATCGAGTGCGTCGATGAAATTGCCGCGGCCGCTGGCCGCAAGGCGGAGGTGGCCGCCATCACCGAGGCCGCGATGCGTGGCGAGATCACCGACTACAAGGAAAGCCTGCGCCAGCGCGTCGCCCTGCTCAAGGGTGTGCCGGTCACCGCGCTGCACGAGGTATTCGATGAGCGCCTGCAGCTCAACCCCGGCGCACAGACCTTGGTGAAGGCCGCGCAAGACGCGGGCCTCAAGACGCTGCTCGTCTCCGGCGGCTTCACCTTCTTCACCGACCGCATCCGCGACAAGCTCGGCATCGACTACACCCGCTCCAACGTGCTGGCCGTGGAAGACGGCCTGCTCACTGGCCGCATGGTGGACCAGCCCTGGGGCGACATCTGCGACGGCGAAGAGAAGAAGAAGATGCTGCTCGCCACCTGCGCCATGCTGCACATCGACCCCAAGCACGCCATCGCCGTGGGCGACGGCGCCAACGACCTGCCGATGATGGGCGCGTCAGGCCTCTCGGTGGCCTATCACGCCAAGCCGAAGGTGCGCGAACAGGCGATGGTGGCGATCAACGACGGTGGGCTGGATCGGGTGCTCGAGGTGGTGCGGCCGTGAGGTCGCGGCCGTCGCCGCCGCGTGGCACGCGCCCCTGCAATCGCGCCTGGTAGGCCGCCATCGTCTCGCGCAGCTTGGCGAGGTGTTCATGCTGCTCGCGCAGGTGCTGCGCGAGTTGCTCGGTGTGGCGCTCCAGCAGCGCGAGCCGTTGCGCGAGCGTCGACTCGCCTTCAGAGCGCAAGGCGCAATAGCGTTCCATCTCGCGGATGGACATGCCCGTCTCGCGCAGGTGGTGGAGGAAATTCACCCACTGAGAATCCTGCGGGCCATAGATGCGGTGGCCGTTCTCGTCGCGCGCCACTTCGCCCATGAGGCCGGCGCGTTCGTAGTAGCGCAGCGTGTGGGCGGTGAGGCCCGTCTGTTCGGCGAACTCGCGAATGTTCACGTGTGCATGCCTTTCATGGACTGCTGTGGCCGGCACGCCGCGGTGGCCGCGCCCTACTTCGCTTCGGGCATGACGACCGTGCCGTCGTCATCCGCAAAAAGCCAGTCGCCCGGCCGGACCCACACGCCGTCGATCTGAACCGGCACGTCACGCTCGCCGGCGTTGCGTTTCTCGGTGGGCAAGGGCATGAGCGCCAATGCCCGGATGCCGACTTCGGCCTGCGCGAGTTCGGCCGAATCTCGCACGCAGCCCCAGACCAGCACGCCCGCCCAGCCGTTGCGCTCGGCCGCCGCGGCCAGATTGCCGCCCACCAGCGCACGGCGCAGGGAGCCGCCGCCATCGACCACCAGCACCCGCTGTCGGCCGGGCTCGTCGAGCGCGGCCTTGACCAGCGTGTTGTCCTCGAAGCACTTGATGGTGCTGACAGGGCCGGCAAAGCGGTGGCGGGCGCCGAAGTCCTTGAACACCGGCGGCAGCACGCGGAAGCTGCCGCTGCCGTCGTTCTTGTGGACGTCGCAGAGGTCGCAGGTGGAAAAGTCTGGCGTGGTCATGGCGGGACTCGCTGTGGTTGGATGGTACGGGCGCCGCCGTGTTGGCGCCGGATTCAATGCTTGCAACGTGTAAGTGTGGCTGCCTCGCGCGCCTTGGGGGTTTCAGGCGTTGGTCACCTTCTTCAGCAGCGGCTTCACCGACTCGCTTCGCGCCGGCGCCATCGGCTGGTGCTCACGCGCCGGGTTGAGGATGATGGCTGTCGACGTCTCGGTGAGCATGCAGAACTTGGTCACCACCGCATCGAGGTGCCGCACGTCGATCACCGCAATCTCGATCACCCAGCTGTCCTCGCCGGTCACGTTGTAGGCATTGATGATCTCCGGCGTCTGGCCCACCAGCTTGACGATGCGTGCGTATTCCGCCCGGCCCACGCGGATGATGGCGCGGATGCCGTAGCCCAGCTTGCCCAGGTCCACGGTGGCGCGGTAGCCGGTGATGACGCCCTGCGTTTCGAGCTTGCGCACGCGCTCGGTCACCGCCGGCTGGCTGAGGTGCACGCGGCGGCCGAGCTCGGCCATGCTGAGGCGTGCATCGGCCTGCAGCTCGGCGAGGATGCGCGTGTCGTGGCTGTCGAGTTCGATGTTCAAGGTGAAACCTCGGCTTGTCCTGGAAATTGAAGGCAATCCTAGGCGCAAAACCATCAACCGCCTATGGAAGCAACACCGATGCCTTCATACGATCGAGCGTTCTTTCGTTCATCCGCTGCACGCCCATGACCACCACCCTCGCCACCCGCACGCCCACCGCGTCGCCGCTGTCCGGACTGCTGCTCGTCTGCCTCGCTGCCACCTGGCTGGTGTGGGGCTCCACCTACCTCGCGATCAAGTTCGCCCTGCTGAGCTTCCCGCCCTTCTTCCAGATGGGCTCGCGCTTTCTGTTCGCAGGCGTGCTGTTGCTGGCCTGGATGCGCTGGCGCGGCGCGGCGTGGCCCGATGCGGTGCAGTGGCGCAACGCGCTCTTCGTGGGTGCGCTGATGCTGGGTGGCGGCATGGGCGGCACCGCCTACGCCGAGGTGTCGGTGGGCTCGGGGCTGGTGGTGGCCTTCATCGCCGTGGTGCCGCTGATGATCGCCGCGCTCAATCGCCTGTACGGCGTGAAGCCCGGCCGGCTGGAGCTGGCCGGCATCTTCGTGGGCCTGGGTGGCGTGCTGATGCTCACGCAAGGCGCGGGCTTCCAGGCCTCGCCGTCGGGCCTCATCGCCATTTCAGTGGCCTGCATCACCTGGTCCATCGGCAGCGTGCTGAGCCAGCGCAACCTGCCGCTCGCCCCGGGGCCGATGGGCTTCGCGAGCGAGATGATCTGCGGCGGCGTGGTGCTGCTGCTGTTGTCGCTCATCAACGGCGAAACGCCGCACTGGCCGCCGCAACCGGCCGCCGTCGCCGCGTGGTTCTACCTCGTGGTCTTCGGCTCGCTCGTCGCCTTCAACGCCTACATGGTGCTGCTGGCTCAGGCGCCGGCCGGCCTGGCATCGAGCTACACCTTCGTCAACCCGGTGATCGCGATGCTGCTGGGCGTGGCGGTGGCGAACGAGGTGGTGACCTCGTTCGAGTGGATGGCGGCGGGGGTGGTGCTGGTGGGGGTGGTGCTGATGCTCAGAGGCGCGAAGCGCTGACTTGCTCCCTCCCCTCGCTACGGCGCCTTTCGCTTTTCCGCCGCCGACCTGATCGCACTCAGCGTCGTGCGGCTCGTGATCACCTCCGACGACAGCTTCAAATGCAGCAGCGTCGGCTTGCCGCTCGCCAGCGCCGCAGCGAACGCCGGCTCGAACTGCTCGGTGCGGGCTATGGTCTCCGCACGCCATCCATACGCCCGCGCCAATGCCGCAAAGTCCGGGTTGAACAAGTCCGTACCACTCACCCGCGCCGGGTACTCGCGCTCCTGGTGCATGCGGATCGTGCCGTAGGTGCCGTTGTCCACCACGATGCTGATCAGCCGCGTCGCGCCATAGGCCGTGGCCGTCGCCAGTTCCTGCCCGGTCATGAGGAAGTCGCCATCGCCCGCCACGTTCACCGCCGTGCGGTCCGGGTACAGCAACGAGGCCGCCACGGCCGCCGGCACACCGTAGCCCATCGCGCCGGACGTTGGCGCGAGTTGCGTCTTGCCGTGCTTCTTCAAGCCCACGTACTGGCAGAAGCGGTGCAGCCAGCCGCTGTAGTTGCCCGCACCGTTGGTGTAGACCGTGTCTTCAGGCGCCAAGCGCTGCACGGTCTTGATGACTTGCGCCATGTCCAGCGGCTCGACCGGCGTGGGCACGAGGTTGGCCTCGTAGTCGGCATGCGCGGCCTGGGTCCATTCGGCCCAGGGCAACGAGGTCGGCGGGGCCAGCGTCTCCAGCGCCTTCGCTGCATTCGACATCGACGACTGCAGCAGCAGGTCGGCGGCATACACCCGGCCCAGCTCTTCGGGACCCGCATGCACGTGGATGAGCTTCTGCACCGGCCGCGGCGCCTTCAGGAGCGTGTAGCCGCCGGTCGTCATCTCGCCCAGCCGCGGGCCGATGGCGAGGATGAGGTCCGCCTCCTCGATGCGCCTGGCCAGCTTCGCATTGATGCCGATGCCGACGTCGCCCGCGTAGTTCGGATGGCGGTTGTCGATCGTGTCCTGGAAGCGGAAGGCGCAGCCCACCGGCAGCTGCCAGCCTTCGACGAAGCGCTCCAGCGCGTTGCACGCCGCCTCGTCCCAGCCGCTGCCGCCGACGATCACGAACGGCCGCTTGGCCGCAAGCAGCATCGAACGCACCTCGCGCAACGCGCCCGGCGCGGGCCAGGCCTGGGCCGGCTCGACGCGCGGCAGCACTGGCGCGCTGGTCATCTGCGTGAGCATGTCCTCGGGCAGCGCGAGCACGACAGGACCGGGCCGCCCCTGCATCGCCGTGTGGAAGGCACGCGCCACGTACTCGGGTAGGCGGTCGGGGTCATGCACCTCGCCGACCCACTTGGCAAAGCCCAGCGTGCCGGGGCCGAACATCTGCCGATAGTCCACCTCCTGGAAGGCCTCGCGGTCGCGCTGGTCGCTGGCCACCTGGCCGATGAACAGCACCATGGGCGTGCTGTCCTGGAAGGCGGTGTGCAGGCCGATGCTGGCGTTGGTCGCGCCGGGGCCGCGCGTCACGAAGCACACGCCCGGACGGCCGGTGAGCTTGCCCTGCGCCTCGGCCATGAAGGACGCGCCTCCCTCCTGCCGGCAGGCGATGAAGCGGATGTGGTCGCGCAGTTCATGGAAGCCGTCGAGCACGGCCAGGTAGCTCTCCCCAGGCACGCCGAAAACGGTGTCCACGCCCTGGGCGACGAGGGCCTCGACCAGCGCGTGGCCGGCCAGGCGTTCTGATGTGGTTGCAGTCATGGCCGCGAGTGTGCCCTTGCGCGGTCCGAGATTTATTCGGTCAAGGCCCGCCTCGGCCGAATTCAGGGTTCACACCGAGGCGCTCGCCAGCCTCGCTCAGGCCGGCGTCACGCCGGCCGGCGCCAAGGCGGTCCGCCGCACGCGCCGTACGTTGAAGGCACTGGCGATCAACACCGCCTGCACGATGGCGATGCCCAGCCACACCTGCGACGGACGATGCCAATCCATCAGCGTGCCGAAGACCAGGGGCGCCACCGCCTGGCCGATGTCCAGGCCCGAGTAGACAACGCCATAGACGCGGCCCGTGGCGCCATCGGGCGCGGAACGCTTGACGATCAGGTCGCGTGACGGCCCCGCAATGCCGGCGCCGAAGCCCATCGCGCCGAAGAGCACGGGCACCGCCATCGGCGACAGGTCCGCGAAGGCCACCACGAGCGCGATGGTCGCCGCCACGCCGAAGCCCGCGCCCACGATGCGCTCGCAGCGCGTCGGGTCGGACGCGAGGAAGCCGCCTACGACCATGCCGCCGGCGCTGCACACCATGTAGACGGTGAGGCACATCGCAACCGCATGTGTCGGCACGTCGTGGAGCAGCCGAGCGGCTTCGGGCGCAAAGGCCTGCACGCCGCTCAGCGCCATGGCGTAGAAAAAGAAGAAGGCGAAGCACATCCACACGGCAGGGATCTTCAGGAACTCGAACTTGCCTTCACCCCTGGGCGCGTGCGCGGCGGCATGGGTGCCCGGCCTTGGCGTGGTGTCCAGTGCCAGCTCGGCACGGGCAAGCCACAGGATGGCCATCACGAGCAGGGCCAGGCCGCCGGCGCACATCAGCGCAATGCGCCACGAGAACGCCAGCGTCAATGGCACGAGCATGGCCGGCGCGAGCGCCCAGCCCAGGCTGCCGGTGATGCCGTGCACGCTGAAAGCGTGCCCCAGGCGCGATTGATGGACCTTGCGATTGAGCAGCGTGAAGTCGACCGGATGGAACACGCCGTTGCCCACGCCGGCAATCACCGAGAAGAAGGCCAGCATCCAGTAGCTGTGGCTGGAGGCGAAGCCGAAGGCCGCACCGGCCAGCAGCGCAAGGCCGCCGAAGAGGATGGGACGCGGCCCGAAGCGATCGACCACGAAGCCGGACATCGCCTGCACCGCGCAGGACACGACGAAGAAGATGGACATCAGCAGCCCGAGCTGCGCGTAGCTGACCGCGAATTCTTCCTTCAGCCAGGGGAACAGCGGCGCCAGAAGCAGCTGGCTGAAGTGGCTGATGCTGTGGGCCATGCCGACGAGGCCGATGACGACGGCGTCGCGGCGGATGTCGCCGGCGGGAGGACGGGAACCGAGGGTGGTGGTGCTGCTCATGGCCTCATGGTAGGCAGGAAGGCCATTGCAGGTTTACGATAGCTCGTCAACTTCTGTCGAGAACCCGCCAAGATGGCCGAACCCGTTCCGATGGGGCCGCTGACCCCGCACCTGTACGCCCCCACCACCGAGCGGCCGGTGCGCGCCAAGCTGCACCGCATGCGCACCGACGTGCGCATCGTTCCGCATTCGCACCCCTGGGCGCAGCTCACCTTCGCGGCCAAGGGCGTGGTCCGGCTGACGGTCGAGCACGGCACCTACCTCGTGCCGCCGTCGCGCGCGGTGTGGATCCCGCCCGGCGTGGAGCACGCGGTCTCGGTGGTGGAAGACGCCGACCTGCGCAACGTGCACCTGCTGCAGGCCGCCGGGCGCTGCGGGCCGCAGGTGCCCCGCGCCGAGGAGGCGGCCTGGGCGCAGTGCCGGGTGCTGGAGGTGTCCGACCTGCTGCGCGCGCTCATCCTCGAGATGGACGTGCGCCCCGACGGCCACCCCGACCAGCCGCGCCCCGAAGACCTGCAGCGCGAGCGCCGCATCGCCGCGCTGGTGCTGGACGAACTGCGCCGTGCCAAGCCTGTTCGGCTGGGCGTGGCCATGCCGATGGACAAGCGGCTTCGCAGCCTGTGCGAGGCGGTGCTCGACGACCCGGTGCGGCACCCCACGCTGGACGACTGGGCACGCGACGCCGGCGCCAGCCCGCGCACGGTGGCGCGGCTCTTCCGCCAGGAGCTGGGCACGACCTTCGTGCAGTGGCGCCACCAGGTGCTGCTGGCGAAGGCGCTGGCCATGGCGGCGCGCAAGCTGCCCATGGGCACCATCGCGGCCGAACTCGGCTATGCCAGTGCCAGCGCCTTCACTGCCATGGTGAGGCGCTCGGTGGGCGCGCCGCCCAGCGAGTTCTTTGTTTGAACGCCGACTGAACAAATGCAGTGGGACACCCCCTGAATGCGTGGGCTGCAACCTCCGGTTGCAGCTATGTTCGCGCCAGGGACGCGGGCTTGCCATAGACTGGCATCGCCCCGTGTGGGAGGCGTCGGGCAAGTCCTCGACGCTCACGGTGCCCTAGGAGAAACCATGCTCACATCGCTGTTCGGTGAACTCGGCCCACCCCGAGACCCATCGAAAAAATCCCGCCCAGACGCCGAGCCGCCCGACCACGGCTTTGCCGCGACCGCCATTCTGGAGAGCATGGCCACCGAGGTGAACGACCAGGGCAAGATGGTCGATCGCCACCAGCACGACCTCGTCGTCAGCGGCTCGCCGGCCCAGGCCATCCGCGACCACTTCGCCACAACCCGGGCCGACCTGGAAACCGCCAGCCGCCTCATCACCCTGCTCGACCCGGTGGGCATCTGGGCCTCGGCGGTCATCAAGGCCTTGTCCGACGCCGGCGGCCGCCCCATCGAGCGGCTGCACCTGCGAGAGCAGACCACGCTGCGCACGCTCGCCACGATCGAGCGCACGACGCTCGTGCGCCGCCACGAGGAAACGCTCAAGATCTACCACGCCGACGTGCGCGCCCCGGGCCGCGACAACGCCGAGATCCCGATCGCGCTGATGGAGCGCAGCCACATGACGACGGTGGTCATCGGCCCCATGCAGCCGCACGCCATCGACGGCCTGCTCGACTCGCTGCAGGAAGCCACGAGCCTGCCCACCTGGCGCTGCCCCAACCTGCTGTTCATGCTGCCGCCCAATGCGGTGTGGATCGCCAACAAGATCAGCGCGGTGCGTTGGCCGACCCGGCTGCACGTGCACGTGCTCAACGAATCGCTCACGAGCGCCTCGTCCGTGTGGAACGCCATGCTGGGCATGTGGAACCACGTGAAGACTCAGCCCGCCTGGGAGCCGCCTGACGCGGCGCTGGGCGTGGCGGACTACCCGATCAAGGTGGCCGACCTGCAATCGGCCGAGGCCGGCGGCACGGCGGTGTCGGCCAACGGGCCGTTCAGCTCGACGCCCATGCCGGAGGTCACCCCCTCGGTCACCTCCGGCGTGCGACAGCCCGGCGCCCTGCCGCCGGGGCTGCGCACCGTGCAACGGCCGGTGATGCGCGTGAGCCACCATGCGCTGGACCCGGCCAAGGCGCATAACGCCCTCGCCCACATGCTCGCCATCGACGGGCTGCTCGGCTGTGCGGTGGTCGACGGCACGACCGGCCTCGTGCTGGCGCGCGAAAGCCGGGAGGATCACCCGGCCGACCTCGACCTGTCCGCCGCAGCCAGCGCCCAGGTGCTGCGCGCCCACCGGATGGCGGCACGCAACATGGGCTTGTCCGACCAGATTGACGAGGTGATGGTGAGCGCCGGTCCGCGCCAGCAGGTGCTGCGCACGGTCAGCCGCCACCCGGACCTCTTCCTGCTCGCCCTGCTCGACAAGCAGCGCGCCAACCTGGCGTTGGCACGCTACAAGCTCATGGAAGTCGAAAAGGGCTTGCTCTAGCCTGCCCACACCCCGGACAGCGCTCGGCTACCATCCTGGGCCATGAGCCAAGTGCTGTTCGATTACACCCGCCAGGACGCCTCCGGCGCCAGTTGCACCGCCCATGCCTGGGCCAAGGTGCCCGAGCCGTTGACGCCCTCCCAACGCACCGACTGGAAAGCCCGCGCCGCGGCGCTGCTGAAGAAGCACAACGCCGTGCTGGTCGCCCACTTTTACGTGGACGGCGACTTGCAGGACCTGGCGCTCGAAACCGGCGGCTGCGTGGCCGATTCGCTCGAAATGGCCCGCTTCGGCCGCGACCACGCCAGCCAGACGCTGGTGGTGGCGGGCGTGCGCTTCATGGGCGAATCCGCCAAGATCCTGAGCCCCGAGAAGCGCGTGCTGATGCCCGACCTGGACGCCACCTGCTCGCTCGACCTGGGCTGCCCGCCGGACGACTTCGCCCGCTTCTGCGACGCCCATCCCGACCGCACCGTCGTCGTCTACGCCAACACCAGCGCGGCCGTGAAGGCACGGGCCGACTGGATGGTGACGAGCTCCTGCGCGCTGGCCATCGTCAACCACCTGAAGGAACAAGGCCAGAAGGTGCTGTGGGCGCCTGACCGGCACCTGGGCCGCTACATCCAGGAGCAAACGGGCGCCGACATGCTGATGTGGAACGGCGCGTGCATCGTGCACGACGAGTTCAAGGGCATGGAGCTGGACCTGCTCAAGGCCGAGCACCCCGGTGCGAAGGTGCTGGTGCACCCCGAGTCGCCCAAGAGCGTGGTCGAGCTGGCGGACGTGGTCGGCTCCACCTCGCAACTGCTGAACGCGGTGCTGAAGATGGATGCGCAGACCTTCATCGTCGCCACCGACAACGGCATCCTGCACCGCATGCGGCAGCTTGCGCCCACCAAGACGCTGATCGAGGCGCCGACTGCCGGCACCAGCGCCACCTGCAAGAGCTGCGCGCACTGCCCGTGGATGGCGATGAACGCGCTGCAAGGCGTCGTCGCCTGCCTCGAGCAAGGCACGGGCGAGATCCTCGTGGACGAACCCATCCGCAGCCAGGCGCTGGGCTGCATCGACCGCATGCTCGACTTCGTGGCGCGCAACCCCAATGCCACCGCCAAGCCCGGCTTCGTCAAGAACATCGGCGCGGCCTGACCTTCATTCTCATGTTCGACATCAACGAATCGCTGGACCAAGCCCGCGAGCGGAACATCCGCGACGCGCTCTTCGAAGACATCGGCCAGCGCGACTGGACGGCCGAGCTCGTGCCCGCCGAGCAGCGGGTGAAGGCACGCGTCATCGTGCGCGAGGAGGCCGTGCTGTGCGGGCAGGCCTGGTTCGACGGCTGCGTGAAGGCGCTGGACCCGTCGGCCACCGTCGCGTGGCAATACGCAGAAGGCGCCAAGGCGGCCAAGGACACACCGGTGTGCTTCATCGAAAGCCGTGCCCGTGCGCTGCTCTCGGCCGAGCGGCCGGCGCTCAACTTCCTGCAGATGCTGTCGGCCACCGCCACCCTCACCCGCCGGCACGTGGACGCCATCGCCGGCGCATCGCCCAACCCGCGCGGCTGCGCCATCCTCGACACCCGCAAGACCTTGCCAGGCCTGCGCCAGGCGCAGAAGTACGCGGTGCGCGTGGGCGGCGGGCAGAACCAGCGCCTCGCGCTGTGGCACGGCATCCTCATCAAGGAAAACCACATCGCCGCGGCTGGTGGCATCGCCGCGGTGCTGCGCAATGCACAGGCGCTGAATGCCGGCGTGGACATCCAGATCGAGGTCGAGAACCTCGACCAGTTGCGCGAGGCGCTGGCCTGCGGCGCGAAGAACGTGATGCTGGACAACTTCACCCTGCCCTTGATGCGAGAGGCCGTCGCCATCAACGAGGGCCGTGCGTTGCTGGAGGTGTCGGGCAGCGTCCAGCTGAACGAGGTGCGCGACATCGCGGCCACCGGGGTCGACCGCATCAGCATCGGCCGGCTGACCAAGGACGTCACCGCGGTCGATTTCTCGATGCGAGTGATCGAGCGCCTGTGATCCCGCGACCCTGATCGCGGAGGTGCGCGCCCGGGAAGCGGGCTCCTCCGTGAAATCTTCGGCACGTCCCGCCCCGCCAACTGCCCTCGCCGCCGTTCAACGCACTCACACTCACGGGAGTTCCCCGCGAGACAAGGGCAGTTCATGAACGTCGATTTCTCATCCATCTACAACCACCACGAGCGTGCCGTGGCCGAGGCCGTGCGCGCCATCGCGCCGCGCTATCCGCATCTGGTCAACGAGGACGCCCTCGCCGACATCGCCTGCGTGGCGCTGAACCGCCTGCCGCCGCGCTACATCCGCCACGAGGTGGATTTCGCGTTCTACCTGACGGACAAGGAGCGCCTCGAGAACGAGCGCGCCATCGACGAAGCGGTGGCCTTCGCCTTCGAATTCGTGCAGGCCCGCGCCGCGATGCGCGCCAGGCGCTGACGCCCGACTTCGAAGCCCCACCGCACAAGCCAGGCGGCAAAAGACATGTAAGTTGCCGGTGGTTCGCCCGACAGACGTGGGTCATTCACCCCAACGTCCGGAGACACCGCCATGCAAACCTCACTCCTGCTTCGCCGCGCCGTCGTCGCATCCCTGCTCGTGCTCTCGGGCACTGCCGCATTCGCCGAAGGCGACATCTACTCCCGCCTCGCGCAGATGCGCGAGAAGATGATGAAGACTGACGGCCCTTCGTCCATGATCACGAAGGAGCAGTACCTCGACTACATCGGCCACGCCTGGGACATGAAGGTTGAGGAGATGAAATCCCGCGACGGCAAGCTCACGATGGCGCAGCTGAAGGACCTCGAATCGGCGCTCGGCCGCATGGTGCATTGAGCACCCACGCCCTCACGTCAGCGTGCCGGCGAACATGCGCCGATCACGCTCGGCCAGGCTGCCGCTGACGTAGAACTTCGCCGACCACGCATCCGTCTCGGCCAGCGCGAAGGGCTTGGCATCCTTCACCTTGCCCGCCTGCTTCGCGCGGAAGTGATAGTGCTCGAACATGCGCATGAACTCGCAGGCATAGATGTCCGCCACCGCGGTGTTGCCGCGGATGATGAGCGTGTTCGAGTCGTTCACCACCGTCGAGTTGTTCGAGAAGTTGGCCGAGCCCGTCACGATGACCGGATCGGAGCCGAAGGGATCGATCGCGAAGATCTTCGAGTGGATGTGGAGGCCCGCGTGGTGGAACGATTCCTTGCCTTCCAGCAGCTTCTTCTGGAAGTCGTGCAGCGGCGATGACAATGTCGTCGCCACCGCGATGGCATTCGTCGGATCGCCCTGGATGACGTTCACTTCCTCGCCGTCGCCCAGGCTCCCCATCTTGTCCAGCAGCATGAAGCGCAGCGCCTGATCGTCCTTCTTGGTCAGCGCCTTGAGGATGATGGGCGACAAGGCGAAAGGCGCGCTCACGAAGAGCGACTTCGCGTTCTCGCACAGGCTCGCGTAGAGGTGCAGCATCGTGTCGTCGGACTGCGGCGACAGGACGGGGATCACGTGGTGGCCTGCTGGCACCGTGAGCGACACCGGCGTCAGCGCGGCCAGCGCGTGCTTCATCGTCGACGAATCCGCGTCGTCGTGCAGCAGCTTGAAGCACTTGTCGTAGATCTGCGCGACCTGTTCATCGAAGACGGCGTGTCCCACGTTGAGCTGGCCGTACAGCGCGCCGTCGGTCCAGTTGGTGGAGCCCGTCCACACCGACTTGGGCACCAGCCTGCCGTGTTCCTTCTTCAAGAGCACGAGGAACTTGTTGTGCATGATGGCCGACTGCGGATCGGCCTTGCGAGGCTTGGCCACCGTGTTCAGCTCGGCCCGCTTCACCGCGTCGTCGTTCTTCTTCGCGGTGGTGTCCTTCGCATCCTTGTGGCGATGGTGGTAGACGATCTTCACGTCCACGCCGCGGCCGATGGCCTCCTGCAGTCCTTGCAACAGTTCGGGCTGCTGGAATTCGTAGATGGCGCCATGGATGGCCCAGGTGCTGTCGGCCGCCCTCTTCATGTAGGCGAGCAGCGCTTCCTTCAAGCCGTTGGACAGCCAGTCGCGCGCCTGCTTGGCCTTGGGCGTGTTGGCGCTGAGATCGGCCACATCGGAAAACTTCTGGTTGAACGCGCTGCTGGCGGCCGCCGCGCGGTTGAAGTGCACGGCAGTCTCTTCGCGCTCCGGGTCTTCGGTGACGATGTCCAGCGTGATGCCCTGGTCATGCGGCGCCTCGGTCTTGGACAGCACCGGCGTGAGCTGCCCCGGCGACCCGTAGCGCGGCACCACCGTGAAGCGATAGCGATGCGCCGGCTTCAGCGTGTAGTCGCCCCAGCGGAATTTCTGCAACGGCGCGGTGAGCGTCGTGCCGCCGCTGTCGTGGTCGCTGGGAAAGCGCAGCATGTTCGGCAGCCACCGAAACTCGCCCGCGACCGGCGCCGCGGAGGCCGGCCCCATGTCCGCACGGCCGATGGAAAAGCCCAGGCACCCGGCGCGCTTGTCGTCCTGCAAGTCCATCGCAATGATCGCGTTGCGCGTGCCCGCGATCGCCCGAACGGTCAGGCCCTGCTTGTTCATGCTCGCCTTCATGCCTGCTCCTCAATGAAGCAGCCATGGTGAAACGACAGCGAGCGCAATGACATCCCCAACTTCGAACCACAGCCCCAGGACAAGCGAAGCGAGTCCACCTCAAGCAACACCCGCGGATCCGGCTCCGCCGGTCCGCCGGGTGGCGCCCCTTGGGGGCAGGAGCGCAGCGACTGGGGGGCCCTATCTACCCGCTCAGGCCGTAGGCTTTGGGCTTTTTTCCGGTACGCAGGGCGCGCAGCAGCACCGTCGGGAAGCTCACCGGCAGCGTGGTCGGGAAATCCCGGCTGAAGTGCAGGCCGCGGCTCTCGTGTCGCATCAGGGCCGAGCGCACGATCAGCTCGGCGCAGTCCACCAGGTTGCGCAGTTCCAGCAAGTCGCGGTTGACGCGAAAGTTGGCGTAGTAGTCGTCGATCTCGCTCTTGAGCAGCTTGATGCGGTGCAGCGCACGCTCCAGGCGTTTGGTGGTGCGCACGATGCCCACGTAGTTCCACATCAGAAGCCGCAGCTCGTCCCAGTTGTGGGCGATGACCACCTGCTCGTCGGCGTTCTCCACCTGGCTCTCGTCCCAGGCCGGCAGCGCGGGCGGCTCGCCCGTCGTGCGCTCGAGGATGTCGCCCGCGCAGGTGCGCCCGAGCACCACGCACTCGAGCAGCGAGTTGCTCGCCAGGCGATTGGCACCGTGCAGGCCGGTGTAGGTGGTTTCGCCCACCGCATACAGGCCCGGCAGGTCGCTGCGCCCGAGCAGGTCGGTCACGATGCCGCCGCAGGTGTAGTGCGCAGCCGGCACCACGGGAATCGGCTGGCGGGCGATGTCGATGCCCAGCTTCATGCAGCGGGCGTAGATGGTCGGGAAGTGCTCCTGCAGGAAGAGCTCGCCCAGGTGCGTGGCATCCAGCAGCACGTAGTCCAGGCCGTGGCGCTTCATCTCGAAGTCGATGGCGCGGGCCACGATGTCGCGCGGCGCGAGCTCCAGGCGGTCGTCGTGGGCGGCCATGAAGCGCGTGCCGTCCGGCAGCTTGAGCAGCGCGCCCTCGCCGCGCAGCGCCTCGGTGATGAGGAAGCTGCGCTCCTGCGGGTGGTACAGGCAGGTCGGATGGAACTGGATGAACTCCATGTTCCCGATACGGCAGCCCGCGCGCCAGGCCATCGCGATGCCGTCGCCGGTGGCGGTGTCGGGGTTGCTGGTGTAGCGGTAGACCTTGCCAACGCCGCCGGTGGCCATCACCACGGCGGAGGCGGGCAGCGTTTCCACACGCTGGTTGTCGATGTCCAGCGCGTAGATGCCGTAGCAGTGTGGCGTCTCTTCGCGCTTGAGGTGGCGCGAGGTGATGAGGTCCACCGCCATCCAGCGTTCGCGCAGCTGGATGTTGGGATGCTTCTTCACCTGCTCCAGTAGCGCGTCGTGGATGGCCTTGCCGGTGGCATCCGCCGCATGGGCGATGCGCCGCACTGCGTGGCCGCCTTCGCGCGTGAGGTGCAGGCCGAGGGGGCCGTCCGGGTCCGGCGAGAACGGCACGCCGCTCTTGACCAGCCACTCGACCGCCTCGGCGCTGTGCTCGGCAATGAAGCGCGCCGTCTGCTCATCCACGAGTCCCGCGCCTGCGTCTTGCGTATCTCGCACATGCGATTCGATGCTGTCGTCATTGCCGAGCACGCCGACGATGCCGCCCTGTGCCCAGGCCGTAGCGCCTTCGTCCAGGTTGCGTTTGGCCAGCACCACGACGGGGCGCTTTTCGGCCAGGTGCAGCGCCACAGTGAGGCCGGCGAGGCCGGCGCCGACGATCACCACCGGTGCGGAACGAGTTGCTGCAGAAGTCATGGGGCGCGTGTACCGAGCGCATGCAATGCGCGGCACCAAGGATGGTGATGACGCGGCGATTCTAGTGGCGGGGTGCGCGGGACAGGGCCGGCAGGGTCTCAGGCACGGTGCATGCCTGTCATCCCATCATCGTGGGATGGCTGCTCCTGAATCGTCGTGAAATCATGCGAAATCACGGCCCTCGGGAGGGGCCGGCTCACCTAAACTGCCAGGGTCCGGTGGACGTCTCTGGTCGGGAAGCGAACCATGACATTGCCCAACTCGGGAGGCTCCGCGTGGGTCTCCTCCAAACCGCCGAGCGAGCAGGCCACCAAAGAGCCTGAAGCGTGGCAAAGCACACGGGCACAGACGCAGGTCGCCCGCGATGAACAGGCGTATCTCGAAGAAGAGAACACCGACATCGGCCGGCTCGTCGGCGACCATCTGCGCGAGCTCTTCGTCACCTGCGATGCAGGCCCGGCGATGCAGCAGCAGTTCGAGCACTTCTCGCCCGAGTTCATCGCCATTCACGACGTCGCCACGCATTCGTCGCGCAAGCTGCTGGCGGGCATCGCCACGGCGAGCAAGGGCGCGGTGCAAAAGCTCGTGATTCGCCGCCAGGGCTACGGCAATATGCTGGCCACCGTCGAGTTCGTCGAGCTGCCCACGGGCGAAGGCAAGACGCTGCGCATCTATTCCACCGAAGCGGATGCCGACACCACCAGCCGCCATGCTCTGGCGCGCACGCTGCTGGGCTTCAGCACGCTGGGCGTGATTCTCGTGGGCGACGTGCCGGGGCATTCCATCTCCGGCGTGTTCAAGCCGCTGCACGACGACATGATCACCGGCCCCTGGCCCAACCGGAACCTGCTGCTGCTGCCCTTGTCCACCGCCAACGCGCTGGTGACCCAAGGCATGGAGCTCGGACGCGGCACGGGCGTGAACGTGCGCACGACGCCGCAGGTGGCGCGTCCGGCCGACGCGTGGAATTTCATCAGCAGCACCTGGGGCCGCCTGAGACAGGAATTGAAGGGTGGTGCCGCCACCCCCGCGGGCTATGGTGCGCCGAGTAGCGCACCGCGTCGGCCGACCATGCAGCCGCATCAGCAGCGCATGGATGCCGCCATCAACGGGCAGCCGCAGGAATATGGTGGGCGCCCCGAATACGGTGCAAGGCCGAACACCCCGCTGCCCTTGCGGCCCATGCCGGCCGTGCCCACGCAAAGCGCCCGCGATGCCGCGGCACGCGACCCGCTGTCACGCTACGTGCAGCAGCTGAGCGAGCTCACCGGCATGGTGAGCGTGTGCATCTTCGAGGTGGCGACCGGCAAGGACTTGATTCATGCGGGTGCGAGCCCGGGGCCCGAAGACCTGGCGACCCACGGGTCCGACCTGCTGGCCGCGATGCTCACCGTCAGCCGCACGCTGGGCCTCGGCCATGCACTGCCGGAAGCGGCCATCACGCTGGGCGCGCATCACCTGGTGTTGCGCGCCGTGCCGAAGCACCCCGGTTTGGCGATGCATGCGGTGCTGGACAAGACGCACGCGAACCTGACGCTGGCGCGACTTCAGATCATGCGGATGGATGCGTTGTTCGACGAACCGCCTGCAACGTGACCCCGGCCTCGCTCGACAAACGCGAGCGAACAAAGCATACGCCCCATCAAGCCACGCCCGCGGGACCGGCTTCGCCGGCCCGCCAGGCGGCGCCCCTCGGGGGCAGGCGCGCAGCGACCGGGGGGCTCAATGCACGGTTCGCCCGAAGTGGAACTCGCCGCCTTCCACGCTCACGGGAATCACATCCTTCGGCCCGAACCGCCCTTCCAGGATCAGCTTGGCCACCGGGTTCTCGATGCGCTGCTGAATGGCCCGCTTGAGCGGCCGCGCACCGAACACCGGGTCGAAGCCCGCCTTCGCGAGTTCCGCCAACGCCTCGGGCGTCACGTCCAGCTTCATCTCCATCTTCTCCAGGCGACGCTCCAGCACCTTGAGCTGGATCTTCGCGATGGCCTCGATGTTCTTCGCATCCAGCGCATGGAACACCACCGTCTCGTCGATGCGGTTGAGGAACTCCGGACGGAAGTGCTGTTTCACCTCCACCCACACCGCGTCGCGAATGGCTTCGCTGTCCTGCCCGGCCATCTGCATGATCTGGTGCGAGCCGAGGTTGGACGTCATCACGATCACCGTGTTCTTGAAGTCCACCGTGCGGCCCTGGCCGTCGGTCAGGCGGCCATCGTCCAGCACCTGCAGCAGCACGTTGAACACGTCCGGGTGCGCCTTCTCCACCTCGTCGAGCAGCAGCACGCTGTAGGGCTTGCGGCGCACGGCTTCCGTCAGGTAGCCGCCTTCGTCGTAGCCCACGTAGCCCGGCGGCGCGCCGATGAGGCGGCTCACCGAATGCTTCTCCATGTACTCGCTCATGTCGATGCGGATGAGGTGCTCCTCGCTGTCGAAGAGAAAGCCCGCCAGCGCCTTGCACAGCTCCGTCTTGCCCACGCCCGTGGGGCCGAGGAAGAGGAAGGAGCCGGTCGGACGGTTCGGGTCGGAAATGCCCGAGCGTGAACGGCGGATGGCATTGGCCACCGCGGTGATCGCCTCGTCCTGGCCGACCACGCGCTCGTGCAGCTTGCCTTCCATCTGCAGCAGCTTGTCGCGCTCGCCCTGCATCAGCTTGGACACCGGGATGCCCGTGGCGCGCGCCACGACCTCGGCGATCTCCTCGGCGCCGACCATCGTGCGCAAGAGCTGCGGACGACCCGGTTCGGCGCCCTTCTTCGATTCCTTGGCCTGCGCGTCCTTCAGCGTGCGCTCCAGTTCCGGCAGCCTGCCGTACTGCAGCTCGGCGACCTTGTTGAAGTCGCCCTTGCGCTTGAACTCCTCGATCTGCGTGCGGATGCGGTCGATCTCTTCCTTGACGTGGGCCGAGCCCTGCGCGGTGGCCTTCTCCGACTTCCAGATGTCTTCCAGGTCGGAGATCTCGCGCGTCAGCCGCTCGATCTCTTCCTCGAGCAGGCCCAGCCGCTTCTTGGACGCCTCGTCCTTCTCGCGCTTCACTGCCTCGCGCTCGATCTTGAGCTGGATGAGGCGGCGGTCGAGCTTGTCGATGGCCTCGGGCTTGGAATCGATCTCGATCTTGATCTTGGCCGCCGCCTCGTCGATGAGGTCGATGGCCTTGTCCGGCAGGAAGCGGTCGGTGATGTAGCGGTGGCTCAACTCGGCCGCGGCCACGATGGCCGGGTCGGTGATTTCCACGCCGTGGTGAACCTCGTACTTCTCCTGCAGGCCGCGCAGGATGGCAATCGTCGCCTCCACGCTCGGCTCGCCAACGAGGATCTTCTGGAAGCGCCGCTCGAGCGCCGCGTCTTTCTCGATGTACTTGCGGTACTCGTCCAGCGTGGTCGCGCCGATGCAGTGCAACTCGCCGCGCGCAAGCGCCGGCTTGAGCATGTTGCCCGCGTCGATGGCGCCCTCGGCCTTGCCGGCGCCGACCATGGTGTGGATCTCGTCGATGAAGACGATGGTCTGGCCCTCGTCCTGCGCGACTTCCTTCAGCACGGACTTCAGCCGCTCCTCGAACTCGCCGCGGTACTTGGCGCCGGCCAGCAGCAAGGCCATGTCCAGCACCAGCACGCGCTTGTTCTTGAGCGTGTCGGGCACTTCGCCGGCGACGATGCGCTGCGCCAGGCCTTCGACGATGGCCGTCTTGCCCACGCCCGGCTCGCCGATGAGCACCGGGTTGTTCTTGGTGCGGCGCTGCAGCACCTGGATGGCACGCCGGATCTCGTCGTCGCGGCCGATCACCGGGTCCAGCTTGCCCTTGCGGGCGCGCTCGGTGAGGTCGAGCGTGTACTTCTTCAGGGCTTCGCGCTGGCCCTCGGCCTCGGCGCTGTCGACCTTCTGGCCTCCGCGCACCGCGTCAATGGCGGCTTCGAGCGCCTTGCGGGTGAGGCCGTGCTCCTTGACCAGGGGCCCGAGCGCCTTGTTGTCGGCCGCGGCCAGCAGGAACATCTCGCTGGAGATGAACTGGTCGCCGCGCTTGGAGGCCTCCTTCTCGGACGCCTGCAGCAGAGCACCAAGTTCACGGCCGGCCTGCACCTGCTCGCCGCCTTGCACCTGAGGCAGCTTGTCGATCTCGCGCTCGGCCGCGGCATGCAGCTTGGCGCTGTTGACGCCTGCACGGTCGAGCAGCGATTTCGGCCCGTCGGTCTGGGCCAGCATCGCCGCCAGCACGTGGACGGGCTCGATGTAGGGGTTGTCGCGGGTGACCGCCAAGCTCTGGGCGTCGCTCAGGGCTTCCTGGAATTTGGTGGTGAGTTTGTCGAGTCGCATGGGTGAGAAGTCCTCTCAATGCATTCGATGTAGGGCGAATCATTGCGAATTCAAGCCGCCACGGCTTGATCCCGAGCAATCGCCGTGCACGCGGACGACCGAGTGTGGCCTCGATTCAGAGGATGCGGCGAACGATTTCGTAGCCGGCCGCGGCGCAGGCGAGCGAACCCAGCACGTGGGCCGCGGTGTGGCCGAAGGCGAGCGCCCATTGGCCGCGGTGCAGCAGGAAGAGCGACTCGCCGGAGTAGGACGAGAAGGTGGTGAGCCCGCCCAGCAGCCCGGTGACCAGCAGCAGCCTCATGAGGTCGTTGGGCGTGCGCTCGAACCACAGCAGCAGCCCGCCGATGAGGAAGCCGCCCACGCAATTGACGAGCAAGGTGCCCAGCGGAAAGCCGTGCCACTTGGCGTTGAGCCACAGGCCCGCCAGCCAGCGCAGCCAGGCGCCGCAGGCAGCACCGATGGCCACAGCCAGAATCTGCGCAAACGAGGGCACCGGCATCATGCGGCGGCGTTGCGGCTGGACAAGTCCCAGCGCTTCATCGCATCGTCGTCGCTCACGCGGGCATCGACCCAGCGCGCGCCTTCGGGGGTGTGTTCCTTTTTCCAGAACGGCGCCTGGGTCTTGAGGTAGTCCATGAGGAATTCGCAGGCCTGGAAAGCTTCGCCGCGGTGGGCCGACGTGACCGCCACGAGCACGATCTGGTCTTGCGGCTGCAAGAGGCCCACGCGGTGGATGACCCGTGCCGCATGGATGTCGAAGCGAAAGAGCGCGTCGTCGATCATCGCCTCGATGGCCTTCTCGGTCATGCCGGGGTAGTGCTCCAGCTCCATCGAGCTCACGCCCAGGCCCTCGTTGCGGTCGCGCACGGTGCCCACGAAGGCCGCCACGGCACCGACGCCGGCGTCAGCCGCACGCAGGGCCGCCACCTCGCGGGAGAGGTCGAAATCCTCGGTCTGGATGCTGACGCGGGCGCGGTCCATGTGGAATGCCTCAGCCGCCGGTGACGGGTGGGAAAAACGCCACCTCGGCGCCCTGCCCGACCACGGCGGATTCGTCGCTCAGCGACTGGTTCAGCGCACAGCGCAGCGCCTTGCCGCGTGCGAGCGCCGCGGCGTGCTCTGGGCTGCGGGCAATGAGCGTGTCGCGCACCCCGCCCACCGTGATGCCGTCGGGCACATCCAGCTTCTCGCCGGTGCCCAGCACCTCGCGAATGGACGCGAAATAGCGGATGGTGACGGTGTTCATCGCAGCAGATCGGAAAAGGCGATGAAGCGTACCGCATCGCCACTGGCAATGGCCTGACCAGGCGGGTTGTCGACCACGCCATCGCCCCACACCGCCGAGGTGAGCACGCCCGAGCTCTGGTTGGGGAAAAGGTCGAGGCCGCCGCTGGCGTTGAGCTTCACGCGCAGGAATTCCTGCCGCTTGTCGGCGCGGGGCCAGTCGAAGTCTGCGCGCAGCGTCACTGCCCTGGGTGCCAAGTCGGTGGCACCTTGAAGATGCAGCAGCACGGGCCGCACGGCCATCAGGAAGGTGACGAAGCTGGACACCGGGTTGCCCGGCAGGCCGATGAAGTACGCGCTCGTGCCGTCGCCACGGCGCACTTCGCCGAATGCGAGCGGCTTGCCGGGCTTCATCGCGATCTGCCAGAGGTCGAGCTGGCCCTCGGCCTGCACGGCGGGCTTCAGGTGGTCTTCTTCGCCCACCGACACGCCGCCGCTGGTGACGATCAGGTCCTGCCCCAGGGCGGCCCGGCGCAGCGCCTCGCGCGTGGCATCGAGCCTGTCGGGCACGATGCCGAAGTCCACGCAATCGCAGCCGAGCGATTCGATGAGCCCGCGCAGCATGAAACGGTTGGAGTTGTAGATGGCGCCCGGCTTGAGCGGCTCGCCGGGCATGACGAGCTCGTCGCCGGTGGAGAACAGCGCCACCTTGGGCCGGCGGGCGACTTTCAGGCTCGCAGCGCCCACCGAGGCGGCGAGGCCCATGGCCTGGGGCGTGAGGCGATCGCCCTTCGAGAGAACCACCGACTCGGCCTGCACGTCTTCGCCTCGGCGACGGACCCATTGGCCGGCTGTTGGAATGGTGTTCACGCGCACGCCGCCGTCGACCGCTTCGCATTGCTCCTGCATCACCACGGCATCGGCGCCGGGCGGGATCTGCGCGCCGGTGAAGATGCGAGCCGCCGTGCCGGGTTGCAGCGGCAGTGGCGGCTGGCCGGCCGGGATGCGCTGGCTGATCGGCAGCACGGCGCCCTCCACGGGCACGTCGCCGCTTCGCATCGCATAGCCATCCATCGAGCTGTTGTCGGCGGGCGGCACGTCCAGCGCCGAGCGCACGTCCTCGGCCAGGATGCGGCCGAGCGATTCGAAGGTGGAGACGGTCTCGGCCGAGTCCGCGCTAAACGGCCGGACCGCGGCGATCAGCCGGTCCAGCGCCTGCGCCAGCGTCAGCATGGGTGGGCGCGGCGGCATCGAAGAGGGGGGACTGGTACTCATAGCGCTCGGGATTTCCAAGGAGGAAATGTGCCACGGCATCCGGGTCGTTGAGGTCCAGCAGGGGCAATCCGGTGGGCTGGGGCAATTGCTCGGGCGTGTCGGTGCAGATGGCCACGACGAAGGGGTCGTTCGGGTACTGCGCCGGCTTGGCGGCGGAGGCTCGCCACACCTCGATCTTCAGCAGGTCGGCGTGCTTGAAGCCTTCCACCAGCACCCAGTCGCACTCGTACAGCTCGGCGATGAGCTGGTGCACCGTGGGTTCGGACTGGACCTCGTACTCGCGGATCTTCGCCAGCCGCCGGTCGGAGGCCACCACCACCTCGAAGGCACCGGCCTGGCGATGGCGCCACGAATCCTTGCCCGGATGGTCGATGTCGAAGTCGTGGTGCGCGTGCTTGACCACGCTGACCCGCTGGCCGGCGAGCTTCAACCTCGCGATGAGCTGCTCGACGAGCGTGGTCTTGCCCGAGCCGGAATAACCGCTGAACCCAACGACTTTCATCAAACGGCCTTCAAAGCGTCTTCGCCCGGGTTGCCCCCGGGCGCGGGCCTGGACCGGCCCTCAGGCATTCTCGGCGATGTACGCCTTCACCGCCTGGGCATCGACCCGCATCACCTTGAAGCGCTTGGGCAGTTGCTCGATGCCCACCGTCGCCGCCGGCCGATCGGGCTCGCGGCCAATCGCCTCGACGATGGTCGCTGCGAACTTCGCGGGCAAGGCGGTCTCGAGCACGATCATCGGCACGCCGGGCTCGACTTGCTCTCGCGCCACCTTCAACCCGTCGGCGGTGTGCGTGTCGATCATGGTGCCGAAGCGCTGCCAGGTGTCGCGGATGGTGGCGAGCCGGTCGGCGTGCGTGCTGCTGCCGGAGACGAAGCCGTAGCCCTGGATGCGCTTGAACTCGTCCGCGCTGATCGTGAACGAGCCGTGGTCTTCGACGTCGGTCTTGAACAACTGCTTCGTGCACGCGCCGTCCCGGCCGAGCAGGTCGAACACGAAGCGCTCGAAGTTGGATGCCTTGGAGATGTCCATCGACGGGCTCGACGTCTCGTGCGTCTCGGCGCTGCCGCGCACGCGGTAGGTGCCGGTGCGGAAGAACTCGTCGAGCACGTCGTTCTCGTTCGTGGCAAGCACGAGCCGCTTGATCGGCAGGCCCATCATGCGCGCCACGTGGCCGGCGCAGATGTTGCCGAAGTTGCCCGAGGGGACTGCGAAGCTCACCGTTTCGCTGTTGGACGAGGTGGCCTGGAAGTAGCCCGCGAAGTAGTACACCACCTGCGCCAGCAGCCGCGCCCAGTTGATGGAGTTGACGGTGCCGATCTTGTGGCGGCGCTTGAACTCGAGGTCGTTGGACACCGCCTTGACGATGTCCTGGCAATCGTCGAACACGCCTTCGACGGCGATGTTGTGGATGTTCGGGTCCTGCAGGCTGAACATCTGTGCCTGCTGGAAGGCACTCATGCGGCCGTGCGGGCTGAGCATGAAGACCTTGACGCCCTCTTTGCCGCGCATCGCGTACTCGGCCGCGCTGCCGGTATCGCCGGAAGTCGCCCCGAGGATATTCAGCGTCTCGCCGCGGCGGCCCAGCTCGTACTCGAACAGGTTGCCCAGCAGCTGCATCGCCATGTCCTTGAACGCGAGCGTCGGGCCGTTGGACAGGGCCTCCAGCTGCACGCCCGGCTCCAGCGGCTTGAGCGGCACGATCTCCTTCGTGCCGAAGACCTCGGGCGTGTAGGTCTTGGCGACCAGGCGCTTCAGGTCGGCAGCGGGGATGTCGTCGATGAAGAGCGACAGGACCTCGAAGGCCAGTTCGTGGTACGGCAGCGCGCGCCACTTGGCGAGCGTCGCGGCATCGACCTTCGGGTAGTGCGTGGGCAGGTACAGCCCACCGTCGGGCGCGAGGCCTTCGAGCAGGATGTCGGAGAAGCCGCGCTCGGTGCGGTCGCCTCGGGTGCTGATGTAATTCATCGGTGGGTCAACTGAGTTCTTCCTTGCGGATGCGAACGATCGGCGCGAGCACCGTCGGCAGCGATTGCATCTGCGCGATGGCCTTGTTCATGCGGCCTTCGACCGTCTCGTGCGTCAGGATGATCACGTCGGTCTTCGACTGACCCTGCGAATCCGCATCCTGCGGGCGCTGAAGCAGCGCGTCGATGGAGATGTCGTTCTCGGCCAGGATGCCGGTGATTCGTGCCAGCACGCCCGCCTGGTCGGCCACCTGCAGGCGCAGGTAGAAGGACGTCACCACCTCCTCGATCGGCAGGATGGGCGTGGTCGCGAGCGAGTCGGGCTGGAAGGCCAGGTGCGGGACGCGGTGGTGCGGGTCGGCGGTGTGAAGCCGCGTCACGTCCACGAGGTCGGCGACCACGGCCGATGCCGTCGGCTCCGAGCCCGCGCCCTTGCCGTAGTACAGCGACGTGCCCACCGCATCGGCATGGACGAGCACGGCGTTCATCGCGCCTTCGACGTTGGCAATGAGCCGCTTGCTCGGCACGAGCGTGGGGTGCACGCGCAGCTCGATGCCGCTGTCGCGCCGCCGCGTGATGCCCAGCAGCTTGATGCGGTAACCCAGTTGCTCGGCGTACGAGATGTCGGCCGCCTGCAGCTTGGTGATGCCTTCGACGTAGGCCTTGTCGAACTGCACCGGAATGCCGAAGGCGATGGCGCTCACGATGGCCGCCTTGTGAGCCGCGTCCACGCCTTCGATGTCGAAGGTCGGGTCGGCTTCGGCGTAGCCCAGGCGCTGCGCTTCCTTGAGCACCGCGCCGAAGTCCAGGCCCTTGGAGCGCATCTCCGACAGGATGAAGTTGGTGGTGCCGTTGATGATCCCGGCGATCCACTCGATGCGGTTGGCGGTGAGGCCTTCACGCAGCGCCTTGATGATGGGAATGCCACCGGCCACCGCGGCCTCGAAGGCCACCATCACGCCCTTCTCGCGCGCCGCCGCGAAGATCTCGGTGCCGTGCACCGCGAGCAAGGCCTTGTTGGCCGTGACCACGTGCTTGCCGGCGGCGATGGCCTGCATCACCAGCGTGCGGGCCGTGTCATAGCCGCCGATCAGCTCGATGACGATGTCGATCTCGGGGTTGGTGATGACTTCCTTCGCATCGGCCACGACCTTCACGCCGTCGCCGACGATGCCCCGGGCGCGCTCGACGTTGCGCGCCGCGACCATGGTGATTTCAATGCCGCGGCCCGCGCGACGGCGGATTTCTTCCTGGTTGCGACGCAGCACGTTGAAGGTGCCGCTGCCCACGGTGCCGATGCCCAGCAGGCCGACTTGGATGGGTTTCATGGTGCGAGTGGCCGTTGAAGGCTCAGTGAGAGTGACGTTTGCGGTAGTGGTCGAGGAATCGCGCGATGCGGCCGATGGCATCGGTCAGGTCATCGGAGTTCGGCAGGAACACCAGGCGGAAGTGATCAGGCGCCGACCAGTTGAAGCCCGTGCCTTGCACGATCAGCACCTTCTCCTCGGCGAGCAGTTCATAGGCGAACTGCTGGTCGTCGGCGATGGGGTAAAGCTTCGGGTCGAGCTTGGGGAACATGTAGAGCGCGGCCTTGGGCTTGACCACGCTCACGCCCGGAATCTGCGTGAGCAGGTCGTAGGCGAGGTCGCGCTGGCGGCACAAGCGCCCACCGGGGGCTACCAGGTCCTTGATGCTCTGGTAGCCGCCCAGCGCCGTCTGGATGGCGAGCTGCCCCGGCGTGTTGGAGCACAGTCGCATCGAGGCCAGCATGTTCAGGCCCTCGATGTAGTCCTTGGCGTGGCGGCGCTCGCCGGACACCACCATCCAGCCGGCGCGGTAGCCGCAGGAGCGGTAGTTCTTGGACAGGCCGTTGAAGGTCACGAAGAGCACGTCGTCGGCGAGCGACGCGATGCTCGTGTGCGTCTCGCCGTCGTACAGCGTCTTGTCGTAGATCTCGTCGGCGAACACCACGAGCTCATGCTGGCGCGCCACGTCGACGATCTGCTGCAGCACCTCCACCGGGTACAGCGCGCCGGTCGGGTTGTTCGGGTTGATGACGACGATCGCCTTCGTGTTGGGCGTGATCTTCTTCTTGATGTCGTCGATGTCGGGCAGCCAGCCCGATTGCTCGTCGCACACGTAGTGCACGGGCGTCCCGCCCGACAGCGCGACACCGGCGGTGTACAGCGGGTAATCCGGCGACGGCAGCAGCACTTCGTCGCCGTCGTTGAGCAAGGCGTTCAGGCTCATCACGATGAGCTCGGAGGCGCCGTTGCCGAGGTAGACGTCATCGACCGAGACGCCGCGGATCTGCTTTTCCTGCGTGTAGTGGACGATCGCCTTGCGGGGGGCAAAGAGGCCCTTGCTGTCGGTGTAGCCGGCGCTGTGCGGCATGTTGCGGATCATGTCCTGCACGATCTCGTCGGGCGGTTCCAGGCCGAAGGCGGCGATGTTGCCGATGTTCAGCTTGATGATCTTGTGGCCCTCGTCTTCCATCTGCCGCGCTTTGTCCAGCACGGGTCCACGGATGTCGTAGCAGACGTTGGCGAGCTTGCTCGACTTGGCGATGGGTTTCACGGAACTGATCTCCGAAATGCGGACCGAAAATGCTGCGGCGCAAAACCTATGAGTTTCTCATGACTATGGACATGAGCTTTTGCCGACCGTAGGACGGTGATTCTCCCTCTAGCGCGGCTACCGCAATCCAATGCTCAACGTCTTCCCCGAGTAGTCGGGCGAGATTGCCCGCGATGGTCGGGCTAAGACGCCCTCGGTTGTGCGCAGTTGACAGGGCTGCGCGAGACATGCCGAGTTGGCGGCACCACTCAGCACCATTCGGGTTCAAGGCGAGGGCCTTGTGTAGTAGCTGAATCGACGATTGCATGGGGCCTCTTTGTGTGCGGTATACACGGTGTGAGCATAATCCCTGAGATGCATACTGTGTGTTTACATGCTACTCTGGCGGACACGTATACATGGTGTATGCGTTGACTGAAAGAGTCCAACATGCAAACGTCCATCATCCAAATTTTCAAGATCAATGAGCCCCGCGCGTGGGCGTTCGAGGGCAAGACCGGCACTGCGCATAGCGCGGAGTGCGCTCTCCTCACGCAAGATGGCGTGATCGAACAGGTTGGCGTCCTGAAGCTGCGCGGCGATGAGTTGATCGCGAAGGCAAAGCCCGGCATCTACGCCGGCTCCTTTTCGCTGCGGGCCAACCCGGCATCCCGGGTCATCGAGGCCGTGCTGACCGACCTCACTCCGATTCCTCCTGCGGCGAAGGCCCCTCCGGCCGCTCCGGCCACTCCGAAGGGCTGATCATGGCGGCGCAGGCTTGGAGCGCCGACGAGTGGTCGGCCATCGTGTTCCACGCGAAGAACGCTAGGGTGAAGTCGGCTGCCCGGGCGTTGGTGCCTTCGACGAAGAGCGCTGCGAGGCTGCGCGAGCTGGCGTTGCAGACCGAGATTCGCGGGGTTCCTGTGCCCTGCGTGTGTACCGTGCCCGGGCTGTGCCCGCATGCAGCGGGAGCGAAGGCACGGCTGGATGAACAGAGGAAGGCTTCGCTTCGTGAGGCCTTTGCTTCGTTCGGCGGTCAGTCTGGCGCGGGGATGGTGCTCGTCACGCGCTATGTGGTTGAACAGCAGGTTCGCGACATGCGGAACCACAAGGTGTGGGCGATGCGCTTCCGCACTGAAAGGCTGTCCGAGGCCGAGCGCTTTGCCAAGCACGTGCGCATGGAAGCGCTGCCGGTGCGCGTTCGTCCGGTTACCGCAGAGCTGGGCAGGTCGTGATTTCAGCCTCTAGGGCAGCTAGCCCTAGGGGGTGCAATTTCGCACCGTCAACCTTGGAAGGTTTCCCATGAACAAGAACGTTCTTCGCGGCCTCGTGGCCGTCGGCGCAATGGCCGTGGTCGGTGTGTCGAATGCCGCCGTGGACGCTGCCGTGACTGGTGCCATCACCGGCGCGCAAACCGATGGCACGACCATCATCGGCGCCCTCGCAGCTGCCGGCGCCGCCGTCTTCATCATCCACAAGCTGCTGAAGCGCTTCGGCGTCAGCCTGTGATGGCTCGGCCTCGGGGGACGCCTCGGGGCCCTTTTCTGAGCGCTCGTGGTGAGTGCTCGGCAAAGGGAGAGAGTCATGGGCGACGAGTACGAAGACGAAGCGGAAGGCTTCATCTGCGACGACTGCGGCGAGGCGACGCCGGGTGATGACGTGCAGGAGGGTCCCGGGTCCTGGGGCTGGATTTGCCCGCACTGCAACGCGTTCAACGAGTAGTCCATGGGTGCGCACTACGGATCGCGCTGCTACGCCGACGAAGGGCTGGCCAACGCCACGTTCTGCGGCTCGGAGTTCCCCAAGAGCGTCGCCAACGGTAGCGGCGGTGTCAACGTCCTGGCGTGCACTGTGGTGGATGACACCCACGTGTCGATCACGACCACGGACCCGCTTGGCACGGCGACCACAGTGACCATGCCGACCCACTTCGAACCGTGTGATACGGGGACGGAGCTGGCGGAAATGTCGCAGGTCTTTGGCCTGATCCTCGGCTCGTGCGCCATCGTGTACGCGCTGAAGAACGTGGTCTTCAAGCTGGTGGCGAACCAATGAGCACCCCCCTCCTTCTCCTCTGTGCTGGTGGCTTCCTCGTCCTCCTCTGGATCATCTTCAAATGACGCAACTTCGCACTCGACTCGTGGGTGTGCTCATGGCGGCCTGCATGCTCTTCGCGTGCACACATGCGGATGCAGCGACGACGATCATGGGCACGGGTGGTGCCTCCATCGAGTACGTGAGCGGAGGCGCCAAGATCGCGGACGGCTCTGGCCTGCGCTTCGTGGGGCGCACGTTCGAGACTCCTGCCGTTGGTCGCGGCGTGGCCATCGCGGAGTCCTATGGCATGCAGCTCGGTGGCAACGAAATCGCTGTGGTGGCCAGTCGCACAGCTACGGCTGCTGAGGTTGGCGCTGCTGCCGCTGCTGTCGCTGCTGCGGCATACGCTGGTGTGCAGGTCGGCGGTGCAATCTCGCACGCCATCGGCAACGACACGGTCACCATCGGCTCGACGCGGTGCACCGCCAGCTATAGCGGCTGGAAGTGCGACGAAGGACAGGCGGCGCAGTTGGTGGATGGGTGGGAGTACGCCTGTTCGACGGGGCCATGCACGGATGAATGGGGGCCGGCAAGCTCGGCGTGCCAGAAGATGGCGCTTCGCTACGATCCCACTGGGCAAATCGGTGGCTCGTTGACTGGCACGGCGCCGGCTTACGGGTGCTTGATCGACGGGAATGTGTGGGGGCTTTCGCGTCGGTCGTCTCAGCAGCTCAAGTGCCCTGCGAGCATCAATGCGTTGAATCCGGCGTG
>Ga0068867_100000096_pt1 | contig 56353 bp, 48 predicted proteins | sample KBSMisM32_FD_65649 | JGI IMG/M metagenome (GOLD analysis project Ga0068867, IMG submission 65649) | Miscanthus rhizosphere microbial communities from Kellogg Biological Station, Michigan, USA - KBS Miscanthus M3-2 | ecosystem: Host-associated > Plants > Roots > Rhizosphere > Soil ...
TTCGACAGCCTGGGAGTCCCGAGATTCTCCTGACCTCAACTTCTCGAACCGCCCGGTGCGGACCCGCATGCCGGGTGGTGTGGGAGGGGTCCGGCCTGCGGGTCGGCCCCTATCCCGATCAAATTGGAAATCACGGCGACAAATGCGGTTCATTCGGATTGACACGGTGTCATATGGACTGAACTGCACTCGTGACACAGATGTATGGTTCATCATTCCACACATCTGAGAATTCTTGGGAGGCGAAGAATGGCGAGCGGGGAGAAGGACCTCGGTGCCTTATTGCGTGGAATGGCGCCGGTGCTACGCGCTGGCAGCTTCGTGTACTGCACGTTTGCCAATAATGAGCAGCCGGCAGGACTACGGGCGCTGTGCACCTACGACGAAGCCGAAGGTCGCTCTGCCATCGTCGAAGAAGAAGAGGCGCTCCGCCACGGCATACCGCATCGCTTTCGCTGCGCCCTGATCACGCTAAACATTCACTCCGAGCTGGCCGCAGTCGGCTTCATGTCGGAAGTGCTGGGAACATTGGCAGCGCTTGACATTCCCTGCAACGTCGTGTCGGCCTATTACCACGATCATCTATTCTTGCCGGTCGATCGCGCCGATGAGGCCTTGACGGTGCTCCAGCGCATGAGCAGCGGCGCGCGTCCCCTCGGGCGCTTGGGGCCGATTCAGGAAGCGAGATAGTCGGTTCGCGGTTCGCGCGGCTGATCCTGCTGCTTGATGAAGGCGCCTCGCGCGAGGAGATCATGGGCGAGCTGCGCTGCGACTCGCGCTTCATTACGACGTGGAAGACGCGCTTCGCGGCCCGGCGGCTTGCGATCTCGGTCAACGATCGCTCCGCGGCAGCCGGCGTGCGAAGTACCACGACGGAGGCCTCGACGCGGTTTTCCCAGAGGTAGCGTTGAATCGGCGGCAAGCCAGCGCGGCGGAAGACCCGGCGCAGCGTCCGTACGCAGCATCCGAGATCCTCGGCGATTCAAATTCGGTGCCGATGAGAGCAATCGCCGTCAGGACGCAAACGCCACCCTGCCGCGCGAAGTCGTCAACGGGCCTGCAAGGGGAAATCCGCCTGGTCGCGAGCGAGGCACCCGGCGGAGACTGCGGGCGGCGCCAGCGAGCGCGCTCGCCAGAATCAGCTCAGTCCACTCGATGACGGACATTGGTCGACCGCAGAGGGGACGCAAGAGATGCGGCGGTGCGCCGTCGAGGTTCGTCCGCTCCAGGTGCGCGGTAGAGACACAACAAGCCATTCGATTCATGATGTTCATATCACCTCCGATCGGCTGTCGACGCACCATGCATCGGCATCGCCGGTGAACAGATTGTGGGACGGGTGGCTTGGGCGCTGACGACTGTTTAGAACATCTACCCGGCCTGCAGCGATGCTGAATGCCGGTGTGTGCCGCATTGCTGTGTCGTACGGCTTCGGACCGAAGTGACGACGCTGGCGTGCACGCTTCAGCCCGGAATCCAAGCGCATTCATCGATGGTGAACTGGGGTGAGTTGTTCTAAAGGATAAGCGCGGCGATGCCTCATAACTCCAGAATGCCCCAGCGAACGATGGAGGCAATCAATGAACACTTTCGACAGATCGAATGCTGGTGCATGGTTCGATGCGACCACCGACCCTGCTGCCAGTGCTGCGTCACTTTCTCGGTCGCCGCGGCATGCACGCTTGCACCAGACGGCCGGGGACGCTGCTCGGTTTGAGTCAGTCGCCGGCTCCGCTTCGAACAATGTTGCCGAGCATTGGCGGACGTCACTTGAACGGCATTTGCGAGCTGGCCTCGAGGCGGGTGCGGAACTCGGCGTGACGACTGCGCTCGTCTCGCCGGCCTTCTTTCGGGCCCGCATCAGGTCCGGAACGATCGGCCCCTTGCACTACTGTCAATTCGAGGCCGACGCTCGCGAGTCGCGCATCTCCGGTCTGGCGAGACGCGGGAGCGGCAGGCAATTGGCCCTCGTTCAACTCTCTGGCACGAGCCGCATTACTGCCGGTAGACAGGTGGAACGCCTGCGCCCGGGCCAGATGCTGCTGGTCAATGAACTCGAAGAAGTGTGCGTGGACGACGAAGGAAGGGTAGAGCAGCTCTTGCTGAACTTGCGTCTGCCGGATCCTGCTGGGGAACTGCCTCGCGGGATCGCAAGACTGGAGCCCGACGGCGTGCTCGGGACGCTGACGTTCGGATGGGTACGGGACATCTGCTTGGCTGCGTTGGAGCTGCCTGCGGATTTGGCCGACGAGATTGGTCAAATGCTTTCAGACCTGCTGGTGCAGGCACTGGCTGCGGCTCCCACGACAAGAGCACGCCTGCCTCGCGCTGGCATCGATGTGCGGGCGATCGAGATGTACATCGAGCACCGGCTCAAGGATCCGTGTCTTTCGCTGTCGCGCATTGCGCAAGCATTCGGCTGCAGCGTGCGTACTCTGCAACGCGCCTTCAGCCGTCCCGGTGCCCCGTCGCTTGGCCGCTACCTATGGCATCGTCGCGTGGAGGCATGCGCGGAAATTTTGCGAGCACCCTCGGCCGGATCGCGCTCCTTGAATGAAATCGCGCTGGACCTGGGGTTCTCAAGCGCTGCGCACTTCTCGACCATGTTTCGCGGCGTATTCGGCGTCACTCCGGGGGAGTACCGCCGGGGCGTCCAGGAGCCCTCGAGATCCGGCATGGGTCTACTGCCACTGCAGGCTGCATGAGCGACGACATGAGCGGCCTCTTTCGTGACCAAGTGATCGAGCGGCAACGTCATCGGCTATACGGCAGCATTGTCATCGACAGCCCTGTGTGGGCCCACGCCGCGACAGCCCTCGCATGCGCATCTCTCGCAGCACTCATCGGCTTCCTGTGCCTGTTCAGCGTCAGCCGGACTGAAGAAGTCACGGGCCAGCTGGTGCCCGACATGGGCATTCTGCAGTTGTCTGCGCCTCAAAGGGGCGTCCTCGTTGACGTGTCGGTCAAGCCTGGGCAGATCGTCGCCGCAGGGGATGTGATCGCCGTCGTGTCCGGCGAACGGACCACCGCCAAGGGCGAGACCCAGCAGGCGGTGACAGGGCTCATCGAGAAACGGCTGGCGAGCGTGCTCGCCGAATCTGCAACGCTCGGGCGCTCTTTCGAGGAAAAGAGCCGCGCCCTGCGGGAGCGCAAGCGCAGCTTGGGCGAGGAGCTGGGGCACATCCGGACCGAGATGGAATTGCACCAGCGGCGTGGCGAACTGGCGCGCGAGAACCAACGGCGCATGCAAGATCTGCAGGCTCAAGGATTCGTTAGCGCCGCATTGGTTGAGGAGCGCGGCGCCGATACCTTGGAACAGGCGGCGCGCTTGTCCGCATCGCGACGCAGCGCCGCCGAGATTGAGGCGCGGCTGCAGCAGGCGCTGGCCGAAGAACGTGAGCTTCCGCTGCAGGAGCAGCGAGAGCGTGAACAGCTTGAGCGGATGGCCGCCGATCTGCGTCAGCAGCAGGCCGAGAACGAAGCGCGACGGGAACTGGTGGTACGTGCGCCGCAAGCCGGTCGCATCGTCGGGGTGGCAGTGCGTCGTGGCCAGTCGCTGGCCGCCGAGGCGGAGATCGCTTCGCTGGTGCCTGCCGACAGCAGCTTGCAGGCCGAGCTCGCTGTGCCAAGTCGATCGATGGCATTCGTGCGCATCGGCACTCCGGTCTGGCTGCGCTACGACGCCTACCCGCATGCAATGTTCGGCCAGCAGGTAGGCACCGTCGCCGGCATCGATGTCGGCGTCGTTGCGGCGGACGGCCGAGTCAGCCACCGGGTGAGGGTGCGCCTGGCCTCCCAACAGTTGCGCGTCTCCGGTGGCCAAACCTACGACCTGATGGCCGGCTTGACCGTGAACGCAAGCCTGCGCCTGGAGGAGCGTCGTCTGGTGGACTGGCTGTTCGCTCCGTTGAAGCGGTGGGCGGCTCCGGCAACAAAGGAAACCACGTGACACACTGGAACCTCTTTGCCAGTCGCTTGCCGGTCGTTCTGCAGGCTGAGGTGACTGAGTGCGGCATCGCCTGCCTTGCGATGATTGCGCGCTTCCATGGTCACGATACCGACCTGGCGGCGATGCGGCGGCGCTTCGCCGTCTCACGCCGGGGGGCGTCGTTGGAGGCGCTTATGCGCATGGCGGGTGCACTCGATCTCGAGCCGTCGCCGCTGCGCCTGGAGATGGATCAGCTGGCGCAGCTTCAGCTGCCGTGTCTGCTGCATTGGGACCTGAACCACTTCGTCGTACTGGCAAGTGTCGGCCGCCGCCATGTCGTCATCCACGACCCGGCGAGCGGCGTTCGCCGCATGCCGCTGGAGGAGGTGGCCGAGCACTTCACCGGCATTGCCCTGGAACTGCAGCCTGCAGCCACGTTCGTGCCGCTGAAGGATGCCCAATCGGTGGGCATAGGGCGCCTCATCGGCCAGGTCAGCGGCCTCAAGAAGGTGCTGGTTCAACTGCTACTGCTCGGTGTGGTGCTCGAGACGCTGGTAGTGCTGCTGCCCTTCCAGTTGCAATGGGTGGTCGATCAGGCGCTCGTGTCGGCGGACCGCGAGCTGTTGACGGTACTCGGCATAGGCTTCCTCGGACTGATCCTGATGCGGGGGATCGTGGGCGCAGCGCGGGGCTGGCTCGTCGCAGCATTGGGCGTGTCGATGAACTACCAGTGGCTCGGGGCGGTGTTCTCGCACTTGCTGCGCTTGCCGACGGCGTACTTTGAGAAACGACATGTCGGTCACATCATGTCGTGCTTCGGCTCGGTGGGCGCCATCCAGAGAACTTTGTCCACCAGCGTCGTACAGGCTCTACTCGATGGTGCCCTGGCCGCCGGCACGCTGACGATGATGGCGTTGTACAGCCCGGTTCTGGCAGCAGTCTCGTTGCTGCCGGTGCTAGCGTATCTGTTGTTGCGCGCCTGGCTTTACCGCGCGCAGCACGCAACGGCTGCGCGCGAAATCGCGCACCAGGCTCGCCAGGAAACGCACTTCCTCGAGACGGCCAACGGCATTCAAGCCATCAAGCTCTTCGGTCGTGGCGAGGAGCGACGGGCGGGCTGGATGTATTTTGCGGGCGAGCAGTTTCGCGCGCGGCTCGCGGGCCAGCGCCTCGACGTCGTCGCAAGCTCCAGCGAGCTAATGTTGTTCGGCATCGAACGGGTTGTCGTCGTCTGGCTTGCTGCCTTGCTCGTTCTGGACCAGCGCTTCACCGTGGGCATGTTGTTCGCGTACCTGGCCTACCGGGAGCAGTTTGCCCAGCGGATCGGGGCCTTGGTCGACAAGTTCTTCGAAATCCGAATGCTGCGCGTGCATTGCGAGCGGCTGGCCGACATCGTGCTGGCCGCGCCCGAAATCGACGCTGCGGACGAGATCGACCTCGTGCGGCTGCAGCCTTCGATCGAGCTCAAGGATGTCTGTTTTCGCTATGCATCGTCGGAGCCGGACGTGCTGCGGGACGTGAGCCTGCGAATAGAGCCTGGCGAGTGCGTGGCCATCGTGGGGCCTTCCGGGGGAGGCAAAACGACTCTCGTGAAGCTGATTCTCGGCATACTGCAACCGACGGAAGGAGAGGTCCGGATGGGCGACCGCCCGCTCAAGCGAGTGGGCCTGAAGAACTACCGGCGGTTGATAGGAACGGTCATGCAGGATGACCGGCTCTTCTCGGGATCGATCGCCGACAACATAAGCTTTTTCTCCCCGGAACCAGACGCTGCACGCATCGAATCCTGCGCGCGCCAGGCAGCCATACACGAGGACATCGTTGAGATGCCGATGGGCTATGAAACGCTTGTCAGCGATCTGGGCAGCGGCCTGTCGGGCGGACAGATCCAAAGGGTGCTGCTGGCTCGCGCGCTCTATAAGCAACCTCGCATCCTGGTCCTCGACGAGGCCACGGCTCACCTGGACGCGGCCACCGAACAGCGTGTCAACGATGCCGTGCGCGAGATGAAGCTCACGCGCATCTTCGTGGCCCACCGCCGCGAGACCATCGACATGGCGGACCGCGTGATCGTTGTCGGTGATGGCCGCATAGAACGCGACACGCGCCCGTGTCGGCCGGCAGTGCTTCCGGGGCGGCTTTCGGCATGAAGCGGTGGCACGCTCTGGGTTCCGCTACAGCGCCAAAAAAGTAGTGATGACTATGCTATAGTCATAGCTACTGTCCGTTCGATTGCCTAAATTTGCAGCGTCTCGATGTGCCTGCAGGCTTGCGGCGCCTCGCGGCCCTTGGCTGCGAACGATGGACTCTGTCGACCTTGGAGCCCACCTTGCTAGACCGCGAACAGCTGGAGACCCTTGCCACCATAGTCGCCGAGGGCAGCTTCGAACGCGCCGCGATCCTGCTCAACGTCAGCAAAGGGGCGATATCGCAGCGCATCAAGGCCCTGGAGGAGACACTAGCGACCGTGCTCCTTATCCGCGAGCGCCCCGTGGTCGCCACGCCGGCGGGCGAGCTGCTGCTTCGTCATGCACAGGCCTTGCGCTTGAGCGAGCAGGCAACCCTGAACGTGCTGCGCCGCCCGACAGACCCTGGTGCCTTCGTCTCGGTGGCGGTGGCCGTGAATGCCGATTCGCTCGCGACGTGGTTGCCGACCGCCCTATGGGCCCTGTTGGAGCAGCACCGGATCGCCATAGAGGTCGTCGCGGACGATCAGGCGCATACGATCGGGCGCTTGGTCCGCGGTGAAGTGATCGGTTGTGTGTCGACCGAACGCAAGGCTCCATCAGGCTTCGTTGCGCTCCCTTTGGGCGTGATGGAATACCGCTGCTACGCGACTCCCGACTTCGCTGCCCGCTACTTTCCGAATGGTCTCTCGGTGCAGTCGGTCCTGCCCGCTCCCGCGGTGGTCTTCAACCGCAAGGACACACTGCATGACCAGTTCCTGCAGGCCGTCTTCGGTTTCCCCATAGAACGCTACCGCCGGCACTATCTCCCGGCGCCGGCAACGCTGCTCCAGTCGCTTGTCAATGGAGTGGCGTATGGGCTCGTCCCGGTGATGCAGGCGCAGGCCCTGGTCGACGAATGTCGTCTCGTCGACCTCGCTCCGGGCCACCCGATCGCCGTGGAGCTGTTCTGGCATCACTGGGAGCATCAGCCGTCCTTGTCGATCGACGTCACCAAGCACCTGCTGTCCCAGGCGGCTCAGCTGCTCCAGCAGCAAGCGTGTTCGACTGCCACGCCAAGTGCGCCCCCCGGGGCCTGATGCTGCGCGAGCGGCCGCAGGTCTTGAGCCAGATTGGCTGATCGTGGGGCAATCGGCGGCGTTCACTGGGCAACATCCTGCACGACGGTAGCCAGGGAACGCTGCACGGTCGTCGCGACGTGAACGACCTGACCGTCTGCGTGTTGCTCGCGCGCTCGATCTTGAAGCGTCTGAGTTGCGGGTGGGAATGGAGCAACTGGCATCAATCGAACCCGATGCAGCCGCCGTTCAGTGAAGATCGCACCGCGTGTCGGTGCGGGGGCCGCGGCGATGGCACGCGGGTTCACGCATCCGAGGAAAGAGATCCGGGTGTCAGAGCGCTTGCCTCGAGACCAGGACGCAAAACGGCGGGCCCCAACCGGGGCCCGCCGCAGTTTTCCGCCCATCTGAGTTGTCGCCTCAGTCAGTAGCCGAACCGGGTCGGGCATTGCTCCCGCTCAACCATGCAGCTCCGAGGTCGAAGTCTGGCTGCCGAAGCCTGCCCCGCTCAGTTGCAGGATCAGTGATAGTGCCCGCCGCCGCCTTGCCGCGGCGCGCCCGGGGCGACCGGGCCGCAGCCCGCGAACAGCTGCTTGGCGTGCTGCGGCTTCTTGCTTTTGACAGCGTTAGATTGCGCCATGACAGTTTTGGATTGCGTCATGTTGAACCTTTCATCCACGACAGAGCCGAGCCCGCGGAAATAGCTGCTGCGGGTGAAGTCCCCGTTGCGGTACATGGGTAAGTGGCTGCACACACGCTGGGCTTCCTGCAGTCGGTAGTACGGCATGCCGGGATCAGGTGATGCGTGAGGTGCAGGCCGTCCTCGCGCGCGCGCTCGCATCTGGCGAGGCTGCAGCAGATCGGGATCGAAGGTGGGATCGCCGAGCCCGGGTCAAGCCGGCTCAGGGCATCACGAGATTCGTGTGACCTTGCCCGTGCACGAGCGAGACAGCGTCAACACCTGCGTGACGGGGCGGCAAGACATAGGCGAAATTCAATAGGCAGGGTTGAGGTCAGCGGACTCGAGGCTTGGGGGTAACCCCGCCATGTCATCCAGGCGCAATCGGTTGGCGCGCAAAGGAAAGGCCGACTCTGCGCTGTGGCCCATCATGAAACCCGCATGCTTCCAGTGTGCCTGGCACGGTTGCGCAGACCGCGACGCCAGCTTCTTTCACTCGACTTAAGGAATAGATATGAAAGCACTCGCAAATCAGATTTGCTCCGCGTTTGGCAACAAGAAGGGCCAAGCCGCTGCTGGGCGTCAGGTCATCGAACTGTCGGCACGCAAGGACCTGCTGTCCAAGATGCTGCTGGAGCATCTGCGCAACGTGAGCGGAGCCGGGTCCCGCATGTCGCACCCGGGACCATATGAGCGCTGGATCGGCTGAGACTTCGCCGAATATTTCGATGACTCCCTGACGGTGTTGATGGCGACGCCGGACAGCAGCAACGGGCAGGGGAGGTACAACGTCGGCGGCTACAGCAACCCACGTCTTGACGAGCTGGATGGCAAAGATTGGCTTCGAGCTCGATGCTGGATCGACCAACCGACGATCTCGCGGTTGAACAGGTCCAGCACGATGGTCAGGTACAGCCAGCCTTCACCGGTCTGGATGTACGTGAGGTCACCAGCCCACACGCGGTGGGCGCCTCGGGCGTGAAGTCGCGAGCCAGCAGGTTCGGCGCCACCGGCAGCGAGTGGCTCACCTCTAGTTTTACTGTGTCAAAAGCGTAGTCTTGCGTTTTCGCGTAGGCAACACGGACATCGGGGCAGGGTCTTGAGCAAGGCTGCGGCGATAAGCAGCCGCAAGGTCGTGATGGACGATGGGACGTGGCGCTGCGTGCGCTGGGCTGCCGCGAGGCTTGTAATGCGTGGGTAGGGCAGGTTCTTTGCGTCGTGCAGCGTTTTTTTTGCCGGCGCCCTCGGGGTGCCGCAGTTGTTGGACCATCAAGAAGCCGTAGGCGGCGATGCTCAGGCTGGCGTGGTGATGGAAGCCACGCCAGCCTCTGCCTTCGTAGTGCCCCAGCCCCAGTTCCTGCTTGAGGTCTTGGTAGTCGCGCTCGATGCGCCAGCGCATCTTGGCCTCCAACACCATGCGCTGCAGCGGCACGTCCTCGGCCAGCGTGGACAGCCAATACTTCATCGGTTCGCGATGACCCTCGGGCCACTCGATGAGAAGCCACTCCTGAGGGCGCAGCTGCGAGCGCTGCTGATCGCGGTACGCTGCATGCACGCGAACGCGGGCGAATCGCGATCGCAAGGTGAAGTTGGTGCCCTCGCGCCATTCGAGGGTCTGCCATTGAGAAGGATCCAGCTCGAACGCCAACTCCTTGACCGACATCGGACGCTGGTGCTTGGCTTCTCCCAGGCGCTGCCGGCTGGGCACGTTGCCACGACCGCTGTACGGCTCGGGCGGCAGCGGGGCGTGCCCCGGCGGCCACACCGTCACCTGGCCCGTCACACCCACCACATAGGCCAGACCCAGCTCGCTCAGGCGTTCTCGGAACGCCGTGTCCACGCCATAGCCTGCATCGGCCAGTACGCAGTGCTTGGGCGCACCTTGCTCCATCAGCCGCTCGATCTGCGCCAGCGCAATCGCCGCCTTGGTGGCGAAATCCAAGTCCGGCGGAACGCCCGCCTTCTCGCGACGTGCCATGTCCTCGGCCCATTCCTGGGGCAGATACAACTGCCAGGCTACCGGCAGGCTGCCCGCTTGGCACGCCAGCGTCACGCTCACCGCCACCTGGCAGTTGTCCTGCTTGCCCAGCATCCCGCAGTACTGCCGGGCGACGCCCACCGAATGCTGTCCCTGCTTGGGAAAGCCGGTGTCGTCAACGATCCACCAGCCGCCGTCGCTGAAGTCCATCGCCGGCACGACCCACTGCGCCACGCGCAGCAGCATCTGTTCGTCGGACCATGCCGAATCGGCCACAAAGTGATGCAACGACTGGTGCCGCGAGCGTGTGGCCGACGGCGCCAGGTGCGCTGCCATCGGCTCCACGCTCTTGCGCTTGAGCGGCGCCATCAGGCCCGTGCAATACCCACGCAGCCCAGCCTGCCGGTCGGCATGACCCAACCCTTCGCCCAGATGCGTCAAGTAGCGCTCAAATTCCTGCAGTTCCTTCATCAAGGCTCACCTCTTGCTCGAAGAAGTGCGCATAATGCCTTGATTTAAATAACACAGTAAGACTAGCGCGTTGTCGTCGCCATTGGAATGTCACTCGACGCACCGCCGCACGGCTTGGTGGATGAGCGGCTTCGCCAGGAGCTGTCGCGCGTCAGTCCTGCTCTCTCTACCCTTCTGGCGCCGCAATCTCGAAGGACGCCCCGCACCGGCATTGGGCACGTACGCAAGCCGGCGCTTCTGGAGGCTCGCCCCGGGCTTCTGGGTGGCGCTGCTGGTGTCCTTCATGGTCGGCGCCAACGCACCTGTCGCGATCCAGCGGCTGCTCGAAGGCACCGGCCTGCGCCAGCGCGACATATCGCATTGGGTGGTGCACTCCGGAGGGCGCAAGGTCATCGACTCGATCTGCGCAAATCTGATGCTGACCATGCACGACGTGCGCCACACGACCAGCGTGCTGCGCGATCACGGCAACCTGTCCAGCGGATCGTTCCTGTTCTCTTACCGTCGGCTACTGCAAGAGGGCGAGGTGCGGTCGGGCGACTGGGGAGTGATGCTGACGATGGGCCCGGGCTCGTCGATCGAAACCGCCGGAATCTCCGACGCGTTGATCCAGCGCCTCCACGCGTTGCCGAGCCGTACCCAAGCCGATATCTCCGCTGTCACTGCGCCGTTGCGGCGGGCACCTCGGGTTGGGCTCGCACCCTTGGCTTTCGGCCGGACGCCGCTGGGGGGTGTGGCCGACGCCGGCGTGCTCGGCGCGCGCATCGTCGGTTCGGCGCCGGGCGCGGTCGACGCACCGCTGCTCGCACCGGCCACGCCCGATGGCGCCTGGGCCGATGCCTGGCTGGTCAAGGGCGCGATCGAGCATGGCGCGCGCGGTTGCGTGCGCTACATCGCCGACATCACAACCTCGAGACCGGCGGCATCGAGCGCTACCGCCAGTTCAACGTCGGCCGGCAGGATGTCTTCCTTGCCGCCGGCCGCAGTGCGTTCGACGGCAGTCCGGCCGCATGCGCGCTCGGCACGCGCGGCGGGCCGTTGCGCGTTTCGTTCCTCGCCGGGCGGCATGCGCCGCTCGCGATCGAGAACCCGCGCCAGGTCAGCGCCTACCGTTACCCGCAGTCCTATGGGCCGCGTGCGCCGACGTTTTCGCGGGCCGCGCTGGCCGAGGTCGGGGCGGGACGCCAGGCGCTGTTCATCTCCGGCACTGCGAGCATCGTCGGCCACGAGACGGTGCACATCGGTGATGTGCGCCGGCAGACCGAAGAAACCCTCGAGAACATCCGGGTGCTGCGCGAGCTCGCATCGCAACGCGTGGGCCACTCGTTCGAGGCAGACGCGCTGGCCTACACCGTCTACCTGCGTCATCGCGACGATCTGGGCGCGGTGCGCGAGGCGTTCGAACGCGAGGTCGGCGCCGGCAGTCGGGCTGCACGAGAGGCGCTGTATCTGCAGGCCGATGTCTGCCGCGCCGCGCTGCTCGTCGAGATCGAGGCGCACGGCTTCGTCGAAACGCCGTGAGCCTTAGCACGACTTCTCATTTGCTTGGAGGATTTACTGAACAACATTCGAACTTCGTGGCGTCGCTCGCCGTGGGCCTGAAGGCGCTGGCAAGCCGGCGCATGCTTGTCCTGGAAGGTTTGGGCCAAAGCTATGAGCGCGTGGTCGGCCTGCATCTGGCCGCCTGCGCCGCCGAGTTGCGCGCGCGGCAGGCACGCAACTTCGCTTCCACCGGGGCAGCGTGCGATATCAATGCGGTGACATGACGTCAAATCCCGATCCGTCTCGCCCGCTGGCATCGGCGACACACACCGCGCCCCCTCAGGGCCGCGCGTGCGCTTCGAACGCCGCGGCCGCGTGGCGGATGTGACGCTCGATCGGCCCGAAGCGCTGAACGCGATGGAGCTCGCGATGCACGATGCACTCGGCCAGGTGTGAGACGAGTTCGAGCGTGACGACGACCTCTGGGCCGCCGTGCTGACCGGTGCGGGCGAGCGCGCCTTTTGGTAGGCCAGGACCGAAGGAACTGGTGCGGCGGCAGGAGGCGGGCGAACCGCCCACCACGTTTGCAGCCGGTGCCTTCCCGGCTGGCCGCGGCTGCGCGACGCCTTCAAAGCGCAGTAAGAATGGGAAGAGCGCCGCCGCTGGAGCAACGACAGTCGCGAGGGCGTGCAGGCCTTCCTGGACAAGCGTGTGCCGCAGTCGAAGCCGGCTGGGTGACAACATCTTCACCGGCCGGCCCGAGCGGCGCAGCGGACGCCACGGCCCACTGCACGTCTCTCGAGTTTTGTCAGGCTACTGCCGCATCGATTGCCATGGCCGACCTCTCCTTTTCGCAGGACGAGGGTAGGTCGCGCACTTCGTCACTCGGCGAATGGGCCGAGCCAGGTCAAGTCTTAGCGGTGCGGCAAAGCCGAGAGCGCCAACTTCTCAAGGTCAACCCCAGTGACCCTCACCGGGGAAAGATCCCGACGATTTCCAACCACCGCTTACCAACCGAAGGCCGGCGATTGTCATCAATCGCGGCTTGATCTGGTTCGCGGTACTTGGCGCGGCCCGCTTGGCCTCAAGTAGACGTGTGACAGCGTTCACGACTTCGATAACTTGCTTCATGGGATCCTCGAATCGTTCAGTTGCCGTCAATGTGGTCCCGAGTGACGGCTTCTCGGGGTGCCCTGACTATTCCGGCTCACCACGAGGTCCGCTTTCACGATCGCGCCAGCGCCTTTACAGGCAGCGGCCATCCGGTGAGCTGCGCCCGGGCACCGTTTCGACGATGGCGATCGGCGTGATGTCATTCGCCTCGTCGAGAGCCGGGCGTTGTCCGGGATCAACCGGCACTCTGGCGCAATGTTGCGTCCCAACGATGGAAGCCCACGCAGATGAGAATTTCTAGAGTTGGACGATCGCAGCGAGCATTCATGCGGACGTCGATGTCCCCAATGAGGACATGAACGACTGACTTCATGAGTTGAGGCGGTGCCTGGTTCCATCCACTTCGAAGGAGGCGACATCGTGAAGTCAGCGGCAATCACCTGCCTCGCGCCAGCAAGCGGGTCCGCCGCCTCCATCGGAGTCTCGAGCCGATGCGATGGCCGCCTGGAATCGTTGGAAGAAGCTTCGATGCGCGCGTCCAATGAACAACGCAGCCGGTCGTCCGCTGCCGTGTGGCGCCTTCGTCAATGTCTCCCGATGATCGGGGCTTCGTTCTGCTTCGCACTGTTAGGGGCGATCGCAAAAGAGGCGTCTGCCGTCTACGACGCCTATGAAATCGTCTTCTATCGGTCGCTTGCCTGCACGCTGTGGGCGTGGGCGGAGTTGCGACTGAGCGGTCATACGTTGCGGACATCGATGCCCATGGAACACGCCACCCGCAGCGCGACTGGCGCGGTCGCGATGCTCCTGTGGTTTGGGGCGCTCGGCGGTTTGCCGATGGCCACCGCGGTGACGCTCAATCTCACGTCATCCGTTTGGATGGCTGGATTCGCCGTTTGCGGTGGCCTCCTGCTCGGCCGCGGAAAGATTCAACCCCAGCTCCTGGGCGCGGTGCTCTTCGGCTTTGGCGGCATTGCCTTGATGCTGCAACCCTCGATCGGGCGCGGGCAGTTCTGGTTCGGTGCGGCGGCGGCGGCGTCAGGGCTTCTGACCGCGATTGCAAGCGTGACGATTTCGGCACTGGGCCGTGCCGGCGAGCCTGTCAGCCGCATCTTCTTCTACTCATCGGTCGGTCCTGCTGTGGCGGGGGCTGCGCTGGCGGCAATGCGAAGCGGGTTTCACGAGCACACTGCGCGAAGTCTGGCGGTACTGCTTGCGCTCGGTATCGCCGCTTCGTTGTCGCAGACGCTGAAGACGCGCGCCTTCTGCACCAGCGCGACATTGCTCAACGCAGCGTTGCAATACCTGTCGATCGTCTTCTCGTTCTGTGCAGGCGTTTGGCTTTTTGGCGAGCCGGTCACGCTCAGCGCTATCAGCGGCATGTTCCTTGTCGTACTTGCCGGCGTTGCCGCGGCGCTTGCTGGCGAACGCCTCCCTTCCCCGGCCGCTCGCGAGGGCGGTCCATCAGAAAGTGGGCAAGAAGGGGCAGCTTGCGGCTTGCCGCAAGACGTCCTCGGCCGCCATCGACATCGCTTAACCACTGATCTGGGCCTGAAGAACTCCGTTGTCGAAAGCTAAGGGTCCGAATCCCACTCGACAGCGGGGTGGTGTCGAGCACGCGCAACGCCCTGGGCCACGCAGACTGCTGAACCGTCGACTATTCGTCGAAGTTCGTTCGCCGGATTACGCACGGGAGGGTCGTTGCCCGCACACTCCCGCATGAACGCTACAAGTCGGGAAATTGCAGCGGCCCATATCGTGAATACAAGTGCTGCGAGCCTATTGGCGGTCGACCACAGCCCATCGGGGCTGGTTGCATCGGAATTCGCGTTTCTGCGCTTCGTCGCCGGGATGCGGGCGCTGCTGACCACGCTGGCCGCGGTCGGTCTGTTCGCGCACTCCGGATTCGCGTCGAACCCTGAGTCCCTGCTCCTGCTGCCCTACCTGGTCTGGGCCGCGGTCTTGCTGTGGAAGACGCTGGACGGATGGCCCTACGCAGCATCGAAACTGTGCCCGTGGATCGATGCGGCTGCGCTGCTGATGGTTTCGCAGCTGATGCCTCAATCCGTGCCCTTGCTCGGCGCCCTGACCGTCTTGCCTGTGGTTGCATTGGCGCTGCTCGGCGGCGCGGTGCACGGTTCGATGCTGGCGCTGGCCTGCGCGGCGGCCATGCTGCTGCTGTCGGGTGGGCATCAAGGCGTCGGCGCCACGCCTTCCTCGCCGCTCAGCGTCCCCATCGTCCTGCTCGCGTTCGGCCCGGCCGCCGCGCTGCTTGCGCGCCCGAGACGCGACCTGCGCCTGCGCGCGCAATTGCTTGGCGAATTCAACGCACGGTCCGATCCGCGCCAAGGCCTGCGCCATCACGTGGACGTGCTGCTCGAGCTGCTGGCCGAGCATTTCGCCTTGTCCGAAGCGACGATCAGCCTCCAGGGGCCCGAGCCCTGCATCTTCCAGTGGCGGCCCGGGACACATGCCCTGGAGCTGGGCGGGGCGCAGGAAGAAGCCTGGCGCGGGCGCCTCGCCGCCCTCCCACGCGACCTGGGTTGCCTTCATGCAGCGCCCGGGCCTGCCGGCAAGGATGGCGTCACCTTCGTTGACTTGCATCGGGGCTCGGGACACCGGAGCAAGCCGGGCGAAGTGGCGGTGCACGCGCTTGCGGGCCTCGCCGAGCAGACGATGGCCCTGCCGTTGATGAGCTACGGCCAACCGCTGGGCTACCTCTGCCTGCGTCGAAAGGAGCCGGCATTCGATCAGGCCGACTTGCGTTGGGTGGACGACCTGATGCGGGAAATCATGCCCTTGCTCGAGCGCAGCGATCTGCTGGAGCACCTCCAGCGCGAAACAGCCGCCCAAGAGCGCGAGCGGATCGGACGTGACCTGCACGACAGCGCCGTGCAGCCCTACCTCGGCCTGAAGTACGGACTCGAGGCGCTGGCGAGAAACGCCGGACCCGGCAACCCCATCGCGCCGAACATTCAGGCCTTGCTTGGAATGGCGACGCAGGAATTGAACATCCTGCGCGATGTCGTCAGCGGCTTGCGCAGCGGCAGCGACGCCACGCAGGAGTGCGCCTCGCTGGTGGCCCTGCAGCGGCAGGTCGACCGGTTCCAGGCGCTGTATGGCTTGAAGGTGCATGTCTTCGCGCCGCAAGCCCTGCATCTGCGGGGCTCGGCCGCGAAGGCCGTCCTGCACATGGTCAACGAAGCCTTGACCAATGTTCGCCGGCACACCTCGGCCACGGCCGTCACGATCCTGATCGACGTGCGACAAAGCGATGTCGTGCTGCGATTGCGCAACAACCATGGCGCGGGCGGGACGATGCCGCGTGACTTTTTGCCGCGTTCTCTCACGGAACGGGCCGCCGAGTCGGGGGGGACCGTTTCCGTGAATCACGAGTCAGAATTCACCGAGGTCGCGATCACCTTGCCGCTGTTGGGAACCATCGGATGAATGACATCAAACCAAGCCAGTCCAGCTCGTCGGGCGCGGCGCGGCCGATCCGCGTCATGCTTGCCGACGATCACCACGTCACGCTGTGGGGACTGCAGCAACTCATCGAAAGCGCGCGCCCATTGATGGTCGTGTCTGCAACGGTCGGCACCTGCACGGACTTGCTGGCGCACCCCAGCCTCTCCCAGACGGACGTCGTGCTGCTCGATCTGGGCCTGCGCGACGCCAATGCGCTCGAATGCGTGCCCAGGCTCGTGAATGAAGCCGGCGTGAAGGTCGTGGTGCTGACGGGCGAGCTGAACGCGGCCAGGCACCGCGACGCCGTGATGCGCGGCGCACGCGGCGTCCTGCTCAAGTCGGACCCGGTCGAGAACGTGCTGCGAGCGATCGAGCGCGTGCACGCCGGCGAGGTGTGGCTGGACGGATCGCTGATGTCGATGCTGCTCAGTGGAATCCCGGGGCTTGAGGCGAAACGCAGCTCGCTCGACGAAGAGATCGCCCGCCGCCATCAATCGCTCACCGCGAAGGAGCGCGCGGTCATCCAGGCGATGGTGCAGCACCGGGGCGCAAAAAGCCTGGTGGTCGCCGATTCGCTCGGCATGAGCGAACACACCTTGCGCAACCACCTCACGGTCATCTACAGCAAGCTCGGTGTGCAGGGCAAGCTCAACCTCTACGCCTATGCGATCGAGCGGGGCCTGGCGCACTCGCCCGCCGCACCCGTGCGCCCGGCCGGCTTGCCGTCGGCGTGGGGCGCATTCAGTCCCAGCGCTGCCTTCCCCGGTTGACGGGGTGGAGGTGCATGGCCCAGCAGGGCCTGCACCTCCCCCTCGCGGCAGGAGAAAGCTCCTGCCCCTTCCCGGCGCATCTGCTCTGGATGCTTCGGCACCCCCCACCTAGTCTTGGACATCGGCTCGCCATGGGTGCAAGCCGCAATCCATGGGGTGCTCGCCAATGCCTTCCGAAGGCCCGGTCCGGGTTCTTGTCGTCGATGACCACTTTGGCATCCGCCATGGCATCGCGAGCCTGATCGACGCCGAGCAGCCGCGCATGTGCAGCGTCGGAGCGGCGGCGACTGCCGGCGAAGCGATCGCGCAGGCACGAGAGCGGCAGCCCCATGTGGTGGTGCTCGACGTCAACCTTGCCGGCGAAGACGGGCTCGCACTCATCCCGCTGCTGAAACGCCTGGCGCCCTGCGAGGTCGTCGTGCTGACAAGCCTGTTGGACCCGCTCGTCGGGACGCACGCGCGGCGGCTCGGCGCCCATGCCTGCCTGCACAAGGCCGCGCCCGCGGTCGATCTGGTGGCTTGCCTCTTTGCAGCGCATCTCGCCCACGAGGGCGTGGACCCCCTGAAAGCGGGGGGAGCTTTGTCCTCGGACATCGGGAGCAAGCACCCGTCGGCGCAGGGAGATAGCAACGATGTGGGCGATGGCACGGCTGCCTAAAGTGAGCTTCATGGAACGCACTCAAGCACACACAGCAACGATGCCAAGCAGGTTGAACGCCTGCTGCTGCATCGCCCGGCTGATGGCTCAGGCGGCGCGCGAAGACGACGGCGTGGCCGCCATCGAGTACGGCTTGCTCGCCGCGTTGATCGCCGTGGTCTGCGTCGGCGCATTCGAGGCGACGGGCACATCGCTCGCAGCGCTGTATGAGTACTGGAGTGCTGCAGTCATCCTTGCGCTGCGGGGATGAAGAAGGAATTCAGCCCGGGCGGGCTGATCTTGGGCGCCGGCAACGGCATTTCTTAAACGTAGAGGAAGCATCATGAAACTCGTTCAATTCATCAAGGACTTTGGCCGTCAAGACGATGGCGTCACTGCCATCGAATACGGCCTGATCGCGGCGCTGATTGCGGTTGTGATCATTGGGGCTGTCACGCTCGTCGGCACCAAGCTCGAGGCCGTCTTCACTACGGTTAGCACCGCGCTGAAGCCGTAATCGACATCACACACCGCTTCGACGAACAAGCAAAGCACCCGAGGCCCGCATGGAACTCCACGCTCCTCTGACCTTGCTGGCCACGGCCACGCTTGTGGGCGCCGCGGTGGTTTGCGACTTGCGCTCCCGGCGCATTCCCAACGTCCTTCTAGGCGTGGGCATTGCGCTGGGGCTTTCATTCCAGATCGTGGCCCTCGTGGGCGGCGATCCCTTCGTGAATCCCGTCGGTGCGTCAGGCCTCGGCCCCGCGCTGCTCGGCGGGCTCACCGGCCTTGCGTTGTTCCTGCCCTTCTACGCACTGCGCGCGCTGGGCGCGGGCGATGTCAAGTTGCTCGCCATGGTCGGCGTGTGGCTCGGCCCACAGCACGTGGCGTGGACTGCGGTATGGACGCTGCTGGCCGGCGGTGTGTTGGCCCTGCTCGTGGCGCTCGGCACCGGCGTGTTGCGCCAGGTGCTGGCGAACCTGCACGCCATGCTGGTCGTGTTTCTCATGCAAACACAAACCGGCGGCGGCCTGAGGGCGGTGGCAGCGCCGGCACGGGTCACCGGCCGCCTGCCCTATGCGGTGGCCATCGGCTGCGGCACCGCCATCGAATTGATTCGCATCGTGCTGCATCCAGGAGCCCCGACACCATGACTTCGCACGTGATCCCCTTGCCTACATCAAGCCAGGCGATGGCCGCGGCCGATGCCTTCGAACACACGTCGCACCGGCGCCATCAGCCTGTTCTTGGCGCAGGCCTGCCCGCCGCACCGCGCACGGTCGAAGAGACCGGCCTGCCATTGCTGCTGATCTCCGAGCTGACGCTCAAGGTGATGCATCAGCATGGACTGAGCCACCTGCAGGAGCTCTCGGCCCACTTGAAGCTGAGCGCCGCGCTGCTCGAGACGCTGTTCTCGCACCTGCGCCGGGAAGCGCTGGTCGACATCCGCCGCCGCGGCGCGCTCGATGGCGATGTGGCCTACCAGCTGACGCAAGCCGGCCGCGCCCGTGCCAGCGAAGCGCTGTCGCGCAATCTCTACAGCGGCCCCGCACCGGTGCCGCTCGCGGCCTATGCGGCACGCGTGCAGGCGCAAAGCATCGGCACGATGGGTGTCACCCAGGCCGCGCTCGAGCAGGCGCTCGCGGCCGTGGTCGTGCGCCCCGAGGTGCGCGACCAGCTCGGCGCGGCGATGAACTCGCATCGCGCCATCCTGCTGTACGGCCCGCCCGGCGCGGGCAAGACCTTCCTGTGCGAACAGATGATGCGGCTGCTCACCGGCCACATCGCGGTGCCCCACGCCATCGAGGTCGATGGCGAGATCATCCGGATGTTCGATCCGCTCACGCATCGCAGCGTGGCGGCAGCCGACAGCCCGCGTCCGACGATCGACAGCCTCAACCGCACCGATGCCCGCTGGGTGTTGTGCGAGCGCCCGATGGTGATGACCGGCGGCGAGTTGACGCTTGAGATGCTCGACCTGGTCTACGACCCGCGCGCCGGCTACTACCAGGCGCCACCGCATTTCAAGGCCAACAACGGCATCTTCCTCGTCGATGACCTGGGGCGCCAACTGGTCACGCCGCGCCAGCTGCTCAATCGCTGGATCCTGCCGATGGAACACCGGCGCGACTACCTGATGCTGCGCAACGGAAGCAAGTTCTGCATCCCGTTCGACACGATGCTGTTCTTCTCGACCAACCTGCAGCCCGCCGAGGTTGCCGACGAGGCCTTCCTGCGGCGCATCGGCTACAAGATTTTCGTGGGCGAGGTCACGCAGGAAGACTACCGCCGCATCCTGAGCGACGTCTGCGACGAGTACGACATTGCTTGCACCGAGGGGGTCTTCGACGCGCTCGCGCACGGCCTTCATGTGCAGCACGCGCGCCCCTTGCTCGCGTGCTACCCACGTGACCTGGTCGGCCAGATCGTCGACTACGCCGCCTACCACGGCGGCAAGCCCGAGCTCACGCCCGACATGCTGCATTGGGCTTGGCACAACTATTTCGCAACTGAACCGGCACGCCAAGCGGCTGCCGGCACGGAGAAGACATCGTGAAAAGCACCCGAGGTTTGTTCATGCTGCTCGTGGCCGTGCTGGCCGGCGTTGCAGCCGTGATGTTCGCGTCGCGCTGGATGCAGGCCCAGGCCAAGGGCGGCGGGCAGATCGCCGTCGCCGCGGTCGACGTGGAGATCGGCGCGAGGCTCGTGCCCGACATGCTGCGGCTGGTCACCTGGCCCGCGGGCAACGAGCCGCCGGGGGCATTCAACGAGCTGTCCGCGCTCGACGGCCGCGTGGTCAAGACCTCGCTCACCCGCGGCGAGCCGATCCTCGACGGCAAGCTGGCACCGGCCGGCACCAAGGGCGGCCTCTCGGCGGTGGTGGCCGAGGGCCGGCGCGCGATGACCGTGCGCGTGAACGACGTGATCGGCGTGGCCGGCTTCGCGCTGCCGGGCAACTACGTGGACATCATGGTCAACACGCAGAACGAAGGCAGCAAGCGTGGCGAGCAGGACAAGTCGATCAGCAAGATCGTGCTCGAACGCATCCTCGTGCTTGCGATTGCGCAAGAGGCCAGCCGCGACGAGACCAAGCCGAAGGTGGTCAATGCCGTGACGCTCGAAGTCACGCCCGATCAGGCTGAGAACCTCGACCTCGCGCGCAGCGTCGGCACGCTGTCGCTGGTGCTGCGCAACCAGGTCGATCCGAAGCCCGGCGCCACCGACGGCGCCACCAAGGCCACGATGCTCAATGAGCATCCCCAGGCGCCGGCCGCGTCAGCGCCCAGGGTGGCGACGGCCAGGCGCAGCGTGTCGCGCACGGTAGCCGTGGTGTCACCCGTCCCGCAGGAACCGAAGAGCACCAACTGTGTCGAGGTGATCCGCGGCACGGCCCGGTCCAGCGAATGTTTCTGAGATTCATGAACGTCACGCCAACGATGGGAGACCCCATGCGCCCCGCTTTCCGCTCTTCGCCGCCCAATCGGCTCCATTTGGTTCGTCCTGTGGTGCTGGCAACGGCCGCGGTCCTTTGCAACATTTCGGTCCACACATCGTCGCAGGCCGCAGCGGGCGTCAAGGTGGCAGCCGCTGCACCTGCCCGCAGCACGGCGACAGCGCCGGCCCTCGCATCGGCTCCAGCCACGGCGCCATGCAGCAGCGTCGAAATGGCGCCGATGGTGCCGGTGAGCGTGGGCAAGTCCACGGTCATCCGACCTGCGAGCCCGATCACCCGCATCCTCTTGGGCAATCCCGTGGGCACCCGCGCCGCGCGGCCGACCGAGGCCAAGGGCAAGGACGAGCGCGACGCCGACGGCGGCGGTTCATCCGAAGACAAGATGCGCCCCGGCGTGGCTGAACTCGATGTGCTGCTGCTCAGCCCCACCGAGGTCTATCTGCTGGGCAAGAGCATCGGTTCCACCAACGTCGTGCTGCTCGACAAGGCCGGTCGGTGCACCGCCTTCGATGTGGTGGTGGGCATGGACACCGGCGCCCTGCAGGGCGTGATCGCCCAGTTGATGCCGGAAGAAAAAGGCGTGCGTGTTTCCTCGGCCTTCGACTCCATCGTGCTGACCGGCACGGTGACCGATGCCGGCGCCGTGATCCGCGTGCTGGACCTGGCCAATGCGTATGTGCGCGGCTCGGGCGGTGGGTCCGGGGCCAGTGTGTCGGGCGCCAACCCGCGCATCGTCAACATGCTGTCCACCGGGGCACCGCGGCAGGTGATGCTCGAGGTGAGGGTGGCCGAGGTGTCGAAGGCACTGCTCGACCGCTGGGGCATCAACTTCACGCGCGCCTTCATGTCGGGCGATGGTTCGACGATGAAACTCCTCAGCGGATTGTTGGGCGGTGCAGGCGCCATGGCCGGACAGGTGAGCGGCGTTGCAGGGGGCCTGATCAACGGCACGATCGCCGGCTCCGTGGGCACCAACGGGCAGGCCGTCAGCAACTTCGCCGGACCTGTCAATCTCATCAACGGCGAGATCAAGCCGGCGCTCGGCACGGGCGCCACGCAACTCGGCATCGATGCCCAGAAGACCGACGGCCTGGTGAAGATCCTGGCCGAGCCGACCGTGATGGCCATCAGCGGGCAGAAGGGCAGCTTCCTGGCGGGCGGCAAGATCTTCATCCCGGTGTCGCAGGAAAGCAGCGGCGGCGGACGCAGCGTCACGCTGGAGGAAAAGCAGTTCGGCGTCTCGGTGGCCTTCGTGCCGACGGTCCTCGACGGCGGACGCATCAACCTCGAGGTCGCCACCGAGGTGTCCGAGCTCAATCGCGATGGCGTGGGCATCTCCGTGCCCGGCGTGAGTGGGCTGGCGGTGCTCCCTTCCTTCACCTCACGCAGCGCGAAGACGACGGTGCAGCTGATGGACGGGCAAAGCTTCGCGATCGGCGGGCTGATCAAGAACAACACGACGACGAACATCAAGGCGTTCCCCTTCCTGGGTGAGTTGCCGGTCGTCGGCGCCTTGTTCCGCAGCACCGAGTTCCAGAGCGACAAGTCGGAACTGATCTTCGTGATCACACCGCGCCTGGCCAAGCCGCTGCCGCCGAACTACGCGCTGCCGACCGACAACTACGTGCCGCCTTCGCGGACCGACGTGCATCTTCTTGGCCGGCTCGAAGGCACGCGCCAGGAAGCGCCCGCTGCCGCACCTGCGTCCCCAGCCCCCGCGGCCACGGGCAATGCACCTGCCGGCGGATTTCAAGTCAAGTGACAAGGAGCCCTGTGATGAAAACCATTCTCTCGATCCTCGTGACGCTGACCACAACGCTCGTCGGCTGCGCTACCGCACCCGACTGGGAGCGCAACTTCGGCGATGCCGCGCGGCAGGCGCGCGCATCGCAAGTGATCAATCCGGACGCGCCGAGCCGAAACGCGGCACTCGGGCCGACGGACGGCAAGGCGGCGGCCGGTGCGATGACCAAGTACGCCGAGTCCTATGGCTACGCCGTCAAGGAAGGCAAGCAGCCGGTGCTGGCGATCCCGACAAGCGGCAGCGGCCGCTAGGGCCGGCAGCAAGAGTCCGAACAGAAAGCACTCCCATGAAGCGACTCCTGCATCCACCGTCGTCCCGGCCCGCGCAGCGTGGCGGCGTGGCCATCATCGTGGGCCTCACCATGGCGGTGCTGATCGGCTTTGCCGGCCTGGCGCTCGACGGCGGCAGGCTCTACGTCAACAAGACCGAGCTGCAGAACGCCGCGGATGCGTGCGCCTTGAGCGCCTCGTTCGAGTTGACCGGCGCACCGAACATTCCCGCCAGCCGGTTCCCGATCGCCGACGACAGCGGCCGGCTGGTTGCCACGCGCAACCGTGTCGGCTTCCAGGCGGGTCTCATCGCCAACGCGGATGTCACGGTGGAGTTTGCAACGGCGCTCAATGCGGGCGCCTGGCTGAGCGCTGCGTCGAGTCCGCCACCCCAATCGAAGTACGTGCGTTGCACGATCCAGCAAACCGGCATCACGCCGTGGTTCATGCAAGTGCTGGGCTTCGGCGACCAGACCGTGAGGGCGCTGGCCACGGCCACGCTCGCACCCTCGCAAAACGCGTGTACCGCCATTCCGATCGGCATGTGTTCGCAGAGCTCGACACCGCCCTATGGATTCGTCCCCGGCCGTTGGTACAACGGCGGGCTCAACAACGCGGACAGCCTCAGCGGCAGCTTCAACTGGATCGATTTTTCGCCGCCTGCGGGCGGGGCCGGCGAGCTGTCGGCAGCACTGCTGGGCAGTGGCGCGTGCACCGTGACCCCCGGAACCTTGGTGGGAGCAACGGGGGCCATTTCCAGCCTGAGGAGGGCGTGGAACTCGCGCTTCGGCATCTACCACCCGTCCATCTCACCGGGCTCCGCCGTCCCTGATCGCTCGGGCTACAGCTACACCGCGGTCAACTGGCCGTCGAAATTCAACGCAGCGGCCGACCTGCTCAACGTGAAGCGTCCGGCGCATGCACCGTACGGCACCAACGTCGCCAACGGCAACACGATCACGGGCCTGAACGTCGGGCCGCCCAGCTCGACCGTGCTGCAGGCGCCGGCCCTGACGACCAGTGGTGCGGATCGCCGCTTCGTGCCGGTTCCGATCGTGAACTGCGCGGCCCTCGCGACCGCCCAGACCGTGCCCGTGCTCGACTGGGCCTGCATCCTGATGCTGCACCCCATGACGACCGACCCGAGCCAGACGCTCTACCTGGAGTACGTCGGACTGACCACCGCTGCGGGAAGCCCGTGCGCCAGCGTCGGCGGCGTCGGCAGCACCGCAAGCACCGGGCCGCTCGTGCCGGCCTTGGTGCAATAGGAGATACGCGTGGCACACACCGTCCTGAACCGATGCAAGTCCTTGCGCGGCGTCGCTGCCGTGGAACTTGCCTTGACGATGATCCCGCTGCTGGTCCTGACCTTCGGGGTCACCGAGTACGGCCGGGCCATCTATACCTACAACACCATCGACAAGGCGGCCCGCGACGCCGTGCGCTACCTGACCGCGCCCACGCCCGGCTCCTCGGACGCCAAGGCGGACGCCCGCAACCTGGTGGTGTACGGCAATGCACTGGGCACGGGCTCGCCGCTCGCTCCGGGCCTGACCACGGCCATGGTCAACATCTGCGACGCCACGACATGCCCGCTCACGCATGCGGCAGTGCCCAACGGCAGCGGCACCGGGGTCATGAACCTCGTGACCGTGAGCATCAGCGGCTACGTCTACAACTCCATCGTGACCTTTGTCGCGCCGGCAACGCTGAACTTCAGCGACATCAGCGTGACGATGAGGGGCAACCTGTGAATGCATCTCGTGCTGACCGGACACGGCGCCAAGGAGGCGTCGCCGCCGTGGAGTTCGCGCTGGTGGCCGCACTGTTCTTCACGCTCGTGCTCGGCGCGATGGAGATGGGCCGCCTGCTGTGGACGTGGAACGCCGCCGGCGAGGCGACCCGCCTTGGCGCCCGGTTGGCCGTCGTCTGCGACATGAACGACCCGGCCATCTTCACGCGCATGAAGCAGATGCTGCCGGCCCTGACGCCGTCGAACGTGTCGATCCAATATCTCGACGCGGGCTGCACCGCAGCGACATGCAAGTCGGTGCGCGTCAGCCTGTCCGGCTACACGCACGTGCCCATCATCCCCTTCGTGCCGCTGTCCATCCCGATCCCACCCTTCCAAACGACGCTGCCCAAAGAGTTCATGCAAAGCGCCGGCAACCCCGTGTGCAACTGAATACGTCCAGCGAGCAGTCACCCCATGAAAATCAAAGTCATTTCACCCACCGCTCAACGTGCCGAGCGCGTCGCGCAGATTGTGCGAGGCAGTGCATCGGGCCTGGACGTGCACGCCGCGACCGCCGAGATTGGCGGCCTGAAGGTGGCCGTCAACGGCAGCCGGCCCGGCCTGCTGGTGCTCGACGGGGTCGACTTGCAGGGGCTGGACGCGATCAACCTCTACACCCACGCCCACCCCGACGTCGAAGCCATCATCATCTCGTCGGAGCAGACCCCCGCCTTCCTGTTGAAGGCGATGCAGGTGGGCGTTCGCGAGGTCCTCCCGACGCAGACGGACGACGCGGCGCTGCAGGCCGCGGTGCAGCGCGCCACTCGCAAGCGCAAGCCGACGGCGCCCGCACGCGAGAGCGAAGTGTTCGCCTTCATGGCCTGCAAGGGTGGCAGCGGCGCGAGCTTCCTGGCTGCCAACCTGGCGCACATCCTGTCGTCGCGCGATGGACGCAGCGTCGCCTTGATCGACCTCGACCTGCAGTTCGGCGACGCGCTGATGATGCTCAGCGACCAGCGCGCCGTGAGCGACGTGGCCGAGGTGGCGCGCAACATCAACCGGCTCGATGCCGAACTGCTGCGCTCGGCGATGGTGCACGTCAGCGACACGCTCAGTGTGTTGCCCGCGCCGGAAGAACTCTCGCAGGCGCTCGAGGTGAAGGCAGCACACGTGGAGGCGATCATCAAGCAGGCGCGACAGATGTTCGATTTCGTCGTGCTAGACGTCGGCCGCTCGGTCGACGTGCTGAGCCTGCAGGCGCTGGACATGGCGACGGCCATCTTTCCCATCGTGCAGTTGAGCCTGCCGCAGGTGCGTGACGCCAAGCGGCTGCGCGGCCTCTTCCGTTCGCTCGAGTACCCGGCGCAAAAGATCCACTGGCTCATCAACCGTTACCACAAGGGCGACGACATCACGCTCGAGTCACTCGAGCAGACGCTGGGCACGAAGGAAATCAGGACCATTCCCAATCACTTCAGCAGCGTGAGCGCGTCGGTCAACCAGGGCGTTCCGATCGGCAAGCTGTCGCGCAACAGCCCGGTGGCGCGCGCGCTGATGGAACTCGCGCAATCCATCGCGCCGGTGGAAGGCGCGAAGAAGGACACCTGGTTGTCGGGTCTGTTCGGCAACGCATGACATCACCCAAGGCAGGACATCATGAAACTCAGAGAACAACTCGCCGCATGCCCTCCGTTGGAGGCGCCACGCATCGAGGCGCGCGCCAGCGACACGCCGGCGCAGGCGTCGCATGCCTATCAGCGGATGAAGTCCCGCATGCACCAGTTGCTCCTGGGCAGGCTCGATCTGGAAGCCATGGAAGGCATGGCGCCGGATCGGCTGCGCGAAGAGCTGAGCCTGATGGTGGAGCGGCTGCTGAATGAGGAAAACGTCGTCGTCAATGCGATCGAGCGGCGCAACCTGGTGCGCGACATCCAGCACGAGATGCTCGGGCTCGGTCCGCTGGAAATGCTGCTGGCCGATGCAACCATCTCCGACATCCTCGTCAACGGCGCGCACCAGGTCTACGTGGAGCGGCGCGGCCAGCTGAGCCTCACCGACGTGAGCTTTGCCGACGACGACCACCTGATGAAGATCATCGACAAGATCGTCTCGCGGGTGGGGCGTCGTGTCGACGAATCGAGCCCGATGGCCGACGCGCGGCTGCCGGACGGCTCGCGCGTCAACGTCATCGTGCCGCCGCTGGCGCTCGATGGCCCGGTCATGTCGATACGCCGCTTCTCTGTGGTGCCGCTGACGGTCGACGACCTGGTCGAGTTCAAGACCCTGACGCCCGAGATGGCCCAGGTGCTGCAGGCGCTGTCTGCGGCCGAAGTGAACCTGCTCATATCGGGCGGCACGGGCAGCGGCAAGACGACGCTGCTCAACATCATGTCGGGCTTCATCGACGCCGGCGAGCGCATCGTGACCATCGAGGACGCGGCGGAACTGCAACTGCGCCAGCCCCATGTGGTGCGCCTCGAAACCCGGCCGCCGAACATCGAAGGGTCGGGCGAGATCACGCAGCGCGCGCTGGTGCGCAACGCGTTGCGCATGCGGCCCGACCGCATCATCCTCGGCGAGACCCGTGGTCCCGAGGCCGTCGACATGCTGCAGGCGATGAACACCGGCCATGAAGGATCGATGACGACCATCCACTCCAACACCGCGCGCGACGCGCTCGGTCGCCTGGAGAACATGCTCGCGATGAGCGGCATGAACCTGCCGCCCAAGGTGGCGAGGGCGCAGATCGCCTCGGCCATCGGCGTGATCGTGCAGGTGAATCGTCTGACAGACGGGCGCCGCAAGGTGATGAGCATCTCGGAGCTGACCGGCATGGAAGGCGACGTGATCACGATGCAGGAAGTGTTCACCTACCGGCAGACGGGGGTGGAAACCGACGGCACCGTCAAGGGCTACTTCCAGGCGACGGGTGTGCGGCCGCGCTTCATGGAACGCCTGAAATCGCGTGGCATTTCACTGCCCGAGTCGCTGTTCGATCCCGCACGGCGGATGGAGTGAACCATGGACTCGAGCTACGTACTCTTCATCGTGCTGCTGTTCGTGGCGGTGGTGCTGGCGTTCGAGGGAGGCTGGCAGGTGTGGGCCTCGAAGAACGGAGCGCAGGCCAAGCGCGTCGCCGCGCGGCTGCGCACACTCGACGATGCCGGCGTGGAGGCGGCGCTGTCGATCGAGCGCCGCACCGCGGTGCGGCGGTGGAACTGGCTCGACGACAGCGTCGTGGCCGGCCTGCCCGCGGGACCGCGCCTGTTGCGCTTCCTGGAGACCTCAGGCACCGGCCTGGGCGCAGCCGAGATGCTGCTCTACAGCGCCGTGCTCGGCGTGGTGGGTGTCGCGCTGCCGATCATGCTGGGCAAGCCCTGGACCTTCTCCTTGCTGCTCGGATGCGTGCTGGCCTCGGTACCCTGGTTCTGGCTGGGTCGCAAGCGCACCCAGCGCATGCGGCTGTTCGAGCGGCAGATTCCGCAGGCGCTCGACCTGATGGGCCGCGCGCTGCGCGCCGGACACGCCTTTCCGACCGGCGTGAAGATGGTGGGCGACGAAATGCCGGAGCCGATCGCCAAGGAGTTTCGCGTGCTGTACGACGAAACCAACTTCGGCATGCCGCAGAACGAGGCGCTGATGCGGCTCGCGGACCGCGTGCCGATCGACGACCTGCGCTATTTCGTGATCGCCGTGATGATCCAGCGCGAGTCGGGCGGCAACCTCGCCGAACTGCTCGACAACATCGCGGGCATCGTGCGCGCGCGGCTCAAGCTGATGGGTGAGGTGCGAACCCTCTCGGCGGAGGGAAAGTTGTCGGCCTGGATCCTGGGGATGCTGCCGTTTTGCGTCGGCGCGCTCATCAACATCGTCAACCCGAAGTTCATGGACGTGCTGTGGACCGACCCCGTCGGTTTGAAGATGGTGGGCGGCGCCCTCGTGATGATGGCGCTGGGCGTGTTGTGGATGCGCAAGATCATCCAGATTCGAGTCTGAGGAGACCAGCATGACCATGACACAGATCGGTTTTCTCCTGCTCGTGTTCGCCGTCACGTTTGCGTTGGTGTACAGGCTCGTCCAGCTGGCCGGCGGCAACGCCACGTCCGAGCGGATGAAGCGCTTGCTGGGCACGCCGTCGGCCCCCCAGTCGACCGGCGAGCGCTGGGTGGAGCGCGTGGCGCGTGCGACCCGGCCGCTGGCCCGGCTGTCCACGCCCGAGCAGGGCTTCGAAGGGTCGGCGCTGCGGCGGCGCTTCGTCAACGCGGGCATCCGCAACCCCTCTGCGCCTGCCGCCTACTTCGGCGCGAAGACGCTGTTGGCGATCGGCCTGCCGATGCTGACCTTCACGGCGCTGACGCTGTTCATGCACTCGCCGGTGAAGGGCAATGCACTGTTGTTCTGGCTCTTGTCGGCAGCGGCATTCGGCTACTACCTGCCCAACGTCGTCTTGTCGCGCCTCATCTTCGTGCGGCAGCGCGAGATCTTCGAGAACTTTCCCGACGCACTCGACCTGATGACGGTGTGCATGGAGGCGGGGCTGGGCACCGAGGCGGCGCTCAACCGCGTGGCCGACGACATGGTGCACAAGAGCGAGGTGCTGAGCGACGAGATGCGACTGGTCAACCTCGAACTGCGCGCAGGCGCCCCCAGGGAACGGGCCTTGCGCAATCTGGCGATCCGCACCGGCGTGGAGGAGGTGGACGGCTTCGTGTCGATGATCATCCAGGCGGAGCGCTTCGGCACCAGCATCGCGCAGTCGCTTCGCGTGCATGCCGACATGCTGCGCACCCGCCGCCGCCAGAAGGCCGAGGAGTCAGCGGCCAAGATCGCGTTGAAGCTGCTGTTCCCGCTGATCTTTTTCATCTTCCCGTCGCTGATGCTCGTGTTGATGGGCCCGGCCATGATTCAGATCTACCGCGTGCTGCTGCCGACCATGTCCGGCACGGGCCAGTGAACCGATCATCCAAGGTCTGAAGGAGACTCGTCATGCGTGTTCGATTTCAAGAGGGCTGGGTGGCACCCACGGCATGCCAGCAGGCGGCGCCTTGCGTGAGCGCGAAGAGCAGGCCCCGATGGGAGCACGGCGCAGTCGTCCTGGCCGTGCTGTTCGCGGTGGCCGGCTGCGCCACGGGGGACCGCCCACCAACTCCGAAGGCATGGAAGGTGGAACCCGTGATGGACGTGAGGCACGGCGCGCAATCGAGCGGTGCCTACTACCAGCTCGGTCGCTACCATGCCGGTTCACAGGCATGGGGCCTGGCGATCGACGCGTATCGCCGGGCCATCGCGGCCGACGCGCGCAATGTCGAGGCCTACAACGCACTCGGTGTCGCGCTGGCGGGGGACCATCGCTACGAAGAAGCCGAAGCCATGTTGCGCCAGGCGGTGGAGATCGATCCGAGCAGTGCCCACGTTCGGAGCAACCTGGGCTTCCTGCTCACGCTTGCCGGTCGACCGGATGACGCGGTCCCCGAGTTGAATGCTGCGCTGAAGCTGGACCCCGAGAGCGCGACCGCGCGGGGCAACTTGCTTGAAGCCCTGGCACACCAGGTCGCGGGGCCGGAGGCTCGCGCCGACGTGCCGGTGGAAAGCGCCATGGCAGCGTCCGTCGCCGTCCCGGCGGTGGCCCTGGCCGTGCCCCAGGCGGTGCCGCCCAAGGCAGCCATGCAGCTGGAATTGAGCAACGGCAACGGCATCCGCGGCGCGGCCGCGCGATTGAAGCAATGGTTGACTGGCGAGGGACTGCCGGTCGATCGCCTGAGCAACTGGCGGTCCTATGACCAACAACAGACAGTGATCCAGTACCGCGATGGACAGCGGGAGGCTGCACTGCATGTTGCCCGGGTCTTGCGAATGACGGCGCAACTCGCTGCCGCGCCCAGCCCCCGCCTGCGAACAGACGTGCGCGTCGTGCTCGGACAGGACTGGGCACGAACGGCGGCGTGCCTTGAACACAATGACTGCGAACGCCCTGCGATGGTTGCCGAGACGACGCAGCGTCACTGACGCTGCGCCGCGAAGCCTTCGCCCCTGAGCCCGATCACCGCTTCAGGTCGAAGCGGTCGAGGTTCATCACCTTGTTCCAGGCCGCCACGAAGTCGTGCACGAACCGATGCTGCGAGTCGTCGCTCGCGTAGACCTCGGCCAGCGCACGCAACTGCGAGTTCGAGCCGAACACCAGATCGACCCGCGTGGCCGTCCATTGGAGTGCGCCCGTGGCGCGGTCCCGGCCTTCGAATACATCGGCCGCAGGCGAGGTCGGCTTCCACACGGTCCCCATGCTGAGCAGGTGCGTGAAGAAGTCGGTGCTGAGCACGCCGGGCCGCTGGGTCAGCACGCCATGCCTGGACGGGCCGACGGTGGCACCCAGGCTGCGCAGGCCGCCCACGAGCACCGTCATCTCGGGCGCGGTGAGCGTGAGCAGCTGCGCCTTGTCGATCAGCAGTGCCTCGGCGGGAACCGTGTAGTTCGTCTTCAGGTAGTTGCGAAAACCATCCGCCACCGGTTCCAGCACCGCGAACGATTCGGCGTCGGTCTGCGCCGCCGTGGCATCGGTGCGGCCGGGCGTGAAGGGCACGTCGATGGCGTGGCCGGCTGCCTTGGCCGCCACTTCGATGGCAGCGCACCCGCCCATCACGATCAGGTCTGCCAGCGACACCTGCTTGCCGCCCCGGTGGGCGGCATTGAAGTCGCGCTGCAGGCTTTCGAGTGCCGACAGCACCTTGGCCAGCTGGGCCGGCTGGTTGGCTTCCCAGTCCTTTTGCGGCGCCAGGCGGATGCGGGCACCGTTGGCACCGCCGCGCTTGTCCGAGCCCCGAAAGGTCGAGGCGCTGGCCCAGGCGGTGGACACGAGCTCCGGCACCGACAGGCCGAACGACAGGATCTTGGCCTTCAGCGCCGCGACGTCCTGCGCATCGATGAGTGGGTGGTCCACGGCCGGCAGCGGGTCTTGCCAGATCAGGTCTTCGGTGGGCACCTCGGGGCCGAGATAGCGTGACTTCGGGCCCATGTCGCGGTGCGTCAGCTTGAACCACGCGCGGGCGAAGGCGTTGGCGAAGGCGGCCGGGTCCTGGTGATAGCGGCGCGAGATCGGCTCGTAGAGCGGGTCGAAACGCAGCGCGAGGTCGGCCGTGGTCATCGTCGGCGCATGCTGCTTCGACGGGTCGTGCGCGTCCGGGATCATGTGTTCGGGCTTCACGTTCGCCGGCTTCCACTGCTTTGCACCGGCGGGGCTCCTGGTGAGCTTCCATTCGTTGCCGAACAGCACGTCGAAGTAGCCGTTGTCCCACGAGGTCGGGTTCGGTTTCCACGCGCCTTCGATGCCGCTGGTGGTGGTGTGCGCACCCTTGCCTGATTCGTACTGGTTGATCCAGCCGAAGCCCAGGGCTTCGAGCGGGGCGGCTTCCGGTTCCGGGCCTACGAGCTTGGGGTCGCCGGCGCCGTGCGCCTTGCCGAACGAGTGGCCGCCCGCGATGAGGGCGACGGTTTCTTCATCGTTCATGCCCATGCGGGCGAAGGTGTCGCGGATGTCGCGGCCGCTGGCCACGGGATCGGGGCTGCCGTCCGGGCCTTCGGGGTTCACGTAGATGAGGCCCATCTGCACGGCGGCCAGCGGGTTCGCGAGCTGGCGCTCGCCGGAGTAGCGGCTGTGGGGCTTGTCGCTGGTGGCCAGCCATTCGGTTTCGGCGCCCCAGTAGACGTCTTCTTCAGGGGCCCAGATGTCTTCGCGGCCGCCGCCGAAGCCGAAGGTCTTGAAGCCCATGGATTCGAGCGCAACGTTGCCGGCCAGGATCATGAGGTCGGCCCACGAGAGCTTGTTGCCGTACTTGCGCTTGATGGGCCACAGCAGCCGGCGCGCCTTGTCGAGGTTGCCGTTGTCGGGCCAGCTGTTGAGGGGGGCGAAACGCTCGTTGCCGGTGCCCGCGCCGCCGCGTCCGTCGGCCGTGCGGTAGGTGCCGGCGCTGTGCCAGGCCATGCGGATGAACAGGCCGCCGTAGTGGGCCCAGTCGGCGGGCCACCAGTCCTGCGAGTCGGTCATCAGCGCGCGCAGGTCCTGCTTCACCGCGGCGAGGTCGAGCGTCTTGAACTCCTCGGCATAGTTGAAGCCGGCCGGCATCGGGCTGGATTCGGGCGTGTGCTGGTGCAGGATGCTGATGTCCAGGCGGTTCGGCCACCAATCGCGATTGGAACGGCCGCTGATGGGTGCGGTGGCGGCGCCGTGTCCGAACGGGCATTTCATTTCGCTGCTCATGGGTGGGTCCTTCGATGTCGATTGAGAAATGGCTCTGATGCGCTTGCGTGCTTGGCTGCATTCAGTGCGATTAGTTTCGTAAATCTAGGTTTGTTGAACCATTGATTTGTCCTAATGGCGCCCATAGCCATCGAACCCACGACCGGCAATCGGCGACACGACCGCGGACCATCGCGGCGGCCTAAGTATTTACACCGCTTCAGTTGGTTCGATGGACAAACTAATATGTGTCCGCCAATGCGACAAACACTTGCCGGTGCTGCACTGAAAGGTGCCTGTCCTTGGCGCTTCGACCCTGCAACGGACACTGCATGAAATCTCGCCTCGTCAATTTGCTGGTCTGCGCCATCTGTTCTTCCGCCGCCATGGCGGCGAGCGCGGGGGATGAGCCCGGCTCAAATCCTGAAACCCCTCGCGCGAACCTGGCGCGCCCGGTGACGCTCGGCGCCGACGACGTGGCCGCCTTTGCGCCGGTGCCGGCCGGGTTTGCGGACGTCAATCCCGCCGTTGCGCACGGCGTGGTGGAGGAGTTCAGCTACGAATCAGCTGTCACCGGCACGCGCCGCAAGGCCAACGTCTACCTGCCTGCGGACTATTCGGCCAAGCGCAAGTACCCGGTGCTCTACCTGCTGCACGGCATCGCCGGCAACCACCACGAGTGGTCCGGCTACGTTCATGCGCACGTGGTCCTCGACAACCTGATCGCGAACGGCAAGGCGCTGCCGATGATCGTCGTGATGCCCAACGGCCGTGCGTTGCCGGACGACCGCCCGCCGCCCGCGGACCGCACCTTCACGCCGGAACACGTGGCGGGATTCGCCCGCTTCGAGCGCGACCTGCTGGACCACCTGATTCCCGCCATCGACGCGAAGTACTCGACCCTTGCCGATCGTCAGCACCGCGCCATCGCCGGGCTGTCGATGGGTGGCGGGCAGGCGTTGAACTTCGGGCTCGGCCACCTGGATGTGTTTGCCTCGGTCGGAGGCTTCTCGTCGGCGCCCAACACGCAGTCGGCGGCGCAGCTGCTGGCCGATGCCAAGGCAGCGAACCGGCAACTCGCGCTGCTGTATCTGTCGTGCGGCAACCAGGACGGGCTGATCAACGTCTCCCAGAACTTCCATCGGACCTTGAAGGAACAAGGCATTCAGCACGTCTGGAACGTGGATGGACACGGCCATGACCGGGAGAGCTGGGCCGAAAACCTCTATCACTTCTCCCAACGCTTGTTTCGCTGAGCAGGCACGAGCCAATGCAGCGTGATGCCCCACGGACGGCCCGCCTGACATGACAACGATTCGCTCGCTGCGCGTAGAGGACCTGCGCTTTCCGAAGTCGCGCCTCGGCGACGGCGCCAGCGCGAGCGATTCCGACCCGGATCATGGCGCCGCCTACGTGATCCTGGAGACCGACCAACCGGGTCTCGAAGGCCATGGCATCGCATTCACCGACCCGCTCGACAGGGGAAGCATCTGCGCGGCCATTCGTGCGATGGAGTTCCGGGTCGTGGGCCTGGACCTGGCGTGGATCGCAGAAGACCTGGGCCGCTTCTCCCGCTGCATCACCGGCGACGACGAGCTCGGCTCGAGCGGGCCTGACCACGGTGCGGTGCATCCGGCCAAAGGGGCGATCGTCAATGCCGCGTCGGACCTGCTGGCCAAGGCCGAGGGCAAGCCACTGTGGCAACTGGTGGCCGACATGAGCGCGGAACACATCGTTCGAGGGGTGGATTTCCGGCACATCGCCGACTGCATCACCCCCAAGGAAGCGCTTGCCCTGCTGAACCAGCAGTCGCCCACGCAACCCGCGCGCCGGGCGGAGCTGCTGGCACGCGGTTACCCGTGCTACGGCGCAGCCACCGACCGGCCAGGCCACGGGGATGCGGAGTTGCACCGCCTGCTTCGGCAGACGATCGCATCCGGCGCCTCTCATCTCAGGCTCAAGATCGGGCGCCACCTGCCAGACGATGTGCGCCGGCTGCGCATCGCGCGGGAGATGCTCGGGCCCGACCGTCAACTGATCATCGACGCCAACCCGATGTGGGCGGTGCACGAGGCGATCGACTGGCTGCACCATCTCGCCTTCGCGAACCCGAGTCTTGTCGAGGCGCCGACCAGGCCCGATGACGTCGAGGGGCATCGCCGCATCCGCGACGCGATGCAGGGCCGGATGCGGATTGCCACCGGCAGGATGTGCCGCGACCCCATCGTCTTCAAGCAGATGATCATGCGTGGCGCGGTCGACGTCGTGCAAATCGATGCGTGCCGTTCGGGCGGCCTCGACGAGGTCCTGGCGCTGATGCTGATGGCAGCCAAGCACGGGATCGAGGTCTGCCTGCATGGCGCCGGCGTAGGGCTGTGCGAGTACGCCCAGCACCTGTCGATGATCGACTACCTGCGCATCGCCGGCAGCAAGGAAGGCCGCGCGATCGAGCATGCGGACAAGCTCCGCGAGTGCTTCGTCGACCCGTGCGTGGTGCGCAATGCCGGCTGCATGCCGCCGAAGCGGCCGGGCTTCTCGGTCGAGATGGACGAGGCATCGATCGAGCAATACCGGCAACGCGGGCGACCGTCCGCCGTCACGGCGCGCGTGCTTGCAACCGGGGATCTCATTCGACGAAGCGGACTGCGCCCCCGCAACTGCAATGAACTGCTGCAGGCGGAAGCGCAGGCTTCACGCACGCCCTTCGGTCATGGTCTGTGACGCTCAGGGCTGCTTCAAGAGCCTTTGCAGGGTCGGGTCCATCGCTCGCTGCCAGATGGCATAGCCCTTCGCGTTGGGGTGCAGCAGGTCCGGCATGATGTCCTTGTCCAGCGTGCCGTCGCGGTTGAGCAGCGCGTCGTTGATGTTCAGGAAGTGGACCATGTTGCCGTCGGCATAGCCGGCGATGATCTTGTTGACGCGCTCGTTGATGCCGCGCAGGAAGTCGTCGGGCTTCTCGCCGCGCGGGAAGATGCCCAGCAGCAGCACCTTGGTCTGCGGCAGCCGCTGGCGCAGCTCCTGCAGGAGCCGCTTGATGCCGGCGGCCGTGGTCTGCGGGCTCTCCGCGCGATGGCCTGCGTTGTTGGTGCCCACCATCAGCACGACCACCTTCGGCGCGATGCCGTCGATTTCGCCATGCTGCAGGCGCCACAGCACGTGCTCGGTGCGGTCGCCACCGAAGCCGAGGTCCAACGCGTGGTGCGGTGCATAGTGGCTCTGCCACACCTCGCGGCCTTCCTTCTCCCAGCCCTGGGTGATGGAGTCGCCGATGAAGACGATCTCCGGGCCGGTGCCGGCGGCCAGCAGCCGGCGCTTCTCTTCGAGCTTCTGCTCGTGGCGCGGCCCCCACCATTCGACCGCCCACGACTCGTCCTGCGGAACCGCCGTGGCCGACTCGGTGCGGTAGTCGGGGCAATCCGTGTTGGGCTTGGCGCCGCGCGTGATGCGCACGTTCGCCACGCTGACCCGGCCGGTGCCGGTGCCCTCGAGGGAGAACGGCAGCTGCGTTCTTGAAAAGTCGGCGCCGTCACGCACGAAGCAGCTCATCGCGAATGCCATGTGCTGCCAACCCGTGCGGGCCGCAGGGTGCAGATGCACCGATCGTTCGCAGCCGTCGCCGCAGGCGAGCTTGACCTTGATGCCGCCCTTGGCGAGGTCCGCCACGTCGAGGTCGAACTCCAGCGTGCCGCCCATGTACGGACGCAGGTCCAGCGGCTGCCGGCTCTCGAAGCGCAGCATCGACTGCCACAGGTCCTTCCAGTCGAACAAGACCGACTCGCGCGCGCCGCTGCTGTTGCTGCGCCCCGTGGCGGCCAGGTTGCTCGTGCGGGCATATTCGGCGCTCGGCCGTGTGACGGCGACGCTGTCGCCGACAAGCTCGGCCCGGCTCTCCCAGTGACCGACGACGACTCGCCACGATGAAGCCGGCGCGGGCAGGATGACGAGATCGGTGCTGGCCTGTGCCCAGGCGCTGGCTGCAGCTGCAGCGAGCGAGGCGGCCAGGAGGGTGGAACGGACGACTTTCATTTTGATCATTATTAGTTCGAGCATAAAACGAATAAATCGGCGTAAATACCTAAAGGCTCCAGCGTGGCAGGGACAGAAACTTCGCGCCCAGACATTGGAGACCCTGCCAGGTGAAAGTGAAGTTGTTCCGGCCGTTGTTCCTGGCGCTCATGGTATTCGCCGCCGTGGCCGCGCAGGCGCAGGCCTATAAATGGGGAAGCGTCGCGATCGGAGGTGGTGGGTTCGTGAGCGCCATCGTCCCGAGCCAGACCGAGCGCGGCCTGTTCTACGCCCGCACCGACGTCGGCGGGGCCTACCGCTGGGACGCCGCCCGTGCCGCGTGGGTGCCGCTGCTGGACGGGCTGTCCGAAGACGACGTCGGCCTCATGAGCGTCGAATCCCTGGCACTGGACCCGAACGACAGCGCGGTCGTCTACCCCTTCGACACCAGCGCGGTGTGGGTCACCTCGGGCAACGGCGTCTTCCGTACCGCTGACATCGATGCTGCAAACGCGACCTGGACCTTCGCGGTCAAGGGCCTGGAGGAAACGGTCCCGACCGTGGTGGCAAGCGTGCCGGGTGGCCCCTTGCTGTCCACCATTCTCGACTACGACGGTTTTCGCCACGGCAGTCTCGACGCCTATGCGCCCATCCACACGCCTCGCATGGGCAGCACCACCGGCTTGGCCGTGGCGCCGGCCGCGCCCTCGGTGGCCGTGCGCGTCGGCGACAAGATGTACCGGTCGGCCGACATGAGTGTGAGGTGGATGCAGGTGCCGGGCATCAAGGGCGCGAAAGGCACCGTCGTGCTGTCGGCCGATGGTGCGAGCCTGCTGCATACCGTGCCGAACAAGGACGGTACGCACACCACCTATCGGTCCACCAACTTCACCGGCGACAGCCCCGACTGGACGGCGGTGGCGGGTCTGGGCACCGGCGCCGTGCGACCGGCCGCCGACCCGGTGAACGCCGGCAAGTTCTACGTCTACGACCACGGCACGGTGCGCGTCAGCACGGACGGCGGCGCCAGCTTCACGGCCGCGGCCACGCTTGCTTCCGGCGGCTCCACGCTGCTGCGTGCGGCGCCCGGCCGTGAAGGCGACGTGTGGGTCGCGCTCAAGGAGGGCGGCCTTGCCCGCTCCACCAATTCGGGCAGCTCGTTTGGCGTGCTCCCGAACGTGAGCTTCTGCGGTGCGGTGGGTTTCGGCCGCGCGATGCGCGGCGCGACCTATCCGACGGTCTTCATCTGGGGCTCCGTGAAGGGCGGCAGGCGAGGACTGTACCGTTCCACCGATGCAGGTGCACGCTGGGTGCGCATCAACGACGACGCCCACCAGTACGGCGGCCCCGGCAACGGCGAGTTCGTGGTGGGCGACATGAACACGGAAGGGGTGGTGTACATGAGCTCCGTGGGCCGGGGCATCGTGTACGGTGTTCCCGTGGGCTCGCGGCGGTCGTCCGCGAAAGCTCCTCGTGGGCATGCCAAAGACGGCCGCTAGACGTCGGACAGCTGATGCGCGCAAGACGCCAGGCCTTGGATCACCGGCTTCAACGCGACGGACAAGGCCTGCAATCGCGCATGCACGGCCTGCTCGTCCGCGGCGACGCAGGCCTGCTCCAGGGCCAATGCGCTCTGGCGCACGTCGGCCATGCACAGCATGCCCGCGAGAGACTGCAGGTCGTGGGCCATGCGCCGTGCGGGGGCGGGGTCGGTGGCGTTCCAGGTCGCCATGAACTTGGCGGGGAAGTCTTCATGCGCCTGCAAGAAGCGCAGCAGCGTCCTGCGAAGGATCTTTTCGTTGCCGCGCAAGCGTTCCAGCGCTTGCGCCGCATCCACTCCGGGCAGCGAGTTCAGGTCCAGCGCTGCGGCGCCGGCTGAGCCGGCCTGCTCCGGTTGAGGTTGCGGCTTCGGTGAGATCCAGCGCGCCAGTATCCGCAGCACCTCGTCGATGTCGATGGGCTTGGTGATGTAGTCGTTCATCCCGGCGGCCATCGCCTTCTCGCGGTCGCCCGCGATCGCGTTGGCCGTCATCGCGATCACCGGCAGGTCTTGCAGTTCCGGCCTCAGGCGCAGCGCCTGCGTGGCGGCGAACCCGTCCATCACGGGCATCTGGCAATCCATCAAGACGCCGTCGAAGCGCTCGGCCGCCAGCTTGTCGAGTGCCTCCCGGCCGTTCATCGCCACTTCGATATGGATGCCTTCGGAGGTGAGGAGATCCAGCGCCACCTCGCGGTTGATCGCGTTGTCTTCCACGAGGAGCACACGCGCTCCCTTGAGCTTGGACGAATATTCCATGGGTTCCTTTGCGCTGGTGCAAACCACCTGAACGACCTCTGTCAGCGTTCAGCATCCTTCAGCATCCTCGCCACCACCTGCTGGCGCACGCGCTCCAGCTCGCCGCTCGCCTGCATCTCGCGCATGACCTTCTCGATCCTGGGCACCAGGTCGCGATGACGCTCATGCAGGAAGTGATACAGCGGAATGTGTTCAAGGGCGGGCGACAGCGGCCGCACGCTGCGTTGGAGCTTCAACCGCCGGATCACCAGCAGCCCGCTGAACCCGTCGTTGACCGCGACGTCGAAACGCTTGGCGACCAGCGACTGCATCAGCTGCTCCATCGTGGTGACGGCTTCCACGCGACTCATGCCCGCGGTGCCTCGCTCCGACGAGCCGACGCCGCGCACGATACCGATCGAGTGGCCCGAGATCGAGGGCCAGCCATCCACCTGGAGCTCGGCGTCCGTGACGAAGGCGGTCGGCTCGATGAAGTTGATGCTCGGATGCAGCGCGATCAGCGACGGGTACTGGTCCTGCACGGCAAGAATGCGCTGCACCTCCCCGTCCACGCGGCCTTCGCTGGATTCGAGCAGCGAGCGCTTGGCCGGCAGGTCGACGAAGGTGATGCCGATGCCGGCACGGCGATAGATGGCGGCAAGAATCTCCGCGCCGACGGCCTGGTCGGGAACGCTGTCCAGGCGCGCGATCCGCACCGACGTCTCGGCGCGGGTGATGAGCGCAGGCCCGAGCAGGCATGCCCCGGCGCAGGCCTTCAGCCAGCGCCGGCGGCTGCCTGTTGCTGCAGGCATCGGCGCAAGCGTTGATGAAAGGCGGCGAGTGGTGGCGATGGGATGCTTCACCTTCGTTCCTTCTGGTCAACCCGTCGTGGCGAGGGGGCGCGCGCGACGCTCCACCCAGGCCTGCAGGCCCTGGATGACAGGCTCCATCAGTGCCGACAGCTCCTGCAGGCGAGCTTCGACCGCTTGCGAATCGCGGGCGTTGCATGCCTGTGTGAGCGCCGACGCGGCTTGCTGCAATGCCTGCATGCCCAGCGTGCCGGCCACGGAGTGCAAATCATGCGCCATTTCGCGGGCCACCGCATCAGCGCCTTGCGCCCAGGCCGACCCGAAGCGCGCGACGAAATCGTGGTGGCCGTCGAGGAAGAGCTGCAAGGTTCTCGCGAGGAGCGCTTCGTTGGAGCGCATGCGCGCGAGCGCGACGCGGACGTCCAGGCCGGGCAGCGAGGGGAGGGTCTGCGTGCCGGCGAGTGCAGGCCCGGCACCGCCGCCTGAGGACGCGGCGGGCGAGGAGGCGGAACCCGCCTTGATCCACCGGGCCAGGGTGGCGAACATCTCGTCGATGTCGATCGGCTTGGCAATGTGGTCGTTCATGCCGGCCGCGAGCGCGCGCTCCCTGTCGCCGACCATCGCGTTGGCCGTCATCGCGATCACGGGCAGGTCGCGCAGCGCCGGACGCTCGCGCACCGCGCGCGTGGCGGCAAAGCCGTCCATCACCGGCATCTGGCAGTCCATCAGCACGCAGTCGAACCGCTGTGCGTCGAGAATCTCCAGGGCCTGCTTGCCATCCGATGCCGTCTCGACGGTGATGCCCTCGTCGTGCAAAAGGTCGAGCGCGACCTCGCGGTTGATCTCGTTGTCCTCGACCAGCAGGATGCGCGCGCCCCGCAGCCTGGATCGATGCTCTTGCAGCGCACCCTTGCGCCTCTCGGCGCGCGCACGGGCCAGCGATGCGAGGCCGAGCGCCTTGCAGCAGGCATCGAACAGCGACGAGGGCGTGACCGGCTTGGTCAGCAGCGCGGCGATCTGCACGCCCTGCTCCTCGATGCGCCGCAGCACCTCGTCGCGCGAGAACGCCGTGAGCATGAGCACCGTGGGCGAGCGCTGGCCCGTGCGGGTCCCTTCGCGAATGCGGCGGGCGCAGTCGATGCCGTCCATGCGAGGCATCTTCCAATCGAGCAGCACGATGTCGTAGGGCGCGCCGGCGGCGTCGGCATCCTCGATTCGACGCAAGGCCTCGTCGCCGTCTTCCGCGGCGTCCGGCGTCAGGCCCAGCGACTGCATCATGCCTGCGAGAAGCTCCCGGGCCAGGGCGTTGTCGTCGACCACCAGCGCGCGGTTTCCGAGCAAGCCCTCGTGGTGCAGCGGCGCCCGGTTGGCGGCGTCCGGCTGCAAGGCGAAGCGCAGCGTGAAGTAGAAGCGGCTGCCTTGTCCGGGCGAGCTTTGCAGTTCGAGCTCGCCACCCATCAGCCGGACCAGGCGCCGGCTGATGGCCAGGCCCAGGCCGGTGCCGCCGTGGCGGCGGCTGGTGGAGGTGTCGGCCTGCTCGAAGGCCTGGAACAGCCGCTCCCGTTGCGCCTCGTCGATGCCGATGCCGGTGTCGCGCACCTCGAAGCGCAGGTCGACCGACCGGTCCTGCCGTCGCGCGACCTCCACCGCCAGCGAGACTTCCCCTTGTTCGGTGAACTTCACAGCGTTGTTGCACAGGTTGAGCAGCACCTGGCTCAGCCGCAAGGGGTCGCCCACGAGCGCCTGCGGCAAGTCCGCCGGCTCGAAGTAGAGCAGCTCCAGGCCTTTTTCCTCGGCCTTCATGCCGACCACGTTGGACAGGTTGTCGAGCACGTCCGCGAGCTCGAAATCCACGTGCTCGATGTCGAGCTTGCCGGCCTCGATCTTCGAGAAGTCGAGGATGTCGTTGATGACCCCCAGCAGCGACTCCGCGGAGGTGTGGATCTTCTGCACGAAGTTCTGCTGGCGCGGGGTCAGCCCGCTGTGCAGGGCGAGGTGCGACATGCCGAGGATCGCGTTCATCGGGGTGCGGATCTCGTGGCTCATGTTGGCGAGGAAGTCGCTCTTGGCCTGGTTGGCGACTTCGGCCCGCTCCTTCGCATCCTCGAGCTGCGCGGTGCGCTCGCGCACCGCGTGCTCCAGCTCGTCCTGGTGCCCGCGCAACTCCTCGATCGCCTGCTTGCGCTGCTGGGTGGATTGGTCCAGCGCCGCGGCCATGGCGTTGACCCGCGTCGCCAGCTGGCCGAGCTCGTCGCTGGTGCCCACCTTGCAGCGCGCGCCGAAGTCGCCGAGGGAGATGCGGTCGATCATCTGCTCCATCTCCACGATCGGCCGGCTCACCAGGCGCCGCAGCAGCAGGAAGGTGACTGCGTACAGCACCACCATCACCGTGGCGACGAGCGCCGTGATGGTGCCGCGCGTGTGCTGGATGGCCTGCTCGGCGATGGCGCGGGTAAACACTACCTCGACCTTACCGATTTCCTGCGGCTTGCCGCCGTTGGGCGTGTAGACGATCGGGCGTTCCAGGATGACCCTCTGCGAGGCGCCCGGGTCCGGCCGGCGGACCACCTCCGACACGACGCCGTGGTTCGACGCGGTGACCCGAAAGCGCACGACCTCCGGGTTGGGCGCCAGCGCCTCCAGCTGCCCCTGGACGGCGCCCCAGTCCACGGTCCACATGGTGGGCGCCAGCGACCGGCTGAAGAGGTCGGCGATGCGCTCGGCACGGGCATCCAGCTCGAGCATGCGGCGCTCGCGCTCCTGGCTCGTCAGGAGCGTGACCGACACGGCTGCCATCGCGATCACCACCAGGGCGAGCGCGAGCATCAGCTTGGCGTGGAGACTGGCCGCCCGCACAGCAACTCTCATGAAGCTCCCGACGCTCCTGTACCCGGTACCCGAGTACGAACGATGAACCTCCTGGCGCAGATTGTCCAGTCTGCAAGGGCGCGCCCGGAGACGCACCGACATCGACCCGTCCCTGGTGCGCCGCCTGGAAACAAGGCGACATGTCGTGCAATCGTTCACCAATGGCATGTGCGTTGAGCGCAAAGGCGACTCAAGCACGAGCTCCTTGGGTCGAAACCGGCCCTGCAAAGTCAGTTTTACGGTTCACACCAGGCGCAAACGTCGCGTCGCCATCTCACTCGAAACCACCATGCAAGCTCTTCGCAACTTCAAGATCGGCGGCCGCCTCGGCTTCGCCTTTTCAATCCTCATCGCGCTGATGCTTGCATTGGCGGGCGTGGGCATCAGCCGCATCCTCGCCGTGGACGACAACACCGAGATCATCGTGCACGACCGGTACATGAAGGTTGCGCTCGCCCAGAAGATCGAGAACGACGTCAACAAGCAGGCTCGCGCCCTGCGCACGGCACTCATCGCTTCCGACGAGGCCGTGGTTGGCGGCGAGTTGGCCAAGGTCGACGAGGCCTCGGCCGAGATCGAACAGACCGTGAAGACCTTGCAGCCCATCATTCACACCGAAGCCGGCAAGGCGGCCCTGCAGGACATGCTCGACAAGCGCCATGCCTTCCGTCAACACCTGCTCCGCATGCTCGACATGATTCGGGCCAAGCAGATCGACGAGGGGAGAACCTACCTCACCAAGGAAATGATGGCGCCGCAAAACGCGTACCTTGCGGCCATCGAGCGATTCGAGCAGAGCCAGGTGCAAGGCATGGAGGGTTTTGCCGTCGATGCCGGGGCGCAGGCCCAAGGCGCCGTCAAGATGATGGCCGCGCTGGCCGCCCTGGCCTCGGTGCTCGCCGGCCTCCTGGCCTACGCGCTGACCCGGTCCATCACCGGCCCCATCGGCGATGCAGTGCGGGTCGCCGACACCGTGGCCTCCGGTGACCTGCGGTCCCGCGTCGACGTGGGCGGCCGCGACGAGGCGGCGCAGCTCCTGCAGGCGCTGCAGCGGATGACCGTGAGCTTGTCCGGTGTCGTGGGCACGGTGCGCGCGAGCAGCGACTCCATCGCGACGGGTTCCAGCCAGATCGCCACCGGCAACGCCGACCTGAGCCAGCGCACCGAGGAACAGGCGTCGAACCTGCAGCAGACGGCGGCGTCGATGGAGCAGATTTCAGCCACCGTCAGCAACAACGCCGACACCGCGCGCCAGGCGGCCGAACTTGCAAGTTCGGCCAGCGCCGTGGCCACCCGAGGCGGCGACGTGGTGGGCCGGGTCGTGTCCACGATGGAAGAGATCACGGCGAGTTCCAAGAAGATCGTCGACATCATCGGCGTCATCGACGGCATCGCCTTCCAGACCAACATCCTCGCGCTCAATGCCGCGGTCGAAGCAGCGCGCGCCGGTGAAGAAGGCCGCGGCTTCGCGGTGGTGGCGGGCGAGGTGCGCAACCTCGCGCAGCGCAGCGCCGAAGCCGCCCGGGAAATCAAGTCGCTGATCGGCGCCAGCGTCGAACGGGTGGAGGCCGGCTCGCGGCTCGTCGGCGACGCGGGCACGACGATGGATGACATCGTGATGCAGGTGCGTAAGGTCGCCGATCTCATCGGCGAGATCAGCTCGGCCACCGTCGAGCAGACCTCCGGCATCGGCCAGGTGAGCGGCGCCGTGTCCCAGCTGGACCACGTGACCCAGCAGAATGCGGCCCTCGTCGAGGAATCCGCCGCTGCCGCGGACAGCTTGAAGCATCAGGCTCAGAAGCTGGTCGATGCGGTGGCGATCTTCCAGGTGCCGCTTGCAGTCGCGATGTAGGCGGGACTCCTTTGTTCCTCAAGCGCCTGAGGGCGACTCAGCGCGCGCCGCGCAGGTACCGCTTCGACGGCGGAGGGTGCGGATCGGTGGCGTCGCTGGTCCGCGCCTGCGCCTTCGCGTTCGGTGCCGCCGATGGCCCCGGCTCCGGCGGCGGTCCACCGAGCTCCCGCGGCGCCAACTCCAGCAGGCTGGCCACGACGCTCTCCGCCAAAGCGATCAGCCCAGGCTCGCCGACGTCCTTGCACAGAGCCAGCACCTCCTGCGCATAGGCGGCATCGGCCAGCAGGAGGTCGACATCGACGGGCATCTTGTGCCGCAGCAGGGCCAGGCGCAGGCGCATCGCGACCACGGCGACAGACATGTGGGAACTCACTATTCGATCCGCTCGCCGTGTTGCGACAGATCCAGTCCGCTCGCCTCATGCGCTCGTTTGACCCTCACGCCGGCGACCTTGTCCAGCCCCTTCATCATCAGCCAGCTCACGGCGAAGCTGTAGGCAAGAACGACCAGGACACCGATCGCCTCCGCATGAGGCTTCCCGCCTCCACTCGACAGGCCCGTGTCCGCGAAGAAGGGCGTCATCAGCGAGCCGGCGATGCCGACAACCCCGTGAATGGCGAAGACATCCAACGAATCGTCGACCTTGAGCAGCGGCTTGATCCACATCAGCGACGCGAACGCAACCACACCGCCCACGGCACCGAACAGATAGGACGTGTCCACGCTGACGTAGCCGGCGCAGGGCGTGATGGCCACAAGCCCCGCGACGGCGCCGGTCGACATGCCGACCAGGCTGGGCTGGCCCTTCGACATCCATTCGCACAGGACATACACGGTGGCTGCCAGCGCCGCCGCGATCTGGGTGTTGACCATCGCAAGGCCGGCGGCGCCATTGGCTGCCAAGGCCGAGCCGCCGTTGAAGCCGAACCAGCCGATCCACAGCAAGGCGGCGCCGATCAGCATGTACGCGAGGTTCGAAGGAATCATCGGTTCGCGGCCGTACCCCTCCCGCGGGCCGGCCACGAGTGCGCAGGCCAGGCCCGCGGCCCCTGCATTCACGTGCACCACCATGCCGCCGGCGAAGTCGCGCACTCCCATCTGGTACAGCCAGCCATCGGGATGCCAGACCCAATGGGCGACCGGCGCATAGACGGCAACCGACCACAGGCCACAGAACACGGCGGCCATGCTGAACTTCACCCGCTCGGCAAACGAGCCGACGATGAGCGCCGCAGTGATGATCGCAAAGGCCGCCTCGAACATCGCGAACACCGAGGCCGGGAGATTCGGGGCCATCGAATGAACGGGCACGCGGTCGCCCACGGGCATGAACTGAAGGCTGAAGTCGTTGCCGAAGAAGCCTGCCCACGGTGAGCCCGATGAAAACGCGAGCGTGTAGCCGAACAGGAACCACAGGACGCTCGTGACGGCGGCCACGATGAAGACCTGCGTCATCGTGCCCAGGATGTTCTTCTTGCGAACCAGCCCCCCGTAGAAGAAGGCCAGTCCCGGCAGCGTCATCATCAGGACGAGGGCCGCGCTGGCCAGTGTCCACGCCGTGTCACCGGCAGAGATTGCGCTTGCGGCCACTGTCGGTGGTGCGGCGCTTGCCGCCGACGCGCCGAGCAGCGCAAGCGTGCAGGCAGCGGACGCCATCAGGCGGCTGGAAGCGGATCGCCCGCCTCGGGGCGCGATGGGGCGAGGCGGAATGGGTGGCGCTTCAGGGCGCATGCAGTACGGATTCATGGTGCGGCTCGAAGAGGCCATCCTTGGTCATCGCCGTTGACCCACTGTCGACGGGCTAGCCCGACATTTCAGCCGCAGTTGCCTTTCAAGTCATTGCTGATCCTTGATTGAAACGTGACGCGTGCGCTGATGGCTGCCGTCGCGCCGACCTGTTGCGTCCGTTGGAGCACTGCCGTGCGGTCGGTCAAGGAATGGTCATGAATTGGTCAAGACATCGGTCCCAAAGAACCTGCACTTGGGCTCACGCCTCACATCGGCTTGAAGCGGGGCTGGAAGCTCTGGCTCACGGGCAGCCGCGTCGTGCCGTCCTTGAGAAGCACCTCCATGCTGCCCAGCTTGCGTTCCACGCGGGCCACGTGCGCCAGGTTGATGACGACGGCGCGGTGGATCTGCCAGAACTGGCCGGGGTCCAGCTGCGCGAGCAACTCGCGCAGTGACAGGCGCAGCAGGAACTCGCCCTCGCGCGTGACGGCGCAGGTGTACTTGCTGTCGCTGCGGAAGTGGCTGACGTCGGCCACCATCACCAGATGCAGCCGATCGCCTTGCGAGGCCTGGAGCCAGCGCAACGGCGTGGCGCTGCCCTCGGCCGCGGCAGGCGGTGGTGCTGCAGGCGCGGGCGGTGCCCATTGCGCAAGCCAGCGCGCGACGTCGGCGGGCGGCCACAGCAGGCGCTGCTGCAGCCGCTGCACGGTCTCGCGCAGCCGCTCGCCGGACAAGGGCTTGAGCAGGTAATCGACGGCCCCCTGTTCGAAGGCGGCCACCGCATGCGCGTCGTAGGCGGTGATGAACACCACGTGGCACAGGCCCTTGATGTGCCGGGCCAGCGACAGCCCGTCCAGGCCCGGCAGGCGGATGTCGACGAACACGATGTCAGGGCGCTGCGCCTGCACGAGCGCGAGGCCGCTTTCGCCGTCTTCGGCCTCGCCCAGCACCTGGAGCTGAGGCCAGGCTTCGGCCAGGCCTTCGCGCAGGCGCTGGCGCGGCAGGGCTTCGTCTTCGATCAATATGGCTGTGGGTGTCTTCATCGGGTGGTGGTGTCATCCGCAACAAGGCCTGCCCAGGGCAGCAGGATGCTGGCACTGACCCCGCCCTCGGCGCGCTGCTGCACGCGCAAGTACGCGGCGTCGCCATACAGGCTCGCCAGTCGGTCGCGCACGTTCACGAGTCCCACGCCCTGCCCCTTGGTGGTGTTCTGCGCGGCTCCTGTGGAGATGGCCTGCATGCCCGCGCCGTCGTCGCGCACCTCGAGCACCAGGTGCTCGCCCTCGCGGCGCGCTTCGATGTGCACCGAGCCGCCACGCGCCAGTGGTTCGATGCCGTGGCGCACCGCGTTTTCCACCAGGGTGAGCAACATCATCGGCGGCAGCGGGTGCTCGGCGCAGCCGGGGCCTGCCTGCAGCGTGAAGCGCAGCCGCTCGCCGAAGCGCGTGGCCATGACGGTGAGATAGGCACGCGCCAGCGCCAGTTCGCGGTCCACGGTGGACAGCGGCTCGCGCATCGAGGGCAGCGCCCGGCGAAGGTAATCGTGCAGCTCGCCCAGGAAGCGCTCGGCGGTGGCCGGCTCCTGGCGGATGAGCTGCTGCAGGCTCGCCAGCGCATTGAAGAGAAAGTGCGGCTCCACCTGCGCCTGCAGCGCCTTCAGCTCGGACAGGCTCACCTGGCGCGAAAGCTCGGCCATCGCAGCCGTGTGCTCGGCCTGCCGCAGGCGCAGATGCAGCGCCTGCTCTTCGCGCCAGCGCCACCAGCGCACCGGCAGGTGCATGAGCAGCGCGAAGGCGGTGGCCGGCAGCGCGTGGCTGGCCACCGCGCCGAGCGAAAACCACTGCCCCAGGCCGAAGTCGGGCCGGAACGCGAGACCCAGCACACCGCCGGCCAGCGCGCCCAGCGGCACGCTGACGGGCCACCAGCGCGACGGCAGCGCCAGCCAGGCCGCGCTGTAGGCCAGCCACATGTGCGCGGCCAGCCCCGTCCAGCGCGCGTGCGGCCATTGCCAGCGCAGCAACGCCCAGGCGGCCCAGAAGATGAGCGCGGGAACCAGCGCCTGGCGCAGCCGGGGTGCTGGCATGGCAACGGCGGACATGCTCAGTCCAGTGTGGTGTTGAGCAGCGGTTGCGGCGGCGCTTTCGCCATGGTCCGCCGGTTCTGCTCCATAAACTGGCGGGCACGCGCCCAGTCGATGCCGATGGGTGTCGTGCTCAGGGCGGTGTCGGCGCCGACGGTCTCGAAGCGCAGGTCGCGCGCCCACACCTGGCCTTCGCCGACCAGTGCCAGGCCGAGATTGATCGACAAGGCACCGGCCGGTACGTCGACCACCACGCTGACGTCCTGCCAGCCTGTCGCGCCTGCCGCGACGCCGGCGCCCGTGGGCAGATGTTTTTCCACGCCGGGCTGGCCCAGGGCTAGACGGCTCAGCAGCGTCCCATCGCCTGCACCCAGGTAGAGCCCTGCCCAGCCGCGCACGCCTTCGGCGCGCACCTGGCCGCTGAACCGCACGCGCTGGCCGGCGTAACCATAGGCCTGCTGCCACGCGGCGCCGACGCTTGGGGTCTGGTCAATCTGGGGCGCGGTCGAGCGGACCGTGAGGACCCGTGTGCGCGACGATTCAGTGGCCGGATCGATGCCGATCTCGTAGCCGTTGAGGCCGGCCGAGCCGGGGTTGGCCGTCATGGCTTGCGACAGTGGCATCCAGCCGGTCGGCAGTTGTGCGGAGGCGGAGTTCACGCTGAGCACGAGTGCGGCCAGCGGAGCGATGAACAGAATGCGGTAATCCATGTGGGGTTGCCTTGTGTGTGTGCGTGAGGGGCGACGAGGTTTCGACAGGCTCAGCCCGGACGGGTGGGGGCGCGTGTCGAAAGACGTTCCGCCTCAGTCGAGCGAGAGGTTGCGTGGCGGTGTGGGCTTCGCGGCCTGCTGTTGCAGCCATGCCTGCTGCTCGGCGCGCGCGGCGGCGCCCTGTGCGGCGGCGAAACGGTGCGAGGTGAGCGGCACGTCCGGCCCGACGACCTCGAGCCTGAATCGACGGGCCCAGACCTGCCCATTGCCCACGAGGCCCAGCCCGACCGCGGCAAAGCCGTCGCTGTCGGCCGGAATGTCGGCCACCACGCTCACGTCGCACCACTGCGCACAGGCGGGGGCACCGACGGGCGCGGGTGTCTGTGGGTCGTCAAGCCCAGGCTGCAGGTACAGCGGCATGGTGCCCGCACCGACCACCAGGCCGGCCCAGCCATCGGTGCCTGTTGCCTTGACCTGGGCGGAGAAGCGCACCCGCTTGCCCGCGTATCCCGCGGCAAGCTGCCCGATGGTGCCGATGTCGCGCGGCTTGCGCGAGCCGATGGCCCTCACCGTGAGTGCGCGTTCCGCGGCGACGTCGGTCTCGGGCGCGACGCCGCCTTCATGGGTCTGACCGCCCGGCCAGTCCCAGGTGGCGCCTGCGTACCAGTTGGCGGGTTGCCGCAATGCGTCGGCACTGCTGGCCGTCATGGCGACGGCCGCCAGCGGTGCGGCGAGGAGGATTCGGTAGTCCATGCGTTCTTCCTTTCATTCGATACAGGACGACGCAGTCTGGATTGCCGCGCAGCCGGCTGCCAGCCCGATGCGACGAGCCCCCGCCGGCGCTGACGAGGCAGGCGGGCAGGCGACGATCGCTGCCCCCTGCCACATCACAAGGCGCGGTAGGCGAACTTGCGCAGGCGCACCGCGCCGGTTCCTGACGCTGTCAGTCCGATCCGCAGGCTCAGGAAGCCGCCGAACACGTTGTGGTGAAAGCCCGAGACCTCCATCTGCCAGGGTTGCCGCGTCCATTGGCGGCCGTCGCGCGAGGAATGGAAGCTCACGACATTGTCGCGGTTGACCAGCTTCAAGTGCACGGTCGCGGCATCGAAAGGCTGGCGCATCCAGCTCACTTCTTCACGGTGGTAGGTGAGCAGCTGGCCCCGGCCGAGGCCGACGCCGACGAAGGCTTGCTGGCTGTAGTACAGGCACAGGCCGCCCTGCGCTTCGCCGCTCAGCTCCAGCACCACCGAGGCTTCGTAGCTGCGGTCGCCGGGCAGGCACGTGAGCGGCGAGCAGTCGGCGGGCGAGGTGCCTTTGGCCTGCATCACGAGCGCGTGGTCCTCGAAGCGCAGGCGCCGCATCTCGTCGGCCGCCGGTGCGAAGAAGCTCCACTGCAGTCCGAGCTTGCCGCTCGTGAAGTCGTCCGACAGCGCGATGCCGGACGGGCCCGCAACACCGCCACGGGGCTTGCGCAGCGGCGTGGCCAGCGTGCCGCCTTTGGCGCGGAACCAGCCGTCGCGCGTCCATTCGATCGGCTCCATCAGCGCCTGACGGCCCAGTGTCCGAAAGTTGTTTTCGTAGCCGTGGTAGACCATCCACCAGTCGCCCGCCGGGCCTTCGACCAGGCTCGCGTGGCCGCGCGACCACCACGGTTCCTCGGCGCTCGTGGTTCGCACGACCGGGTTGTGCGGGTCGTCTTCCCACGGACCGTGGATCGACTTCGAGCGCGCGACCGTCACCATGTGGCTGGTGGGCGGCCCGGAGGTGCCGCCGACCGCCGAGATCAGGTAGAACCACGCGCCGCGGCGAACGATCTTCGGGCCTTCGGGCGCGAACATCTCGACCACCCAGTCATCGGGGTAGCGCCATGGCGTGTGCGCATGTTCCAGCGGGCCGTCGGTCGAGAGCCCGTCGTCGGCCAGCCGCACGCGGCGGATGCCGTTGACGAAGAGATAGCGCTTGCCGTCCTCGCCGACCGCATGGCCCGGGTCGATGCAGCCCGGCAGCTTCATGTCGATCGGCTCGCTCCAGGGGCCGCGGATGTTGTCGGCCCACGCGACGAAGATGGCGGTGCCGTTTTCCTGCAGCACGGGGATGTAGAGGTAGAAGCGGCCACCGTGTTTCACGAGATCCATCGCCCACACCGTGCCGATCGGCTTGGTGAGCGCGGCCGTGATCGGCGCCCAGTTGACGAGATCGGTCGAGTGCCAGATCACCGCGCCCGGGTAGAGCTGGAACGACGAGAACGTCATGTAGTAGTCGCGCCCGTCCTTCAGGATGGTCGGATCGGGATGGTCGCCGGCCACGATCGGGTTGAGGTAGCTGCCGTTGCCGAGGTCGGCCTGGCGCTGGCCCTCGATGCCGCCGCGCCAACGCGCGGGTTGCCTGGCGCCGGCCGCTGCAGCAGCGGGCAGGGTGGCGGCGGCGGCCGCACCCGTCATGGTGGTCTGCAAGAGCTTGCGGCGGGAGAGCGGATTCATCGTCTGTCTTCCTGGATCGGTCTTGGCGCGGGGCGCTCGTGCATCAGCGAAGCGGCTCGAGGATCACCGCCGCGCCGCCGGCACTGGCCAGGGGCAGGGTGAGCACGTCGGATCGGCTCACCGTGCGCTCGCTGCGCAGCACCTCGCGCGGCGTGGCGCCGTCGTGCCACACAGTGGCGCGGTAGCGTCCGGGAGGCAGGAAGTCCAGGCGCACGCGTTCGATGCGGGCCTCGTCGGCGGCCATCGCACCGAGGTACCAGCTGCGCCCCTGGCGCCGGGCGAGCACGATGTCTCGTCCCGGTTCGCCGGCGAGGAAGCGCGTCTCGTCCCATGCCGTCGGCACGCGCCGGATGAACTCGAACCCGAACCCTGCCTCGCCGCGGTAGGCGTCGGGGTCGTCCGACACCATCTGAAGCGGGCTCTCGTACACGACATACATCGCCAGCGCCTGGCCTCGCGTGGTCTGCGTCTGCGGCATCTCGGCGTGCACTTCGAAGGTGGATGGCGTGGCGTTCCGGAACCCGCCGGGCGTGTAGTCCATCGGGCCGGCGAGCATGCGCGTGTACGGCAACATCAGGTTGTGGCGCGGGGTGACGTCTCGCTTCATCTTGTTCCACTCGGCGCCGAGCACGCCTTCTTGCGTGATGAAGTTCGGGAAGGTGCGCTGCAGGCCGGCAGGCACGTAGGCGGAGTGCATGTCCAGCAGCAGCCGGCGCTTGGCGGTCGCCGCCGCCAGGCGCTGGTAGAAGTCGACCATCTCCTGGTCGTCGCGGTTCATGAAGTCGACCTTGATGCCCTTGATGCCCCAGCGGGCGTAGGTGTCCAGCACCTCGTCCATCCGAGGTGCGACATGCTGCCAGTGCGCCCACAGCAGCAAGCCCACGCCTTTGCGGTCGGCATAGCGCACCAGCTCCTGCATGTCGATGCCTTCGGCGGGGCGCGTGATGTCGGTTTCCGGATTGGCGTCGCAGCAGCCGCTCGGGCCAAAGGCCCAGTTGGCGTCGATGAGGTAGTAGGGAAAGCCGGACTCGGCTGCGAAATCGATGAAGCGGCGGTAGGCCGCCATGTCCGGCTTCATGCCGACCAAGGGACCAGACCACCAGTCCCACGCCGCCTTGCCAGGCTTCACCCAGTTGAAGTCTCCCTGCGGCGGCGGGTTGAGGTTGCCGATCAGCTGAGAGGGGATCAGGTCGCCGGCGCGGTCGGCCATCATCACGACGCGCCAGGCGCTGGCGAGACCGCTTTGCGATGCATACGCCGCGCCGGTGCGACCGGGCACACGCGACAGGCGCACGCGCAGCGCAGGGCCTTCGCGCCACAGCGAGGCCCCCGTGTAGTCCTGCAGCCACGCCTGCGTGATGGCGTAGTGCGTGCGGCCCGAGGCCGTCGCGCAGACCACGGGAACGTCGTAGGCGACGTCGCTGCGCAACTGAGAGACGTGCAGCCGTTCGAACGGCACCTCGTGCGCACCGTCAGCGACCGAGACCAGGCAGGCCGGGTCGCCCGCCGGCACGAAGGCCGTGCGCTCGTCGCGCAGTTGGACCGGGGCCGCGTCGTCGATGCGGTAACGGAAGGCGACGCCTTCGTCATAGGCGCGAACGTCGATGGTGAGGCGCCGCTTCGCACCGTCCACTTCCCGGAACACGAGCGTGGCACCGCGATAGTGGTCGCGCGCACTCGAGGCCTTGCTCGCCACGAGCGCCACCCTCCGGTCCACCGTGGCGTCTTCGCGCTTGTCCAGCACCAGCGCGCCGAGCGCAGGCGCGCCCTCGAGATCGAGGCCGAGCGGCGAGGCCGCGATGACGGTCTCGCCCTTGCGCGTGACGGAGAACGAGGCGCCATCTGCAGCAACACGCAGCGCGATGCTGCGGTCCGGCGATGCCACCACGGCGTCCAGGCCTGGGGACGCGGACGCCACGCTCGCCGGGCCGTGAACGAAGAGAAGTGCAAGAGCGGCAAGCGCAGTCAATCGGATATTCATGGTCAGGCGCGGAATCGATCTACTTTGCGGCGCCGACGATCGCCGCGATCACGTCGGGAAAGGCCTGGGCGCCCGTGGCGCGGTTGAACAGGCCCATCTCGAGATCGCCGGTGTAGCCGTTGTCCCAGTAGACGGGCACCAGCCCATGCTGGACGGCGGACCTGGTGATCGCCTGGTCCCAGTACTTGCGGAACTTGCCCGAGGGGTCGGGCTTGGTGCGCAGCATCGCGCCGTATTCACCCATGAGCACCGGCACGCCCTTGTCGATGAAGGCAGTCTTCAACTTCTGGAATTTTTCGTCGACATGCGACTCGTTGGCCCAGGTCTCGGTGGCATTCGGGTCGGTGGCGATCGAGCCCCACTGCCAGATGTGGCTGCGGGCGTTGATCGTGAAGTTGAACGGGTCGTAGTAGTGCACCTCCATGAACAGCCGGTTGGCCGCCGAGTCGGTGGGCAAGGTCGCGTTGCAGGTGGGCGCGGCGTCGACGTTGGTGTTGAAGGCCTGCACGACCAGGTGCCGCTTCGCGTTGTTGCCGCCGGTAGCGCGCACGGTCTTGACGAAGAGCTGGTTGAAGCCGTTCTGCACGCTGCAGTACTCCGCCGTCGGTGGGTCGTAGTTGCCGTCGACCATGACCTCGTTGGTGCCCGCGAACAGCAGGTGGTCGTCGGCGTCCTTGAACGCATTGGCGATCTGCGTCCAGTACTTCGCCAGGCGCGCGTTGACCATGGGCTGCTGCTTGTAGGTGGGCTGCATCCAGCCACCGTCCCAATGGACGTTGATGACGGCGTACAGCCCGGCCTTGCGCGCGTAGCCCACGACTTCCTTGACGCGCGCCATCCACTGCGGGCTGATGTTGTCGTTGGCATCGGCATACACCTTCCAGGCGACCGGAATGCGCACGGTCTTGAAGCCTGCGGCCTTGACCGCATCCATCATCGACTGCGTCACCTTGGGGTTGCCCCACTCCGTTTCCTGGAAGTTGGTGCTGCCCCAGGCGTAGGGCTTCTTGGCGTCCATTGCCTCCAGCGAGTTGCCCAGGTTCCAGCCGGGCGACATCTCCTTGGAGAGCTGCAGGCTGGTGATGTCGCGCATGCCGCCCGGTGCGGCGCTTGCTCCTGCGCCTGCGCCGCAAGACGCCGCGCAGGCAGCGATCAGCAGCGATCGGATCATCCGCGAGACGGCGAAGTCGTTGGCTTGGTTCATGGCTTGGGTTCGGGGAAGTGCCGTAGGTGTCAGACCTTGCCGCGCCGCGCTTCCAGCGCAACGCGAATCTCGTGCATGCGCGCGGCCGTCAATGGGAAGCGCAGGATCGCCACGAGCGCGACCACCAGTCCGATGACGGGGATGGCCGACAGCAGGATGCGGATCATGAAGAGGGCATGCTCGGTCTGGACCGGCACCTTGGAGTCGAAGCCGGTGAACTGCAGGATCCAGCCCGAGGCACCGACCCCGAGGGCGATGCCGACCTTGGAGATCCAGGACTGGCAGGCCGAGAACGACCCTTCGCGCCGCTGTCCGCTCTCCAGCTCGTCGTAGTCCACCACGTCGGCCAGCACCGACCCATACAGTGTCCAGAAGCCGGCGCCGGTGAAGGCCACGAAGCCGCAGGCGAACAGCTGCAGCACCGGACGCTGCGGGTCATACAGCCACCAGTCGCCGATGAATGCGCAGATGGCAAGCGAGAGGACGCAGGCCATCGCCGCGCGCTTGCCGAACCGGTGAGCCAGCCGGTTGAAGAACGGGATGCCCAGGAAGCCGAACGCCATGCCGGCGCCGCCCATCGCGGTGTTCCACATCGTGGCCAGTGCCACGTCGCCCTTGCACACGTAGTACACGGTGGCGTAGTAGCCCAGTGCGCTCACCATGGCCGTGCCCAGGCCATACGCCAGCACCATGATCACCAGGGTGCGGAAGGGGCGGCACTTCAAGGAGCGACCGAGCGTGTCCGACAGCGCGATCTTGGGTTGCTTTCGCGTCAGCAGGTTCTCGTAGTAGCGCTCACGCACCAGGAAGAAGATCAGGATCGATGCCACCACCATGATGACGCCGAGGATCGTGCAATAGGTCTGCGCGCCCTTCAGGATGTCGGGCTTGCCCTTGGCGTCGTTGAAGATCGCAAGCGTGGTGAACTGCGCCGCGAAGAACATCGCCAGTTCGGGCAGCTTCTGGATCGCATTGCGGATCGACATCACGTCGGTCCGTTCGTGATAGTCGGGCGTCATCTCCGCGCCCAGGCTCACCCAGGGCATGTTGAAGCAGCTCATGACCGGCACGTACAGGATCGTGGAGACGAGCATGAAGA